>Ga0233422_10001285_pt1 | contig 11306 bp, 14 predicted proteins | sample Watercolumn_Mata_2_FD_182724 | JGI IMG/M metagenome (GOLD analysis project Ga0233422, IMG submission 182724) | Freshwater microbial communities from Lake Matano, South Sulawesi, Indonesia - Watercolumn_Matano_2014_110_MG | ecosystem: Environmental > Aquatic > Freshwater > Lake | place...
GACTGCGCCGACGCCGCACAAGCCCTCACCGGCCGGAAGGCCCCCGGCCTCGCCGACCTCCTGTTCTCCTGCCCCCCCTACTACGACCTCGAGGTGTACTCCGACCAGCCCGCCGACCTGAGCCACATGAGCCCCGACGACTTCGACCAGGCCCACGCCGACATCATCGGCAAAGCCGTCAGCCGCCTACACCCCGACCGTTTCGCCGTCTGGGTAGTCGGCGACGTCCGCGACCCGGACGGCTACCCGCGCAACCTGGCCCGCAAGACCATCGACGCGTTCACCGCAGCAGGGGCCCGCTGGCACGATGAACTCATCCTCGTCAAACCGGCCGGCACCGCCCCCCTCCGCGCCGGCACCCCCATGCGGACTAACCGCCGCCTGACCCGGGTCCACCAGCACGCCCTCGTCTTCCTGAAAGACCACGCCGCCCACGACCGGGCCCTCGTCTTCGTCAAAGGCACCCCCCGCAAGGCAGCGAAAGCCGTCAACCCCCCCGACACCCCGCCCTCCAAACCCCGGAAGGACAAGCCCGCATGACCCGCCCAGCCACCGGCACCGACGACCTGGGCCTCACCCGCGTCGACCGGCACGACACCGCCGCCGGGCCCATCTGGGTGAAGCGGGACGACCTCTACTCCTACGGCGGCCTCAACGGCGGCAAAGTCCGCACCTGCGCCCGCCTCGTCGACCAGGCCGCCCGCCGGCACGCCCCCGGGGTGGTGACCGCCGGCGCCTCAGACTCCCCACAAGTCGAAATCGTCGCCCGTGTGGCCCGCCTGCGAGGCCTCCAAGCCCGCTGCCACACCGCCGCCACCGCCGACCCGACCCCCGCCCAACTCCACGCCCTCGACGACCAGGCCGAACTCATCTGGCACCGCCCCGGCTACAACAACGTGATCGCCGCCAGAGCCCGCCAGGACGCCGCCGACCGCCACTGGCCCCTCATCCCCTTCGGCATGGAATGCGCCGCCGCCGTCGAGGAAACCGCCCATCAGGCCACCTACCTGCCCGGGCAGGCCCCCGAGCCGACCCGCATCGTCCTCGCCGTCGGCTCCGGCATGACCCTCGCCGGCATCCTCCACGCCGCCCACTACTGGCGGCCCGAGCACCGGCCCCCCATCCTCGGCATCGTCGTCGGCGCCGACCCGACCCGCCGCCTCAACCGCTGGGCCCCCGCCTGGTGGCCCGACCGGGTCACCCTCCAACCCGCCGGCAGCCGCTACCAGCGGCCCGCCCACGCCACCCTCCCCGACGGCACCCCCCTCGACCCCCACTACGAAGCCAAAGCCTGGCCCTACACCCGACCCGGCGACCTGTTCTGGGTCGTCGGCCACCGCCTCAACTAGGATCACCCCCATGCCCCCCACCGGCAGACCCCTCACCCTCACCCCCGCCCTCCAGGAACGCATCGTCGACCTCGTCAAAGGCGGCCTCGCCCCCGAACGGGCCGCCCAATCCGTCGGAGTCGGCCGCACCACCTACTACCGCTGGATGCAGCAGGGCGCCGAGGAACACCACCCGGACCCGACCGCCTACACCCTCCCCCAACTCCGCAAGATGGCCGCCGACCAGCACGTCCCCCTCGGCAACCTGGGACCCAAGCCGACCCGGGCCGCCATCGCCAACCTTCTCACCGCCCCCTCCCCCTTTCGGGACTTCCGGCACGCCATCAAAACCGCCGAGGCCGCCGCCGAAGGCTACATCCTCGGCCGCTGCATAGCCGCCGGCGGCGACGACTGGCGCATGTGGATGACCATCCTCGAACGCCGCTTCGGCTGGGTGCGGCCCGAGCCGGAGCAGCAGCCCGCCGCCGGGCAGGGCACCGTCGACCCGCACCAGGCCATCGCCGGCGCCCGCGCCCGCCTCCTGGCCCTACAGGGAGGCCGCCAGTGAAACCCGGGCAGGCCCCCGCCGCCTACGCCGTCTGCCGGCTCTGCGGCCTCGACTGCGCCACTAACCCGAACCTGGGGGAGCACCTCTCCGGCGCCCACAAGATGAGCCGGGCCGTCTACCGGCACCTCGGCCAGCCTGCCGCCCCGCCCCGGGTGCGCCGGCTCCGCTCAGGCCTTCTTATCCAGGAGCACCCGCATGCCTGACCGCTGCCACGCCACCGCCGACACCCCCAGCCGCGCCGTCGGATGCGCCGAGCCGGCCCGGCACCGGGGCCCGCACCGGCACCCGACCAGCCGCGGCGCCTGGACCTGGCGGGCCGGCAAGGCCCCCACCTTCACCCCGGAGCCCCAGCAGCCGGACTCCCCCGCCGACCCTGCCGACGACCTGCCTACATGAGCCCCCCCGTCCGGCCCCGCTGGGAGATCAACCCGCAGATGGGCCGACCCCGCCGCGTCGACGACCGCCAGATCATCCTGGCGCTCCGGCAGGGCCCGGCCACCATCCGAAGCCTGGCCCGCCGGCTCGGCATGGAACGCTCAGCCCTCTACTACCGGCTCCGCTGCCTCGAGGCGGGCGGGCAGGTGGGCCGGGACCGCTGCCTCCCGCACGGCGGCGACCTGTGGGCGGAAGCCTGGTGAAACCCCTCGACCCGGCCACCCGCGCCCTGGTGATCGAACTCGACGGCGGAGCCTGCCAGTGGCCCGGCTGCGAACACCCCGCCACCGAGATCGCCCACCTCCACTCCCGCGGCATGGGCGGCACCCCCGACGGCGCCCGCGACCATCCGACCAACCTCATGTGTGCCTGCTGGCGGCACGCCCGGTACACCGACGGGGAGACCGGCGACGGCTCCTGGGCCGAGTACGCCGACGCCCACTACCGGCTGCTCGGCCGGCAGGCCCGGCACCTGCTCGTCCACCCCGACCGGCTCGCCTACGCCCGGGCGGAGCACCTGCGGGGCCTCCTGGCAGCCCGCCGCTCCTGGGCCGACCTGCCGAACCCTACTTGACACCCCCCGCCGGGTGCCCTACCATGTGCGGCATGGGAACGCCCCCGAGGAAGGCCAGCCCGCCCCGACACCTCTCCCTTTTCTCCGGCATCGGCGGCCTCGACCTCGGGTTCCACCGGGCCGGGATGACAACCGTCGGCCAGGTAGAGAACGACCCCCGCTGCGTAAGCGTGCTGGAAAGGTGGTGGCCCAATGTGCCACGATGGGACGACGTCCGAACCTACCCCGCCGAGCCCGGAGCAGCCGACGTTGTTTCCGGCGGGTTCCCGTGTCAGGACCTCTCCGTCGCCGGGCGCCGTCGAGGCCTGGCTGGGGAACGCTCCGGCCTCTGGTGGGAGTTCCATCGCATCCTGGCTGGCAGCCGCCCCGCCTGGTGCGTTGTCGAGAACGTCCCCGGCCTGCTCTCCGCAAACCGGGGGGAGGATTTCGCCGCCCTCCTCGGGGGGTTGGCGGAACTCGGGTATAGCGTGGCCTGGCGGGTGCTTGACGCTCAATGGTTCGGAGTGGCCCAGCGGCGCCGCCGCGTCTTCGTTGTCGGCCATCTTGGAGACCACCGGGGACCTGTCCGGGTACTCGATCTCGGCCAGGGCTGCGCAGGGGATCCTCCGCCGCGCCGCGAAGCGGGGCAAGAGGTTGCCGGCACACTTGGAAGCCTCTCTAAGGGCGGTTTCCGGTCCACCGATCTAGACGGGCAAGGGGCGTGGGTGCCAACCGTCGCCTTCGCCCACAACCAGCGGGACGAGGTACGCGCGATCGGCGACCTCGCCGTGGCACTCCCAGCAGAGCACTCGGGGACCACCAGGATGGAAACCCTGCTCGCATCGACAGGGGTCCGACGGCTCACCCCGACCGAGTGCGCCCGCCTCCAAGGGTTCCCCGACCATTGGAACGACCACCTTGCCGACTCGCACCGTTACCGCCAGTTCGGCAACGCTGTCTGCGTCCCGGTCGCCGAATGGATCGGCGCACGCCTGGTAGCAGCAGCCCGCCGCTCCTGGGCCACCCTGCCCCCCCCAACCGGACACCAGCCGTGTCCTGGCTAGTCGCGCAAGCCGACGCCCGCAACCTGCCCCTAGCCGACGGGACCGCCGACCTCATCCTCACGTCGCCCCCCTACTGGGGCCTCCGGTCGTACCGTGACGGCGGGGAGCACATCGAAGGGCAGGTCGGCGCGGAGCCGTCGCCGCAGGCGTATGTGGATGAACTGGTGGGGATGATTGACTCGGAGTGGCGCAGGGTGCTGAAACCGGCGGGCAGCCTGTTCCTGGTGCTCGACGACAAGTATTCGGCGGTTCGCTCCTATCAGGTGAATCAATCCAAGTACCAGGGTGGCGCCCAAGCCACGCGAGGCGAGGACACCAGGAGCATGGCCCGCCCCAAGTCGCGGCTAGGGCTGCCCTGGCGCATCGCCCTCGCCCTCATCGACCGGGCCTGGATACTCCGCGCCGAGATCATCTGGGCGAATCCGAACGGGCTGCCCGAGTCGGTGCGGGACCGGGTACGCCGCTCCCATGAGACCATCTTCCACCTCACCCTGAGCCCCACCTACTACTCGGCGGTGGATGAGATACGGGAGCCCTACCGCACAGCGACCGACGAGCGCGGAGCCTTCCTCGACCTCTACGGGCGCACCCCGTCGCAGAAACGGCCCGACATCGCTAACACCTGGCAGGACGACGCCCCTAGCCGCGGCCATTCGCAATCCGGCCTTGCGCAGAACACCGACCGCTTCGCGTCACCCCTCGGCCGCCTGCCCGGTTCCGTCTGGACCATCACCAGCAGCCCCCTCATCGTCCCCGACCAGGCCAAACAGCACTACCGGCTACCCGACCATTTCGCCGCCTACCCGCCGGAACTATGCCGCCGCATCATCCTCGGCTGGTCCCCCCGAGGCGGCCGCGTCGTCGACCCCTTCTGCGGGACGGGCACGACCGTCGGGGTCGCCCACCACCTCGGCCGGCAGGGCCTCGGCGTGGACCTTTCCGCCGACTACTGCCGGCTCGCCCGGTGGAGAATCGAGAGCGGCCACTTCGCCCGGGCCGAGGACCAAACCTGGGCCGACCGGCAGGAACCCCTACCGCACACCCTGCCGAACCCTACTTGACACCCCCCGCCGGGTGCCTTACCATGTGCGGCATGGCACGAAACACCACCGCCACCACCGAGGACCGGGAAGGCCCCGCCTACCCGAACCCCGAGATCATCTACACCAGGCCGACCATGACCATCGCCGGCCACTTTCCCTGCTGCGGGAACCTCGTCCGCTTCGCCATCGACCCCTACCGCCGCAAGCCGACCACCTACACCGTCCGCTGCGACCGCTGCGGCCGCTGGCACAAGGCGACCATCAGCCCCGAGCAGCAGACCAGCACCTGCCGCCGCGACGCCCTCACCTGGGAGGACCTCCGATAACCACCACCGCCATCGACACCACCCCCTACGAAAGCAGCCACGGCCGCCGACCCCGCGGCCGCGGCTCCTGGGCCTTCCAGGCCTTCACCGACCTCGGCCAGCCCTACAGCCCCATCTTCTGGGCGCAGGGCACCTACACCGAGGCCCGCCGGCAAGCCCTCCGCCACTTCTACTGGGCCTCCTTGGTCGCCGTGCTCCCCTAACGGGCCTCTCAGCCCACCATTGGCACCTAACCGGGCCCCGCCGAGGGGCCCGGCCCTGTTACACCCCGGCACCCGCCCCGGCCCGTGTGGGCCGCTACAGCGCCCCATCCGACCAGGCGCCCCACTACACTCGGCAGCATGACCACCCGCTGCGGCCTCTGCGGCGCCTACCAGCCCCTCATCCGGGGGGTCCTGGCCTGCCGGCGCTGCGACCGGGCCGACACCTGGCCCACCGCCACCGCTGCCGTCGCCGCCCGGACCAGCCGGGAGGACGTCGACCTCGACGACCCGCGGGAGAGCGGAGACCCCCGCTAACGTCGGCACGGTGACCACCACCGACCTCCTAGCCGACCTCGAAGCCGACCCGTTCATCTGGCGTCACGCCCTGTTCCCCGGCTGGCTCCAGGACGCCCACGGGCAGCCCATCGGCGACGGCCCCCACCACCGGGACTTCTGGCAGTGGGTCTGGGCCATCCGCCGAGGGCAACGCAGCGACGACTACGTCGCCGTCTGGAACCGCGGCGGCGCCAAATCAGCCAGCGCCGAGATGGCCACCGTCGCCCTCGGCGCCCGCCAGGCCCGCCGGTACGCCTGGTACGTGAGCGCAACGCAGGACTCCGCCGACGACCACGTCCTCGCCATCAGCGCCCTCCTCGAAGCCGACACCGTCGCCACCTTCTACCCGGACCTGGCCCGCCGCCGCCTCGGCAAGTACGGCAGCGCCCGCGGCTGGCGCGGCAACCGCCTCAGCACCGACCAGCCGTTCACCGTCGACGCCATCGGCCTGGACAAGGCCGTCCGGGGCCGCCGCATGGTGGAGGACCGCCCCGACCTCATCATCCTCGACGACGTCGACGACGCCCTCGACGGCCCCGCCACCACCGCCCACAAGATCACCGCCATCACGAAAAAGATCCTGCCCGCAGGGAGCGCCGACCTGGCCGTCATCGCCATCCAGAACCTCGTCCACCCCGACTCGTTCTTCGCCCGCCTCGTCGACGGCCGAGCCGACTACCTCACCCGCCGCCGCCTCTCCGGCCCGGTCCCCGCCGTCTGGGACCTCGCCTACCGGCAGGGCCCCGACCTCCGCTGGTACATCACCGGCGGCACCCCCTCCTGGGTAGGCTTCGACCTTGACCGGGCCCAAGCGGAGATGCACCAGATCGGCCTCACCGCGTTCCTCTCCGAATGCCAGCACCAGGTGGAACCCCCCGCCGGCGGCATGTTCGACCATCTCGACTTCCCCGCCCTCACCGTCGAACCCGACCAGGTGCCCGAACTAGTCCGCGCCGTCGTCTGGGTCGACCCGGCCGTCAGCAGCGCCGACGGCTCCGACTGCCAGGGCATCCAAGCCGACGCCGCCGGCACCGACGGCCGCGTCTACCGCCTCTACTCCTGGGAAGGGGTCACCACCCCGGAGGAAGCCCTCGAGCAGGCCATCCTCACCGCCGTCGACCTGGGCGCCGACTGGGTCGGCATCGAGACCGACCAGGGCGGCGACCTCTGGCGCGCCGGCTACCGGGAAGCGGTCCGGCACCTCGAACGGGAACGGCAAATCCCGAAGGGGGCCGCCCCGCCCTGCCGGGACGCGAAAGCCGGCGCCGGCGCCGGCCCTAAGACGCACCGGGCCAGCCTGATGCTCGCCGACTATGAACGGGGCACCATCCGGCACGTCCGGGGCGGCAGCGCCCCCCTCGAACGGGCCCTCCGCCGGTTCCCGAAAACGAAGCCGCACGACCTTGTCGACGCCGCCTACTGGTCCTGGGCCGACCTGCGCTCCGGGGGCCCGGTCGGCGCCAGCGCCCACGACGACCAGGTGCCCGCCCCGAAGGGCAGCCGCTCCTGGGCCGACGACCCCTACGCCGCCCCCCGCCAGTCCCGCTGGCAACAGTGAACTAGCGCACTCCCGCCCGGACCCGCCGGTTAGCATGCGCCCCATGCTCACCACCGTCCTCGAAACCGCCGGGGCCGCCGCCCTCGTAGCAGCGGCAGCCTTCGCCGCCTCCTACGCCGGCTGGCAGGCCGCCACCGCAGCAGCCCTCCTGGTAGCCGGCACCCTCGCCCTCTGGGCGGCCCGCACCCTCACCAGGAGCCCCCGACCATGAGCCTGTTCTGGACCCCGACCGCCCCCACCCGCCGCCAGAGGGAAGCGTCCGTTGTCGACACCACCCCCTACACCATCGACTCCGACGACTACCTCTACCGCGGCCTCGGCGGCACCCCCCGCGACCTGCAAGGCTCCACCCTCCGCCGGGCGCAGGACCTCTCCGTCGCCCTCTACCGGGCGAACCCGCTCGCCCACCGCATGGTCGCCATCTACCGCTCGTACATGGCCGGCACCGGCTTCAACATCGCCTGCCACAACCCCGAGGTGCAGGCCGTCGTCGACGACTTCTGGACCTCGCCCCGCAACCGGCTCGATCAGTACGGGAAGGACGACGCCCGCGACTGGCTCCTGTTCGGCGAACTGTTCCCCCCCCTCGCCCGGGACGCCGCCGGGAACCTCACCGCCGGCTTCATCGACCCGTCCACCGTCACCGCCGTCGGCCGGAACCCGCTCAACAACCGCATCCTGGACACCATCACCGTCCAGCCGGCAGGGGCCCAGCCCCGCACCTACCAGGTCGCCACCATCAACAACGACCCGGCCGCCGAGCAGCCCGGCATCTGGCAGGGCGACGTCTGCGCCTGGCTGTACGACCGGGTCGCCGCCAGCAGCCGCGGCAACCCGTTCCTCCTGCCCGCCCTCGACTGGCTCGACGCCTACGACCAGGTCCTATGGGAACTGCTCGAACGGCAGAAAGCCCTCCGCGCCCACTTCTGGGACGTGGAGGTCGACACCGACGACCAACTAGACCAGGCCCGCACCCTGTGGGGCACCACCGCCCCCCGCTCCGGGTCGGTACGGTTCCGCACCCCGAACATCCGCCCCAGCATCGTCGCCCCCAGCCTGGGAGCGCAGGAGGACGTCGCCGCCGCCCGGTACATGCGGCAGCACCTGGCCGTCGGCGGCGGCCTCGCCCCCCACTGGCTCGGCTCCCCCGAGGACGCCAACCGGAGCACCGCCGAGCAGATGGACATCCCCGTCCTCCGCTCCCTCCAGGACACTCAGGCCGACTGGCGGGCCCGCATCACCGAACTGGTCGAGATCGCCGTCGACGCGAAGGTCGCCGCCGGCTACCTCGACCCGACCCTGCCCCGCTACGACCGCACCGGGAAGCCAGCCACCGCCACCGGCGCCGACGGGGAGTCGCAGGACATCCAACCGGCCCGCCGCCTGTTCACCGTCCAACTCCCGGAGGTCAGGGACGCCCAAGTGCAGACCGCCGCCGCCGCCCTCGCCTCCGTCGCCACCGCGTTCGGCCAACTTGACCTGCTCGGCGCCATCGGCCCGGAGACCGCCCGCATGGTCGTCCGGCAGATGCTCCCCGCCCTCGGTATCCCCCCCGAGGAACTACCCGACGACGAGCAGGACCTGGCCGCCGAGCAGGAGCAGGCGGTCGCCGCCCTGGAGTCCTACCGCCGCTACCGAGGCTAACCCATGCCCGCCACCGGGCCCGACCGCACCTACGCCGAACGGCAACGGCGCGCGAAGGCGGTCAAAGCCTGGGTCGCCGAGCACGGATGGACCTGCCCCGGCTGGGGCGACCAGGACGCCCACCCGAGCCGGGACCTGACCGCCGACCACTGGACCCCCCGCCGGAAAGGCGGCGAAACCGGCCCGCTCCGCATCCTCTGCCGAACCTGCAACGGCAAGCGGGGAGCAGCCGTCAGCGCCGAACTAGCCGAAACCCACCTGTCCGGCACCACCATCAACCCCGCCGAATACCGCCGGGAACTCCTCGCCGCCGTCGCCGCCCTCGAGGACCTGACCGCCCGGCAAGCCGCCGACACCCTCCGCCTCCTCGACCAGGCCCGGAAGGACGTCCTCGCCACCCTCGCCTCCCTACCCGCCGGGAGCCGCAGCCGGGAAATGTGGCAGCGGGCCCTCGAAGGGGTGGATGACACCATCGGCCGCTTCTCCGAACGGTACGCCGCCAGCCTCTCCGAAGCCGTCGCCGCCGGCTACGACCTGGGCGTCGACCTGGCCGCCCGGCCCCTCACCCACGCCATCCCCGGCCTCGAACTAGTAGCCGCCGGCGCCGCCCCCTACAGCCCCGCCCTCCTCGGGCAGATGAGCCCCCAACTCGTCCAGGGGATGACCGACGACCTGCGCCGCCGCATCCACCAGGAGGTCGCCGCCGTCACCCTCGGCTCCAAACCGTTCGATGAGGCCGCCCGGGCGATAGGCCGCAACCTCACCGACCGTAACCACTTCTCGACCATCGCCCACCGGGCCCGGGCCATCACCATGACCGAGGTGGGCCGGGCGCAGGCCCTCGGAACCCACTACGCCCAGCAGGCCCTCGACCGGGCCGTTCGAGCCGACCCGACCCTCCCCTTCACGGTGAGGAAACGGTGGCTCAACGCCCACCTGCCCGGAGCCCGCCAGACCCACCTCGAAGCGGAGGGCCGCTACGCCCCCGGCGGCGACCCCGGCCCGATACCCGTCGACGACCTGTTCCAGGTGGCCGGCGTCGACTGCTACGGCCCCCACGACCCGGCCCTGCCCGCCGGGGAGTCGGTCCACTGCCACTGCGTCGTCGTCACCGTCATCCCCGAACTACAGGACGGCGGCCATGTTGACACCCGCGGCATCAGCCGGGCGGCGGAGCCGACCGTCAAACCGCCCGTCCCGGCTACCGGCCCGGCGCCTACCACCCGGGCCGGGGTGCCCCGCTGGTATCAGCCCGGCCAGGACGCCGCCCTCGACCGGGTCGTCGCCCTCCGCGGGCAGAATCCGCTCAACGCCCGCACCCGCGCCGGCTTCCGCCTCACCGACGACGACCTGCTCACCGTCGTCAACTCGCCGGCCGCTACCGCGCAGCAGCGCACCGCCGCCCGGAAAGCCCTCGCCGCCCGGGCGCCCCTACCCGCCGGAGCGCCCCCGCCAGCCCGGCCAGCGCCGCCGCCAGCGCCGAGGCCGCCGGGGGTCACCTCCTACGGCACCGGCCTCCCCGCCGACACCGCCGCCATCGAGCAGGCCGCAGCCGACCTGGCCGCCACCGCGGAAACCTGGCCGACGGCTAACCGCAACGCCGCCCGCCTCGCCCTCGACCCGGCCAGCCCCGGCGCCGGCGTCGTTGTCGCCCGGGACACCAGCGGCCGCATCACCGGCGCCCTCCGCTACAACGTGGAACCCGCCCAGGTGGTCGTCGAATACGTCGGCGCCTACGGGGAGCAGGGCACCGGCACCGCCCTCATGCGGCAGGCCGCCATCCGGGCCGCCGCCGAAGGGAAACCCCTCACCCTCGTCAGCGGCCCCGAGTCAGCCGACTTCTACCTGCGTCTCGGCATGCGCCGAGTCGAGGGCCGCCAGGGCCGCCTCGCCTTCGACCCGGCCGAGACCCTACGCTTCTCCCTCGGCCAGCCCGTCCGGGCCGCCCCCGCCGCCGCCGACTCGGAACTCGCCCGCATCCTCGCCCGCAAAGGCGACAAGCCCTTCTCGACCGTGCTCTCCAAGCGGCAGGGCGGCGACTACCTGTTCTCCGAAGATGAACTCCGCTACGTCCTCAGCAGCCCCCAAGCCACCGCCGGGCAGAAACGCGGCGCGCAGGGAGCCCTCGACGCCCGCCGCCTCCGCTCCCCCCGCCCCCCGACCGGCACCGGCACCACCCCGACGCCGACGACCGCCGCCGAACGCCGCGCCGCCAGCGCCGCCAGGCCCCGCAGCACCCCTCCGCCCA
>Ga0233422_10001289_pt1 | contig 11299 bp, 11 predicted proteins | sample Watercolumn_Mata_2_FD_182724 | JGI IMG/M metagenome (GOLD analysis project Ga0233422, IMG submission 182724) | Freshwater microbial communities from Lake Matano, South Sulawesi, Indonesia - Watercolumn_Matano_2014_110_MG | ecosystem: Environmental > Aquatic > Freshwater > Lake | place...
CGAAGGCCGCTACATTGTGTCGCCCGAGCCTCCATGGAAGAAAACGAAGCGGTGGTGAAGAAGCCATTTTTTCACCACGCCTAGAGTATATGTCACCCTGGGGCCGCCGTCAACCGCGATCTTCGCCGCACGTTCGTTCATTGAGGTGAGGGTTTCACGTAGATATGCTGCGCATTCACCAGCAGGCTGCTCCTATCTTTGCGCGCCACGGTGCCCTTGACCACAACCTCGGCCATGGGGCTCAAGCCGTGGACACCCTTCAGGTTAGCCTTCAAGGGTCTTCCGGCCGAATCTGCGATCTGAATCGTTGCGACATTTGCCATGATCATATCTCTCGGCTGGCAGCACGCGTCCCACGGCGTGGGACAGCCGCACGCGGGATTACACAGAGGAAGCTGAAAGTCCGACACCAGAAATATCGCGCGATTATCCGAAATGGGCGCAGGAGCCCCCCCAACTCGTCCGCGCACGACGATCGGCTTGCCTTGCTCCGCGGTTTGCCGCGCCACGATTATGTCGATGGCATTCTGTGGTGGGTACATGATAAACAAAGCCTCAGGCAACGCAGCGACAACAGGTTGCTTCACAGGACCCGATGCCTGGCTGACAGCATCATCAGCGCCACCGAAAAGGCAAACGAGCCCGAAGCTCAGAAGAAAGACGAGGAGACTCCGGGACACTTCAACCGCGATCGTAGGTTTCATTCTTTCAATTCCTTTCTTTCTAGGACGCCCTAAGGGCCTCGGGAATGGGGAAACGTAGACATCTCCACGCAGGAGGCAAAGCGCCGATCAATCCTATAATCAGGCCCGCGACCAGACCCGATAACAAGACTCGATGATCTATGGTGAGCTGGAATACCCCCATTGAGAACCGGACGGCATGGCCCTGAATGAAGAGCATGCAGCACACGAATCCTAACAAGGTCCCTGCAGAAGCTGTCAGCATGGCTTCCTGGACGAAGCTGAGCACAATCGCGAAGCGCGAGTACCCAAGCGCCTGGAGTGTGCCCAATTCACGAACTCGGGAAGCAAAGGACGCATACATGGTGTTCAGGCCTCCGAGCAGGCCGGCCAGGGCGATCAGAATGGCCGTGGTCCAGATCATGGCCCTCACCGGCCGATAAAATCGCATGACAGCAGCGTAGTACTCGCTCTCGGTGATAGCAATCAAATCGAGGTCGAAACGTTGCTTGGTGAATGCGTCCACGTCGTCGAACTCAGCGTCGCCCAGAGTGACGACGAGGCACGACAGACCTTCTCGCTTGGTGGCAACCTGCAGGTCGGTGAGCGGGACCCATACTTCCGCATCCATCACGGTTCCGGGAGCCTGAAACCTGCCCACGATTTTCCATGACCGGTTATCGAAATGCAGGCTCCGTCCGACCTGGAGCGATTGCGGTTCAAGCCCCATCTTGGTGTCAGCGAGTCCACCTACCATAAGCTCGTCCTTTCCGGGTTGAGGAACGCGACCTTCGACCATCTGGACCTTGGAGTGAACCAGAAAGGCCTCGGGAGCGAACCCGCGCACAACTGCGTGGTATTGCTCCGTTCCGGCAGGTTCGGTGCGGACGGTCAGTGCCACATGGATCTCTGGTGAGACGTATGGCACGCCCAGCCGCGTCTTGAGACCAGGAAGGTCCGCAGCGACTACGGTCGCGGAAGTCACGGGGATCTGACTTCGTTCGAGGCTTTCTTCACTTCCTGCGGCCATGAGAATTACGTTGGATCGGTCGCTGGAAATGACCAGCGATTCGGCCATTCCGCGGACGAAGGCGGCCGCGGCCAGTACCAGGCACACCACCAGCGCGCTCGCCAATACCGTGGCGACAAGCCGCACCGGCGATCGACCCAGATTCCGAACGGCATAATCAAAAGGTAAAATGCGCAGCTCCATAAAAACCTCTTCTCGCGGTAGTACGAATGCGTACTACACCCGGAAGCATGCGGCCGTTTCGCGGCGCGACGCTTGCCACGCGGGGACAAGACCGGCCAGTACCCCTAACAACACTGAAAAAAGGAGACCCGCCAGTGTAGAACCCACTCCGGCTTCGATGTTGATGCTCAAACCTTCGACGCTCAGGCTGAACGCCCCCCACCTGGCAACGATCATGCCCCCAAGAATCCCGATGAAACCTCCCATAAGGCTGAGAACGATGCCTTCAGCGATGACGAGTCTTGCAATGAGGCCCTGTGTGTAGCCAAGAGTCTGCAATACGGCATGGTCCCTGATCCTGTCTTGTACTGACAGGACGATCGCGTTACCGACGAGGGCAAACACCCCCACGAGACACCCCCAGCCCAGCCATCCGGCAAATCGGACGATTTCGATGATGTCTCCCACCGCCCGTGCGGTGAATGCCTTATCCGACCATGTGGAGGTCGGCTCCTGGGAATTCCGGAATTCCGCGTCGATTGCCGTCGCAACGCGTTGCAGTTGATTTGGGTCCGTCACCGCCACATTAAACTGGGTAACAATCCCTTGGCCGTTGTCTCCGGCGCGCTGGGTGAATCCGAGGTGAGTGTATGCAACGTTTTGGTCCTGGGTTTCAGTGGAGTCGAGAATACCCGCGACGGAAATGGTCATTCCGGATACATCTAAGCGGTCTCCTACTTTTACCCCGCGGCGCTTGGCAAGCCGGCTGCCCACCAAAGCGGAGTCCGAACGCTGTTTCCAATTCTCCACCGATCCTTCCGAGACTCGCACGTCGAAAAGCCCGCTGTCGAAGGCGCCGTCAGGGACCCCGCGAAACGTCACCACGTCCAAACTTGCCCGGCAGTTGCTCACCACGAGTTTCACAGGAACCACGCTTTTCACGCCTGGAATCGCGGCGATTTTGGTCGTGTAGTCTTCCGGCAATTGGCTCGAAAAGGGGCAATAACGATCCTGACGAAACACGACCAGCTTGGCATGGCCTGCAGTCTCCTCCGTAGCTGCACGGAAACCGTCCTGCATCGCTTGCACCGTGTAGAACACGAACATGGCCGTGGCGACACCCGTGATGGTCAGTCCGCTACGAACTCGATGGCGACTGACGTATTTCAGGACCAGCGGGACAAATTTCGGGCGCAACATTGTGACTCCTTGTCCTATGGTCAAGGACGAACTGTCTGTGTCCGAACGGCCGGTGCGGCCTTTTCGACAAGTTTGCCTTTGTCAAGATAGAGTGTCCGCTCCGCGTAATCCGCAGTCTTGGGATCGTGAGTGACTACGATGAGCGTGCGACGCAACTCACGGTTGATCTGCCCAAGCAGCGCCATGATTTCCACCGCGGATGTGCGGTCCAGGTCGCCTGTCGGTTCGTCGGCAACAATGATCTCTGGATCGGTGACGATTGCCCGAGCGATGGCCACCCGCTGTTCTTGACCACCGGAGAGTTCCCGCGGGAAATGATTGTGACGATCTGCGATCCCTGCCAATTCCAGGGCCGCACTGACTTTGTTGTGGCGTTCCTTCGGGGAGATCGTGTGCAGGAGCAAAGGCAACTCGACATTTTCGTAAGCAGTAAGCACCGGAATAAGATTGTAGAGCTGGAAGATGTACCCGATGAACTCGCCCCGCCAGCGTGCCAGCTCCTTCTTCGAGTATTGGGCAATATCGTTTCCCGCGACAACGAGTGAGCCGGAGGTAGGGGAGTCGATCCCCGCGATGAGGTTGAGCAATGTTGTTTTCCCGCTGCCGGACGGCCCCATGAGCGCGGTGAAGTCTCCCTCCTCAATATCCAGATCAAGTTCGTTCAACGGGGTGATGGTAGTCGATCCCTTTTTGTATTCTCTTGTGAGTTTGCGGCATTCTATCAGTGCCATAGCGGCCTCCTCAGAGCAGGGTTCTCAGGATTCGTCGGACACGAGGACTCGTTTTCCGTTCGTCAGTTCCGAGGCGTTGTCGATGACTACGAGGTCTCCCGGCTGAAGCCCTTTCGTCACTTCTACCCAGCCATCCACCTGCCGTCCCACCTCTACCGATTGCGCATAGGCAGTGCCGGAATCGCCTCGACGATTGCGCACAACCCACGTCGTTATGGACCCGCCGGCTTTGTGAAAGGCTTGCGTAGGACCGAAAAGCGTTTCTCTCACCTCTTCTCCGCCAATCTCAACCTGAGCCAGGAATTTGACTCGAGCCAGCATTGCCGGTCGAAGCTGCGGTTCCGGGTTGCTTATGGCTACCTTGACCTCCAGCGTGTTCTTCTGAATGTTCGCCTCGTGCAGCACCCGCGTGACCGTGCCGGCAAAGATCTTGTCGGGAAGCACTTCGACGACGATTTGAGCAGCTTGCCCGACGCCGATCTTCCCCGCGTCCGCAAGGGGAACGTCTACCCGGACCTGGAGGCGATTTGGATCGTATAAGGTAAGCACCTGCGCGGAGTGTTTGTCGTCCGAAGTGATCAGGAGCTTCGATCCAGGCGAGGCGAGGCGTTTCATGACTACGCCGGCTGTGGGGCAACGCACTTCCATCCGGTCTAGACGCAGTTGTGCCTCGTCGCGGACGATCTTCGCCCTCGCGAGCGCAGCCTGAGCCTGCGTGTACGCAGCCTGTGACCGGTCGAGCTTGTGACGGTCGTCGGTACGCAATCGCATCTGATCCCGGGCCCTGACGAGGTCGGCCTCGTGCTTGGCTATCCGAGCTTCGGTCGCGGCACGCCGCTCTGTCAGGGCCCTGACTTTGGCCGTCTGTGCGTCGGACTGGGAACGGTACCTGACGAATTCCGAATCCGAGATGGCGCCGGACGCTCGGAGAGGGACTGCGCGATCGTGGTCGGTTTTGACTTTCACCAGCAGGGCCTCTTCCACAGCAAGATCGGCAATTACCTGGTTGAGGGTGGCTCGGCTCTCCCGCAGCTCCGCTTCCGCAGCCTGGACCGCGTGAATGCGCTCCACCGGGTTCTCCCAGTCTGTTTTGGCTGCGTCCAGCGCGGCGCGGGCCGACTCAAGCGCGGCTTCGAGTTCCTGGACCTCTGCCCGCGCCCGTTGCAGGGCAAGGCGGGCATTGTCATCCACCAATCGAGCGACCACCTGGTTCTGTTCGACCCGCTCTCCCTCGAGGACCAGGATGTCGCAAACGATTCCATCCGTGAGCGCGGAAACGTACGAGGTGTACGGATCGGCTTCGACCCAGCCGGCAGCCTGAACGGTTACGGTCCCCTGCACTGCTCCCGAGACTCGTTTGACGACGACCGGTGCGACCCGCACCCTCGGGGCCGGAGCAAGTTCGCGATATGCAGTAAGTAGGAAAAGGCCGACGAGCCCTTCGATTACCGCAGCAGGGACGAGCACGCGGGTCGTCCACTTAAAGGAAGGCCGTGGAATTCGTCCCACATCGGTCGGCGGCTCGGATGCCGGAACATTCCTTTTCAGATCGCTGATACTCGATTTCGGTGACTCCCCACGCATGAGACGATCTCCGAACTTCTTTTTTTCTCTTAGCCGCAAGGGCTTCTTACAAGTTTCGCAGCGCCGCGCGTCGCGCAATTGTCGTTTCTCTGACGATGATCCTCAGCAAACACTCCCTACCCGGCTTCGTTCGTGAGGTTCTTCGCTTCAGGGTGCATGTATGTCGCACCCACCTAGAGATTCGTCATCGCGCGCTCCAAGCAGGGAGCACAATTCACCGGCTCCTCGCAGACAGCAACAGGACGACAGATCTACTGAAGAAGGAGGTCAGGATCGTGGGGGTCTATACACGTTTCGAGGGTAGTCACCAGAGGCAGGTTCGAGATGAGCGCGCATCCAGGGCTGGGCGTCAGCAGCAAGGGATAAGCTGAAACCATTTGACGGTAAGAATGACAGCGACTGGCAGACCTTGCAGCACATTCCGCGACACCCGGAGTCGCGTGTTGCCGAATCGTCGGAGTCAGCTCTGAAAGGAGCCAAATCAGTGAGATGTTCGGGATGGGACCAGCCTTTGTCGGCGCAGCAGCCGTCGGCCACGTCCTCTATTGAGGTCCACGGGCAACGGTCGGTGTTCGGGCAACAGCGAAGCTTTGTCTGACCGTTGATAAAGGTCAACGTCGTGCACACGCACAGAAGCATACAGATGAGCTGAGCGGTGACAGCCTTTTTCATTCGCAACCGTTCCCTGAGTCACAATTATAAGTATGCAATCAGCCGTGTCAAGAGCGGGCGGGGAAGAACAGGCTGAAGATCTGTCCCACTCGGTCCTCCATCAATGCAGCATCCTCCGGTTGGTCGTGCGCGTGGCCCATGAGATGGAGTACTCCGTGGATCAGGAGATACAGGAGCATTTCGTCGTTGGTGTAGCCGAGTTCCATAGCGTCCTGAGCGGCCTTCTCCGTACAAACGACCACGTCGCCCAGGAGAGAAGAGGCTGGGACAGGGCCTTCACCTTCTTGCTGAGGGAAGGAGAGGACATTGGTCGAGCCTTCCTTACCCCGGAACCTGAGGTTAAGGTCGGCCATCTCCTCAGCATCAACCAGCGAAATCGACAGAATGGCGGAGCGATCACAGCCCAAGTCTTCTAATAACTTTTCCGCCTTGTTCCTCAGCTCGCCCAGGTCGACCGCGATCTTTGTCTGTCTGTTGTCCAGCAATACTTCCATTGCTCTTGTCTCGAGCCTTGACTTCGGCCGGGTATTCGATTCGCGCGTGGTAAATCCCCTGGAGGGCCCTGACAAAGGATCTCGTAACGGCGTGAAGGTCTTTGAGCGTGAGTGTTGACTGATCCAATTGTCCGTCGCTGAACAGCCCCGTAATAAGGGTCTGGACGGTTTTTTGGATTCGGGCAGGTGTAGGATCGGCCAGGGTCCGACATGCCGCTTCGGCCGTGTCTGCCATCATGACAAGGGCCGCCTCTTTGGATCGAGGACGCGGACCGGGGTAATGGTACTTGTCTTCCTGGACGGTATGGTGGTTTCTTTCCGACCGTTCGACAGCTTTGTTAAAGAAGTACCTGATGAGGTTGGTGCCATGATGTTGCTGGATGATGTCTATGATCTGCGTACCGAGCCGGTATTCTCGGGCCTTTTCTACCCCGTGCTTCACATGTGCAACAAGGATAAGCGCGCTCATGCTGGGCTCAAGTTTATCGTGCGGGTTAGGGCCGCGAAGCTGGTTCTCGATGAAATAGCTCGGTTTGGTCGTCTTGTCCATTTTCCCAATATCGTGATAGTAGGCCCCGACTCGCGCCAAGAGGGGATTTGCTCCGATCTGCTCTGCCGCGGCCTCGGCGATATTGCCCACCATGATGGAGTGGTGGTAGGTCCCTGGCGCTTCCATGGCCATCTTCTTCAAGAGGGGATGATTGAGATTTGCCAGCTCCAACAGCCTGATGTTGGTGGTATAGCCTAATGGCTCCAGAAGCGGCGCAAGACCGAGCACAAGGAGTCCGGAGAGCAGCCCTCCTCCGAATCCCAACGCGCATTCGTACAAGTCCGGTAGCCCTGTCAGGTGCCCCTGAGCCATCTTTATGGCGAGGATCGAGATCATATTCACCACGCCCACGGTCAATCCTACCCGGAGCACGGATGTCCGAACGGTTATTCTGCGCATACCGTGCAGGCCCACAATGCCGGCAAGAAAATAGAAGCAGAACAGGTATATATCGCCCTCTACCGCCAGAGAAGTGGTGATCGCGGCCAGGGCCGAGAAGATGAAGGCCATGCGCGCATCCAACATCGACGCGGTCAGCATGGAACCGGTAGCCACGGGAGCCGCGAAAAAGATCGAGCGGCCGGTAAATCCTTCACCTGCCCGCTCCGTGAGCTGCGCAAGGGACCCAAAACACCGCACCACAATAATGAGACCCACCAACAAAAGGCAGAACAGGAGCAGATCCTGAGTCCTATACTGAGACCGATTGAGGTACTTGTCCGAGAACGAGAAGCTCAGCCGCAACAGCAGGATCAACATTAACGCGAGCCCGGCCAGTATCATGGTCTGCACGTACGGCGGACTCGCGCTGACCATCCCTTCAAGTTTCCTCAAATGACCCTCGTTGACCGGCTCGCCCTCCCGGACGATAGGTTCTCCCTTGCTGACCTGGAAGAAGACTTTTTTGACTGAGTCAAGCGCTTCTTTTCGCAGGGCTGCGCTCTTTTCACGGTTGTACACGATGTTAATGTTGATCAGATCCATGCCAAGGCGTCGAATAGCATGCGCCAGGTCGGTGTCCCCGAGAGACGCTTCGTCCTCAGTACGGACGTAGTACTCAGCCTCTCTCAAATCGAATATGGTCCGTAGATCCTTGACCGGTTCGTACTTTTGTGAAGACTTGGTCCATAGCAGTATGCCTCTCTTGCCCTCCCTCATGACCAGTTCGCGGCTTTGCACCACTCCCCTTACCAAGACGGGCACCACCAAGGAACCCAGTTTGGCCTGGACGCGTGTATTGAATCCGGTTACCCTGAGCACCTCAAACATGGATGGACTGACTGTCGTTCCGATGAGATTCTCGAATCGCGTCCTCTGGTCAGCTTCATCCAGCGGCTGGAAAGGTCGCTGTTCTGCTTTCTTCTTGCCGGTCTCGCTCCCTACGTGACCGGGCAGATCGAAGGGTACCGCTCGTTGTGCGGCTTCGGCTGCGAGATACTCCCTCATGAAGGAGAAAGCCTTATCGACTCGTATCTGCACATCGCCAACCATCTCGTCATCGAAATCGTACACCGGAAGAACGGATCGAAGCGCTTCGTCACGGTGTTTATTCGTCGCGGCCTCATCAATGACCTGAAACGTGAACGGTGAAATGATCGTCTCGACTGCCGGCTCCCCGACGATGAGGTGGTATTCTCGAAACGACTTGGGGGCAACAATGAATGCCACAACTAGCGCACCGGCTACAATCATCAACCACTGCAAGCCCTTTGTCTCCGTCAGACCCGATATCCACCGGGGAAGCCCTTTGTCGGCTATCTTTCTGAACCAGGCGCGGCCGCCTTTCCCTCTTTCAGAAAGAGACCCTTTGTCCGATTCTCTTGTAATGCCTGAGCCATTGTGCATCTACTGTCGTCTCCGGAGCCGACCGCTACTCGAAGAGGGCCTATTTTCATACGCCTTAATAATCTCCTGGACCAGCGGGTGACGTACAACGTCCAACTTGCTGAACGTGACGAACGTGATCCCTTCTATGCCCTGCAAGATCTCCCAGGCTTCCACCAGCCCTGACTTCGTTCCTTCGGGGAGATCGGTCTGTGTGATATCACCCGTTATGACCGCTTTGGACGAGTAACCCAACCGAGTTAGGAACATCTTCATCTGATCGGAAGTCGTATTTTGAGCCTCGTCGAGAATCACGTAGGAATCATTGAGAGTCCGTCCCCTCATGAACGCCAGAGGGGCCACCTCAATGTCGCCCCGTTCGACCATGCGAGATGTCTTCTCGAGGTCGATCATATCATGAAGCGCATCGTAGAGCGGCCGCAAGTACGGGTTCACCTTCTCGTAGAGATCGCCCGGTAAGAAACCCAGCTTTTCGCCGGCTTCGACTGCCGGTCTGGCAAGAATAATCCTTCGAACTTCCTTCTTTTGCAAGGCTGCGACGGCCATGCCCATGGCAAGGTACGTCTTGCCCGTTCCTGCGGGACCTATCCCAAAGACAATGTCATGGGAGCGCATCGCTTGGACGTAATTCTTCTGTTGCGGCGTCTTGGGCGTTATCGGTCGTTTGCCGGGAGAGATGAATACCGTGTCCCTGAGCAGGTCTTTGAGCTTTGCCTGCGGATCGTTGGCGAGGACCCTCACGCCTTGGTCGATATCCGCGGGATGAATCGGATAGCCGTCCGCAGCAAGAGGGTAGAGCTGCTTGAGGAGCCTCTCAGCTACTTCGTCACCGGGGGGATCGCCGAAAATACTGACCGTATTACCCTTGATCGAGATACTGACGCGCAGACTTCTTTCTATATGTTTGATATTTTTACTCAATTCTCCTATCAACGCCTGAAAGGCGCCGATATTGTCGAAGCTTATCCGACGAGGCGCTTTCTCAGTTTGCTCCAAAGGTTTCGGCGTCAAAAAGACTCCAGGGGCTGCCGGACTAAAGTGGCTGATCTGCCGCTTCGTTCAACGTGTTCACCAGAGTTGAAGACATACGGGAGCAGCGTCAGGCCTCCGAACGGTCGCACCTCACACTTTTTTTGTCCGGCGGCTCAACCGGACAACCACATATTATATCACTTGGACCTGTCAAGAATCAATTTGAACCTCTTGCTGGCATCAGGTACTCCGTGTAGAGTGAACTCCTGAAACCACGGCTGAATCTTGGTAAGAAAGGAACGAACCTCCTATGGACCCGTCGGGAAAATCCGCTGACGCTCCCGCCGCGTTTGGCACATTGCTCAACCTGATCCGAACGCTTCGGTCTGAAAATGGGTGCCCGTGGGACCGGAAACAAACACCCCTGACCCTTCACCATTACATATTGGAAGAGTACCACGAAATGGTACAGGCCTTGAATGAAGGTGACAAGGAAGCAATTATTGACGAAATGGGCGACCTGATGTTTCTGGTGATCTTCGTGGCATATGTCTTCGAACAGGAGCACGTTACCACGATAGGAGAGATCATTGACCGTGTCGTCGAAAAGATGACCAGAAGGCATCCTCACGTGTTCGGGACCGCACACGTCACTGACGCGGATCAGGTGATCGACAACTGGGGCAGAATCAAGGCTTCCGAAGAGATCATTCGTCAGCGCGGATCACTTCTAGACGGAATTCCACGCTCCCTTCCCGCGCTGAGTCGGGCCCAGAAGCTCTCGGGGCGAGCGGCAAAGGTTGGTTTCGATTGGACCAGGGCAGAAGACGTGTTCGCCAAGGTTGATGAAGAACTCGGGGAATTGAAGGAAGCCGTCCATGCGAACGACCTTCGGCAGGTCCGTGAAGAGCTTGGCGACTTGCTTTTCGTCGTCACCAACGCGGCGAGACACCTTCAGGTGAACAGCGAAGTCGCGCTCAACGAAACCTCGGATAAGTTCGAACGTCGCTTCAGACACATAGAAACCAGCTTGCGAGAGCGCGGCAAATCGCCCCAAGAAGTTGATCTTGCGGAGATGGATCGACTCTGGGATGAAGCGAAAGAGCTGGAAAAGACGAAAAACAAAAAGGAGAGCGGGTAATATTCTTTCACTTCGTTAAAGGCCAATTCAGTAGTAGGTCAAGAGAATAGAGTCGGTGAAGGGTACACATTTGGTGACGCGTGAGCCCCCCGACGATAGTTCAGACCCATAGCAGGACCGGCATCTTGCCGGTCCAGTGAATGCTTCCTCATTATCGAGTGACCGGCATGATGCCGGTCCTACTGGCACACTTGAGGCGAATAACAGGTTCGTGGTCACGCGTAAGTGGCGGAAT
>Ga0233422_10001290_pt1 | contig 11296 bp, 8 predicted proteins | sample Watercolumn_Mata_2_FD_182724 | JGI IMG/M metagenome (GOLD analysis project Ga0233422, IMG submission 182724) | Freshwater microbial communities from Lake Matano, South Sulawesi, Indonesia - Watercolumn_Matano_2014_110_MG | ecosystem: Environmental > Aquatic > Freshwater > Lake | place...
TCTTTACAGCAGCAGAGGTAGATCAGCGCAAGAAGATATTCAAGGCGGTGGAAAAGCTGGGACGGGTAGTTGAGTGCTCGATCAGGCAGGAAAAGACGGGGGTGGGCCTGGACCGGTCCTTTTTCGAAGAAAGGGTACATGCGGCCCTGGCTCGTGCCGGCAAAAAGATCTCTCATTCAGCCCTTCGGGAGATGTATGCGCGCAGCGGCAAAAACCTCCGAAGACTCCACAGTGAACTGGACAAGCTCATCGGATATTTGGGAGATCGGAAGGAAATAACTCTGGAGGACGTCGGAAATCTCTTTTCCGATTTCCACGAACCGGCTTTCTACGACCTCACGGCCGCGCTGCGCACAGGTGACCCGGGAAAGTGCCTGAGCGCGCTACACGACCACCTGAAAATCGTTTCCCATCCCTTGCAGACTCTGGGAGCGATAGCAAACGAGTTCCGAAGGCTCATAGTGGCCCGTGAGATGCTGTTCACGGTGTTCAGGTCCAGGTGGAAACCGGGAATCTCTTATTCCGGATTCCAGATCGTTCTCAGGGAGGTGAGGGAACAGAATGCCAAAAAGTCCACCAAGGGCAAGTTCAATCTCCTTTCGATGAAGGACTATCCGCTCTATCTTTCCCTGAGTCATGCCCAGCGGTTGCCGATGGAAAAGATCATCCGAATCCTCGGGTATGTCCTCGACGCGGACGTGGCCATGAAGTCAACGCGTCTGGGAAGCACTTCTCCAGGTACGATACTCGAGAAGCTGATTATGGAGATCTGCAGTTGCCTCAATGACGGGCGCGGTCTTGAGCAGGAAGAGACTCGCTCGATCTCAAGAGATTGACAACCAGAGGGCTTGAGTCTAGTATTGATGGTCTTGTTCACTCCTCGTTTCGGAATCAATCCTTTCTCCTAACACAACGAGGCTGCCATGAACTACAAGATCGGCATCGACGTCGGCGGTACTTTTACCGACTTCCTGCTTACCCGATCCGACGGAGAGTCCCGTACGTACAAGGTGCTTTCCACGCCGAAGGACCCGTCGATTGCGACCATGCAAGGAATCTCGGAGATGGCCCAGGACGAAGGGGTTTCTCTGAAGGATTTTCTGCGTAAGGTTGAAGTTATTGTCCACGGGACTACGGTCACGACCAATGCGGTCCTGACGTACAGAGGCGCGAAGACGGGTCTGTTGACGACCAAGGGCGCGCGGGACGCGCTTGAGATGAGGCGCGGCATACGGGAAGAGCAATACAACAACCGGTACACGAATGTACAACCGCTTGTCCCGCGTTATCTTCGCTTGCCTACTTCAGGTCGGCTTGACTACGCAGGACGAGAGATCACCCCTTTGGATGACAGTGAGGTCCGCTCGCAGGTTGGAGTGTTCAAGAAAGAAGGTTGCGAGGCGGTCGCGATCTGTTTCATGAACTCCTTTGCCAACCGGGCGCACGAGGAGCGCGCGGCGCAGATAGTACGGGAAGTGCTGCCCGCCGCGTACCTGTCCGTTTCTACCGATGTGCTGCCTTCCATCCGCTTCTACGACCGAGTTTCGACGACGGTGCTCAATGCGTACGTAGGCCCCATATTGAAGCGGTATCTTGAGAATCTTCTCCGAAAGCTAGACGAAGCGGGTTTTCCGAACGTTCTCTTGATTATGCAATCCAATGGGGGGGTCATCTCACCGAAGTTCGCCATGGACCACGCGGCAACGACCTTACTGTCCGGGCCTGCCGGCGGCCCGGTGGCCGGAATCGTCCACTCGGGAATACAGGGCTACACGGATAGCATCACGATGGACATGGGCGGAACGTCGTTCGACTGTGCCTTGATCAAGGATGCCACTCCGTTCACGACCACGGTGGGAGAGATTAATCGCCTTCGTTTGGCACTACCCATGCTCAACGTGGTCACCATCGGCGCTGGGGGTGGATCCATAGGATGGATCGATGAGGGAGGCCTCCTGAGAATGGGTCCCCAGAGCGCGTCGTCAGATCCCGGCCCTGCATGCTACGGACTGGGGGGCGAGGACCCCACGTGCACGGACGCGGACCTTGTCATGGGGTATCTCGATCCTGATTTCTTCGCTGGCGGACGCATGCCCCTCCTTCCGGACCTTGCGGTAAAGGCGATTGAAGAGAAGATAGGTAAACGGATGGGTTATGATTTGCACCAGGCAGCGGCGGGCATGTATCAGGTGATCAATGTGAACATGGCCGCGGCAGTCCGCGAAGTGGCGGTCCAGCACGGGCAGGACCCCAGAGACTTTCCGCTCGTGGTTGCCGGCGGCGCGGGCCCCAATCACGCGTGCATGATTGCCCTGGAACTGGAAAACCCCGTGCTGATCGTTCCGCGGGAATCATCGATCTTTTGCGCGGCAGGCATGCTCATGTCAGACTTGAAGCACAACTTTGTGCGCACGTATCCGGTGCTCCTGAAGGACGCGAATTCTCAAGTGTTCCGCAAACGGTTCGAGGAAATGAAGGGAGAAGGGAGACAACTGCTCGTTTCCGAAGGAATTAAGGAATCCGAGATCGAGTACCGGTACTCGTTGGACCTCAGATACGTCAAGCAGTACCACGAAGTCGGCGTTGAGATTACTCACGATGAGGTCGAGCGCTTCGACATTGAAGCAATGGCTTCAAAATTCCATCCTGCGCACAACCTCCTTTACGGTTACTCTCTGGAGGACCAGGGCACGCCCATAGAGCTGATCAATATGAGGCTCGTCTGCATCGGGAGGACTGAGAAGCCGGAGTTTCAACAGCAGAAGTATGCTGGAGAAGATCCCTCAAAAGCCTACAAGAAGGATCGAAAGGTATATCTTCCTCTCCAAAAGGAATTTCGCGATATAGGTGTGTTCAACGGCTTGGCCCTGCAATTCGGCAATCGGATAGAGGGACCAGCCATCATCGAGCAGGTTAACACAACCACGTTTGTTACCCCGGAATTCAACGTGCTTACCGATCGGTACGGCAGCTTCACCATGTACTTGAAGAACCTCGAGGAAGAAGTGAAGAGGAGGATCCTCCAATGAGCGTAGAGATCGACAAGGTACTCGTCTCGATTCTGCAGCGTCGTCTGAAGTCGATCACTGAAGAGATGAGCATCGCATTAACTATGACGACGCGCTCCCCAATCCTCTGTGAGGCCAAAGACTTCGTTACCGGTCTTTATGACGCCAAAGGGAAGATGCTGGAACAGACGGAAAACCTGCCCATTCTCTCCTTTTCCCTCGGGCCGGTGTGCGAGTACATCGTGAATTACTTCGGCGATGGGATCTACCCCGGCGACGTCATCTTCCATAACGATGTTTTCTCTATGGGAAACCAGAACAACGATGTTGCCGCGTACAAGCCGATCTTCCACAACGGCACTCTCGTTGGATGGGCCGCGTGCAAGGGGCATCAAGCGGATATCGGTGGGGCGGTGCAAGGCGGGTACAATCCCAACGCTACGGAGGTCTGGCAGGAAGCGCTCAGAATACCGCCAGTGAAGGTCTATGAGAAAGGCAAGCTGCGCAAGGACGTTTGGGACCTGATTTTCGCTAATATACGGCTGGATATCGTTGCAGAAGACATGCGGGCGGAAATCGGATCGTGCGTGGTGGGAGAACGCGGGCTCCTGCGCATCATCGACCGTTACGGACTGGAATCCTTCGAAGCGCACAAGGAGTACCTTTTCGATTCCACCGAGAAGATGATGCGCGCCGAGATCCGAACCATCCCGAACGGCGTGTACTCAGGGGAATCGACATGCTATTACGACGGCAAGAACGTGGGTTCCAAGTACCAAATCAGGGTAAAGATCACCGTCGAAGACGAGCAGATAACGTTCGATTACTCCGATACGGACAAGCAAACCAACGGATTTGTCAATGGGACCTACACTTCAAGCGCGTCCGCAACGACGCTCACGTTCCTGCAGATGGTCAATCCCGCCATGCCGCACAATGATGGGATGATCAGACCCCTGCGGATAATCATCCCTCGGGGAACCATACTCAACGCTGCCTATCCGGCAGCTACCACGTACGGCAACCACCTGTGCCCAAACAATGCCGATGCGATCATGAGGGCCCTGGGACCGGTGATTCCGGATAGGGTCACCGCGGAATGGAATGAATTGCTCTGTTCGCTTACCACCGGAATCGACCCGCGCAAGAAAATGCCCTATGTGGACATCGGGTTCATGGGGCTCAAAGGCGGGTCCGGCGCGATCAAAGGGGTAGACGGGTACGACCACATCGGCATGATTGACGCATCGGGCGGAGTGTTGGATCAGGACTACGAGATGTTCGAGCAGCAGACCCCGCATCTCCTTACCAAACACGAATATTGGAAGGACTCGGCCGGACCCGGTCAATGGCGAGGCGGACTGGGGGTCGATACCGAGTTCGTGATCGGTTCGGACGACACCAAGGTCGTGACGTTCGGGGACGGGGACGTGGAGCCTGCTTTGGGGTCTCAAGGGGGAATGCCCGGGACCCTGAACAAGATCCAGCTCACGTACCCAGAGGGCCGGCTGTACCTGTGTACCACAAAGGATTTGGTCGAAGCGGTACCGAAGGGCACGGTATATTATCAGCAGGCGGGAGGAGGTGGCGGCTATGGCGATCCCTTCTTGCGGCCGGCGGAAAAGGTCGCCGCTGAGGTGCGAAACGGCATTGTCTCATTCGAATCGGCCAGGCGAGACTACGGAGTAGCCATCGACCCGGTAACGTTCGCCGTGATCGAAGACGAAACCGGGAAGCTTCGTTCTACTCGACCCATCCGAACAGGTGCGTGATGAGGTGGAGCCCAGGAGATATTACAACAGTAGGGGCGCACCCACGCGTGCGCCCTCTGCAGTTGGGCAGACGCACGGGTCTGCCCCTACGAATGCATTGACAGATGTAAGTGCCCTGAAAGCAACTTGGCGTGAAGGAAAAATCCCCTATGAGAAGTTTTATGCCGACGTACTCGTCGTACGATGAGCTTGCGGACATGCAACTCAAGGGCTTGCAGTGGACGGTGAACCACGCGTACAACGGCTCGCCCGTCTACAGGTCAAAGCTGGACGAGGCAGGTGCGAAACCTGGAGATATCAAGAGCCTCGACGATTTGCAGAGGCTTCCGTTCACCACCTCACGAGACCTTGCCGAAGGTTATCCCTTTCCGTTGCTTTGCGTGCCCCTGAATCGAGTGGTCCGCCTGCATGCGTCGTCCGGCACCACGGGGAAGAGAAAGGTTCTTTGCTACACCCAAAAGGACATCGACGATTGGGCCAACTTCTTCGCCCGATGCTATGAAATGGCGGACCTGACGACAGAGGATCGGGTGCAGATCTGCGTCGGGTACGGCGTCTGGACGGCCGGTGTGGGCTTCCAGTTGGGGTGCGAACGCTTCGGCGCGCTGACCGTGCCTGCGGGGCCCGGCAATCTTGAGATGCAGATGGAGTTCCTCATAGACTTCCAGAGTACGGCGATGTGTTGCACTGCGTCCATGGGCTTGCTCCTTGCTGAAGAAGTTCAAAAGCGCGGCCTGGGGGATAAGATCGCGCTCAAAAGAATGATCTTCGGGTCCGAGCGCTCGTCTGACGCAATGCGGGACCGCATTCGCGAAGGCCTCGGGCTGACGGATATGTACGACATCCCCGGCATGACCGAGCTTTACGGTCCCGGCACCGGTCTCGAATGCTCTGCTCATGACGGAATCCACTACTGGGCTGATTACTACATTTTGGAGATCCTCGATCCGGAGACGTTGAAACCGGTCCCTGAAGGCGAAGTGGGCGAAATGGTCGTCACCACCCTTCGCAAGGAAGCGGTCCCTCTCATCCGGTACCGGACCCGCGACCTCACCGCGATCAAGCCGGGTCAGTGTGGATGCGGCAGGCTCATTCCGCGGCACGACCGCATACTCGGCCGATCGGATGACATGTTCATCTTCCGGGCGGTGAACATCTATCCAGGTCAGATCGACAGCGTCCTCAGCAGACTCCCGGGGATAGGCAGCGAATACCAGGTGATTCTCGAACGAGGCGGAGACGGGAAGGACACGATGACGGTCCGCGTGGAGCGCAAAAGAGGCATTGGCGGGAACGAAACTGCTTCGCTCGCCGTGATCGTTAAGGAAGAGCTGAGAAAAGTGCTTCTAGTGACTCCCGAAGTTGAGATTACCGAGTACGGAAGCCTCCCTAGAAGCGAACGAAAAACCAAACGCGTCTTCGACAAAAGGGATGAATGAGAATATTGGTGGGGACAAATTGGACCAATCTGCTCGTACGGGTTAATATGCGTCGGTAGGGGGAAGCGAAATTGGGGAAGAGGTTATAGCGCATGGGCAAAGATTTTATCTTCTCGTATGGCGCGGGCATGAATCGCTCGGCGCTGCGTGCCTGGCTTGAGAGCATGGGTTACGATTCGTCTCTGGTGGTGGGCTACAGTCAGGCAGTCCTCGATGGGTACGACTACGTGTGGAACTATTATTCTTCCGGGCGAGGGGGTGGCACGGCCAACCTTGAGCCCAAGGAGAATTCCTCGGTCCGAGGTGTGCTCATCGAATTTGAAGACTCGCTCCTCAAGGCCTTTGACAAGAAGGAGGGTCACCCGTCCTTCTATTCACGAGGCGAAAGCCGTCTTCCCGTACTACGATTGGATGATAACCAGGTCGTTTTCGCTTGGGTGTATCTGGCAAGGCCCAACCGAGGTGACAGCCGGGACATCTGGCCTTCTCGCGAATACAAGAAGATCGTAATTGCCGCCGCAGTCGAAGCGAATTTCCCCGAAGAAGAGGTCGAAAAGATCAAGGCCTGGAAGACGCAGAGTTGACAGCGCCCTATTATTGAAAGGTTTCGTCCCAAGGGACAGGCCCGATGACCGAGACGGGTGTCATACACGGCCGATTTCAGGTGCTACACAACGATCACCTGACCTACATACTCGCTGGAAAAGCGCGGTGTCGCCACCTGATCGTAGGAATAACCAACCCCGACCCACTACTTACCAGACACGATGCCACCGATCTCGAACGCAGCGCGGCCACGGCAAATCCTCTCAGCTACTTTGAGCGGTATGTGACGGTCAGGCATGCACTCGTCGAAGCGGGCATCGAATGCGGCGATTTTTCAGTCGTTCCGCTTCCGATCAATATTCCGGAGCTCTATCGGTACTATGTTCCTCTGGATGCGGTCTTCTATCTGACCATCTACGACGACTGGGGCAGGCGAAAGCTGGCCATGTTTCAAGAACTCGGCCTCAAAGCCGAGGTGATGTGGGAGAGGCCTCTCCACGAGAAGGGGATTACGAGCAACGAAGTCCGCAAGAGAATGATACGGGGGGAGGACTGGGAGCATCTCGTGCCGGTCGTTGTGGCTAAACTCATGAAGGAATGGAACATCCCTGCGCGCTTGCGGACACTCGCTGCCACCGCTACCACAAGCTAATACATTCTCCCCCCTCTGGGCACAGGCGTTAAGATAGGGAACCCTACCCTGTGACTACAATAGGTTATCACCCTCCCCTTCCCCCTCCCGTCAAGGGAGGGGGGTATCAGAAACCCTCTCCCCTGGCGGGAGAGGGCAGGGTGAGGGGGGATTCCTTACTCGACGGAACTCCCAGGCAGACTGCTGCTTCTGTGATGCTCGATAATCTCGAGCCATCGACGAATGTCTGCACCGGCCGCGCAATGATCGTCTCCGAGATCGGGCACGTGGTGCTCTTCGAAGATCGTCGCTGAATTCACCAGACACACGGGCCACCCGGGAACATGGTGCCTCACACCGCTATCCGAGTTCACTCTGTACACCATGAACGCGCTCTCGTCGCAGGATACCCGATACCAATTGCCTTCGTATTCCACCGAGACCGTCTCACCGAGTATGCCCAACCGGTCAAAAAAGTCCCTAACTTGTCGAAGCACCTCAGGGGGCGACGCTTCGGGACCCTTTCCCAGAGCTGAAAGAAACCGTTCGCCAAGAAAACCCTGCATGCTCACCTCCCGGTCTTCAGGAGAGCGGACCGAAGTTCGCTTCATAGCGGGCCCAGAATTCCTCCTCGGTAAAGCTGTGGCACTGCGTACCTTTACATTCCACGCTGAAACTGGCGCAGACCGCGCCCATGCGTGCGCATTCGGGCAGGCCAAGTCCCATGACCATGCCTTTTATAAGGCCGGCCCGGTAAGCGTCACCCGCACCCGTGGGGTCCGATACCTGACGCGCCTGAACCGTAGGTATGGCCTCCTCCCCCTGAGAAGACCTGAGCATCGAGCCCTTGTCACCGAGAGTAGTGACGATATCGCCCGTCTTTTCCAGCAGCTCGGACCTTGACATACCGGTTATACGCACGATCATTTCCAGTTCGTAGTCGTTGGAAATCAGCATGCGGGAGCCCGTGAGCATCTCTACGATGGCCTCCGGCGACTGCGCAGGTATTGATTGGCCGGGGTCAAAGATGTAGGGAATGCCCCGTGCACGGTATTCGGCAGCGTAAGTCCTCATATCTTCGAGATTCCCCGGGGCCACGATGGCCAAAGTTTCGTCCGGACTGAGGCCGTCAATTTCGTACCCGCAAGGGTACTTCATCGCGCCGGGATTGAATCCGGTGATCTGATTATCCGCCTTGTCGGTGGTGATATACGCTCCGGCCGTGAACTCGTCCTCGAGACAACGGACCCCCGCAAGCGGGAGGCCGTGACTTCTCAGCCAATCTTCGTAGTTCTTGAAGTCCTTGCCCGCGGCCGCCAGGATCAGCGGCCGTTCCCCCAGGAGCGCAAGATTATAGGCGATATTGCCCGCGGTGCCCCCGAACTGCTCTTGCATCCCGTTGACCATGAAGCAGACATTGAGAATGTGGATCTTGTCGGGGAGGATGTAGTCAGAGAACCGCTCGGGAAAGTCCATGATACGGTCGTAGGCAAGAGACCCAGACACCAGGATCTGCATGGCAGCCCTCTCAAATAGGTGAAGCAGTAAAACCTCGGCTGAGAAAAAGGCTGTAACGGAGCCCGGCGCCTCGACCGATCGCCACTTCGCTGCCCGCTTACAATTGGATCGGTCTCACATCAATGCAGCCTAAGAAATGTCAAGAAATCGCTCCGGGCAACAATTAGCTCAAGGATAGGAAAACCTACCCGCCAAGTCAAGGTCGTTGTAACACTTTGATCTAGAAATTGCAGTTTCCACAGCCAAGGTCTTTTGGTACAGTGTAAGCTGTTGTAGCCCTAAAAGGGGCATTGCCTTGACATTGACAAAAGTGGATTTCTTCCCTTTAGAAGCCGGCGGTTCCAGCCGCCCAAACCTTGACCAGGGAGGTGTGTCATGGTCAGATTGCTCTTGTTGTCAGCTCTTTTCCTGATCTGCTGCGCAGTCACGGTTTCCGCGCAAAAGGACTTTGAGATCGACACCATATCCACCTCGGGGGGTGACCTGAAGATCACCTTCATTGGTCACGGCACCCTGATGTTCACGTACGGGGGTAAGGTGATTCACGTGGATCCTTGGAGCAAGCTCGCGGATTACTCGAAACTGCCCAAAGCCGACCTGGTTCTGATCACCCACGAGCACCAGGATCACCTGGACGCGGACGCTCTGAAAAAGATAAGCACAAAGCAGACGCAGATCCTGCTGAACAGCGAGTCCTCCAAGAAGGTCAAGGACGGCGCGGCAATGGCCAACGGCGACGTTAAGGAGGCGGTCGGCGTCAAGATAGAGGCAGTTCCGGCCTATAATCTGGTTCATAAGAGAGACACGGGCCAGCCGTTCCATCCGAAGGGGATGGGCAACGGATACATCATCACCTTCGGTGACAAGAGGATGTACGTGGCCGGTGACACTGAGAATACTCCTGAAATGAAAGCGCTCAAGGGTATCGACATCGCGTTCTTGCCCATGAATCTGCCGTTTACCATGACGCCGGAGATGGTTGCGGACGCAGCCAAAGGGTTCAAACCCAAGATCCTCTATCCGTACCATACCGGCGACACCGATCTTTCAAAACTGACAGCCCTGATGAAAGACACTCCGGAAATCGAGGTCCGCCTGCGCAAGATGAAGTAATATGGAGAAGGTTATTTGGAAGGCGATGACCGGGGAAGGGACTTTTCCGAACCCCATAAGCGCTAACCTAGTCGAGAGCCATGTGTGATTTCAATTAGATAGCCCCCTCCCCCTTCCCCCTCCCGCCAGGGGAGGGGATTTCGAAACCCTCCCCCCTTGCGGGGGAGGGTAGGGTGGGGGGGAAGTCTCAACTGCCGCACCTTGTCAGATGTTGGCGCCCATGCCCCCGGACCCCCTCTTCAAAAAACTCTCAAATTACGTTGGGTTGCATCACCGCCAACGGCGGCGATGCAACCCAACGGCATTCGGAGTTCCGGTCTCGCGCTCGGCGCCGTGCCTAAATCTCCTTACAGAAGGCCACCGTACCGTGGATGGTGGGACAGGCATCCTGCCTGTTCTTGAAGCGCGGCCGTGACGGACGCCGGCCCCGCCATTTCTTATTCCGATGCGCGTTCAAAAGAGGAAGAATCGGGGAACCTGCTTTACAAAGAAGGTTCCCCCAATCTTACTTCTTTAAAAGCGCATTCGGATTAATGGTATCGTCTGTCGAGGGACCGGTATTGAATGGCTTCCGCGATGTGGTCGGAACGGATCTCCTGACTGCTATCGAGGTCTGCAATCGTCCTGGCGATCTTCAGGACGCGATGGTACGCGCGTGCCGACAGCCCGAGCGTCTCAATGGCTTTCTCCAATACCGACATGGATTGCTGGTCCAGGGGGCAGATCTTCTTGAGGAGTCGAGGGCTCATCTGCGCGTTGGAGAATATTCCGAACTTCCTTAGCCGCTCCAGTTGGACTTTTCTCGCGGTGACCACTCGCTCCCGGATTACCGTTGAAGTTTCTCCGTCGCCGACTCTCGTAAGGTCCCGCCACTGTACCGCGGGCACTTCGACGTGGATGTCGATCCGGTCGAGGAGCGGGCCGGAAATCCTGCTCCAGTAGCGCTGTATCGCCTGTTTGGAACAGGTACATTGATGTTTCGGGTCACCGCGGTACCCGCACGGGCACGGATTCATCGCGGCAATCAGCATGAATCTCGCGGGGAAGGTCACTGCCAACTGCGCGCGCGAAATGGTCACATGGCCGTCTTCGAGCGGCTGACGAAGCACTTCGAGCACGTTCTTGCGGAACTCGGGCAATTCATCCAGGAACAGGACTCCGTTGTGAGCCAGGGAGACCTCGCCCGGCTTGGGAATGACTCCTCCTCCGATCAGTCCGGCATCGGAAACCGTGTGGTGAGGCGAGCGAAACGGCCGGACCCCCATGAGG
>Ga0233422_10001291_pt1 | contig 11295 bp, 7 predicted proteins | sample Watercolumn_Mata_2_FD_182724 | JGI IMG/M metagenome (GOLD analysis project Ga0233422, IMG submission 182724) | Freshwater microbial communities from Lake Matano, South Sulawesi, Indonesia - Watercolumn_Matano_2014_110_MG | ecosystem: Environmental > Aquatic > Freshwater > Lake | place...
CTCGAATAACCGTTACTGCTACGCTTTCCAGAAGAACGCAGTGACGCTTGGTATGAACACGGCTCCGATTGTGCGTCTTGACGAACTTGTCGACCAGAGCTATGACAAGCAGGTGTTCTACACTATGGGCTTGGGCGCAGGTCGTCTCGAAGAAGAATCGGTCGTTGAAGTCGCTATTGACGAATCGAAATAATAATGTGGCGGGGTGAAATATCCCCGCCTTACTTAACCTTTTGGAGGAAATATGGCAGATGTCTATGGCGTGAATTCGACGAAGTATCGTGCAGGAACGGTTGCAGAAAAGGGCGGATACAGCTCGCAGGTTCTTTCGATTACCGAAAGCTACACGGCGACTTCGTTGGCAGACGGCTCGACGATTAACATCGGCAAACCGCTTCCCGCAAATGCGAAAGTGTTGCTTATCGTTGTGAAGTCTCCTGCTTTTGCAACGGGTCGCACGTTGGCGATCGGTGACAAGGCAAGCTCAACTCGTTATGCTGCGGCAACGTCTGTTGCTTCGGCGACGACGATTTCGGCTGTCGGCGGGAACTATGTTGTCGGCACGGCAACGAACGATGACCAAATCACGTTGACGAACGCAGGTATTTGCAATAGCACAACGCCTATCCAAGTCACCGTGTTCTACACGCTGTAAGCAATCATTGGGGGAGGCGTAAAAACCTCCCCTCTTTAACTTTGGAGTGTTATGTATCACGGAACTAATCGAACGGCAGTTATTTTGGGTGGCTCAAGTTCGATTTGGGATGATTACAAGTACGTCCAAAGTATCCGCGCACCTCAAGACATCATTCACTTCGCAGTAAACGACATCTCAATTCATTTCTTCAAAGCACAAATTCAGCATATCGTGTCATATCATAGCGACATGATTGCACCGCTTCGTAAACTATACAAGCTTCGCTTCAATGCCGATGTCACAACGCACGGATGGAAAGATGACGAAGGCGTTGATATGGCATGGTGGGATAAGCTTACGAATAACGGCGGAACGTCATCATTATTTGCGGTCGAAATTGCGTTGGAATTGGGCATTACAGACATTATTGTGTGCGGGGTGACACTAGACGGCAGACCGCATTACTTTGAGGATTGTAGACAAGAAAAAGGCGAACATTACGATTTCAGTCGCGTTCAAGAGGTCGGAGCGTGGAAGGCAAAACTGTTCGGCAAAGAGCATATGATTAAAGGCACAAGTGGCGTTATAGCCGAAACGTTTGGGGTGGCGCATGGCAAATAAGGTTCAGATTGCAAACAAGGCTTTGTCGCTTATCGGAATGAAGCGTATCACATCGCTTGATGATGATAGTCCACAGGCATTAGCTGTGAATGCAACGTGGGATATTACGCTTGAAAGCGTGCTTTCTGCGGGCGTTTTCACGTTTTCCCTGCGTAGGGTAGCACTGGCAGAATTAAGCACTACGCTTGCGTTCACCGAAGAAAATAAGTCAGTTGTCTATCAGCGACCGACAGGGGCATTGCGAATCGCAGGGTTTTATCCTAAGACTGCGCTTTGTTCGGTTGAGGATGATAAGATTATTTCCGATACTGCATCACTTTGCGCGTGGGTTGTCGTAAGTGACACAGATACGACGAAGTTTTTCCCTGCGTTTACGGAAGCGTTGGCGATAAAGTTGGCGGCAGATATCTCATTTGCGTTGACGAACGGGACGACTAAAGGTGGGGAATTGTTGCAGGTATACGAAAGCGTGTATTTGCCCCGTGCCAAATCGGCAGATTCTACGCAGGGGGATGCTCCGTTGCAGGAAGAAGCAGAAATCTTGTTGGCAAAGTATGTGGCAGTATGAAGCAAACGCCTATCACTACAGCGTTTTCTAACGGTGAATTATCCCCCGAACTGTTCGGTCGTGTGGACATTGAGCAGTATCGTCGGGCGGCGGGGGAATTGACGAACTTTCTTGTTCGTCCATATGGGAATGTGCGCAATCGTACTGGTTTGCGGTATGTTGCAAACTGCAAGAGCAACACGACAGATTCACGTCTGATTGACTTCACGTTCTCAACATCGCAGACGTATGCCATTGAGGTCGGGGATTTGTACTTTCGATACTTCACTGACCAAGGGCAGGTGTACAGCGGGTCAACGATTGTTGAGACGACAACACCGTATACGGCTGCGAATATTTGGGGAATACAGACTGCGCAGGCGGCTGACGTTCTTTATATCGTTCATCCGTCATATGCCCCTCGAAAACTGGTCAGAAACAGCGCGACATCGTGGACTCTTTCTGAGATTACATTTACGAAATCACCGTTTCTTGATGAGAACACCACGGCGACGACTTTGACACCGAGTGGAACAAGCGGAACGATTACGGTCACGGCATCGTCTGGTGTGTTTCAAGCGGGTCACGTTGGCACGACATGGCAACACATAAGCGGAACGACCACGGGAACATTCAAGATTACGGCTTACACCAACTCGACAACAGTAACAGCAACGGTTGTGACGACTGTTGTGGCATCAGCATCAACGAAGTGGAGCGAAGCGGCGTGGTCAAGCGTTAGAGGGTATCCTACGGCGATTACGTTTCATCAGAACCGCCTTGTGTTTGGTGGCACGACATACGAACCGCAACGAGTTTGGTTTAGCGATATTGGGGTATACGATACCTATACGATTGGTGGCACGACTGACGAAGCAGGGTTTGACGTTGACCTTCCGACGAGAGAGTACAACAAGATTCTCTGGCTTACGAGCGGGGAGAATTTAGCGGTCGGAACGTCTGGCGGTGAGTTCGTTATTGCATCGGGGAATGGAGCGTCACTCACACCGTCTAATAGGAACGCAAAACAGCAGACATCATACGGAAGTGAAGCGATACAGGCGCGCACGTTTAGTTCGTTCACTTACTTTGTGCAGAGAACGGCGCGAAAGATTCGTGAGTTTTCGTTTGCTTGGGAAAAAGACCAGTACGAAGCAAAAGATATGTCGGTATTGAGCAATCATATCACGAAGTCTGGGATTAAGGATATTGCGTTTCAGAAGAACCAAGACGCAGTGATTTACTGTGTTTTGAATGATGGAACGGTAGCGGCGTTTACCCGTGAGACATACCAGAACGTCATTGCTTGGTCAAAACTCACGACTGACGGCACGATTCGCTCGGTATGTGCTATTGCCCGCACAACGGGTGACGATGACGTGTACATGATCGTTGAGCGCAACATCAACGGAACAACGAAGCGTTACGTTGAGTATCTTGAACAGTATTACGATGGTAACCTCACGAAAAGCGTGTTTCTTGATTCATGTCTGACATATGACGGGTACGATGCTACGGCAGGCAAGACGCTTACTTTCGGGGCGTTGACAGGTTCAACAACGGCAACGTCATCATCGGCGGCGTTTTCGTCTGGGCAGGTAGGTAGATACATCAAGATTATCGGTGATGACCATGCAATTGTTGGAAAAGCGAAGATTACGGCTTATACGTCCTCGACCGTTGTGACCGTAAGCATGGTTGTTTCACCGACAACATTGGCGCATACGGGTGGCACATGGGGCGTTGGTGTATTGACGATTAGCGGACTTGACCATCTTAACGGCGAAGAAGTCTACTATCTCGCTGACGGCTCGTATAAGAACACGTCTAAAACGGTCGGAAGTGGCTCAATAACGCTTCCGAATGATGCGGTATACGTTACGGTAGGCAAAGCATACGAAAGCGTTTGCACAACGGTTCCGCTTGCTGATGGTTCGCAGTTGGGTACGGCGTTGTCGAAGAAGTCACGCGCACCGTTTGTTGGATTGCTTGTGAATAACACGCAGGGGATTTCTGTCGGTGACGGTGGAAGTCAGTACGAAGTGTTTCAGCGATCGGCAACAACGGCACTCGGAGACCCCGAACCTCTTAAAACGGGTTCATTCAGAACGGCAACGGGGAATGAATGGGAAGAAGTCTGTCAGACGACGATTAAGCAGTCTAAGCCACTTCCTGCGAACATTTTAGCCGTGGTACAATACACAGACACGGAGGAATTATAATGGCGGGATTTATTTCAGCATCAGATGTTGGTGGTGGAAGTTTTGGAAGCGGGCAGATGTCGTCTGCTCAATCGTCTGGCGGTGGAGTTGGCATGGCAGGCGCGGCGGGTGCAATATCATCAATCGCTTCATCCGTGTCGTCTATCATGGCAGGGCGTGCCGCAAAAGCAGTCGCAAAGTACAATCAGACTCTGTACAACATCAAAGGCGACATCATCGAAGCAAATCAGAAATGGCAAAAAGCACGATTTGCGGAAGCAAGAAAGGCGTATATGGGAAAAGGTCTTGCAACGTTATCCGCGCAAAATGTCGGGCTTACGTCACGGACATCTTTGGCGTTGCTCAATAAGTCGATGGAAAACCTTTATCTTGACGAAGCAATAAGCGATTATAATGCCCGTATGTCAGCATCGCAGGCTCGTTCTGGTGCTGTGATTGCGGGAATGGAAGGACGGGCGCAGGCAACATCGTATTATGTACAGGGTGCAAGTTCTGTGGCAAAAGGCATGGCAGATTATGCGTCCGCAATGTATGGGAGATAACAATGCCGACATTCGACATATACGAAAGAAAACTTAGTCCGTCAGAAGAAGCACCTGCTCAGCAGATGGGAATGGGCTCGGTTCAAGCACTTCATAGCGCAGGGCAACAGGCGGCGCAAACGATGGATTACATCGGCAAAGTCTGGGATGAAGCAGAATATACCGCGCAGTACACTACGGCAAAGAATAACCTCGATGCGCAGATGCTTCAGTTTGATGCAGATTTTAAGTCTTTGTCTATTGATGCAGGTACTGACGGGGATTATTACAAGATTTATAACCAGAAGAAACTTGATTATCAGAACCGTCTGAATGCGATTAAGCAGAACGGATCGACGATTACCAATCCCCGCGCACGTCAGAAGTACGAACAAGACGCACAGATAGCGCAGATTCGCGGCAATGTCATGCTTGAAGCGGCTTTCCGTGACAAGATGATTGAGCATCAGAAGGTAGAACTTACCCGTTCTGGAAACATTTACAAGCAAGAATATTTGGCGGGGAATACTTCTGCAAAGTCTGAATATAACGCAAGAATCGAAGAAAATTTCAAGAAGGGTTTCATCAACGAAAAAGAGAAACTTGCTTTTGAAGAAGACTTGAAGCAGTTTGAACTTGATAAGGTTGCGTTTGACGCACAAAGAAATCCAGAACAAGCGGTTGAGGATTTCAAAGAAGGGAAATATACGCTTACGCCAGAAGAACAAAATAAGGCTCAAGAAATAATTTCCGCGCAATATAACCAATTTAAGGCATTCAAGCGCATTGAGAACCTTCGTGCTACCACGGAGAGCCAGTCTAATTTTAATGACAGGATGTTTTCAGAAAAAGAAGACACCGCAACGCTTATGCGCGATTTAGACAAGATGACAATCACTGGCGAAATTTCTGATGATTATGCAGAAAATGCTCGCAGGTATCTTCGTAGTGATATGAAGTTAAGGCAGAACACAAACAATGATGTCATGCGCGAATATCTTTTGAGAATTGCCGACATGAACGAAGCGTTTGAAGAAGGCGATGACAGTTCAGAAGAAGATTATTTGAGAGCAATAAACATCATCCGTTCAGAACTTGCGGGGGATAACAAACTTTCATCCGATGATAAGCGCAAAGTAAACAACGTGCTTACGACGACATCGACAAAAAAGCAGGCGCAGGCTACCGCAGGTCTTAGAAACATCGTCAAGTATAACGATGCAAACGAAGTGTTTGAAAATCAGTTGCCAAGGTATATGCGCGGAACGGCTATGCGTAAGTTTTTCAATGCTACCGATGGTAAAGACATGGACGAAGACGCGCAGGCTCAGTTGGCGTATAAGATTTGCGATGAGATAAAAGGAAAATCGCGCGAAGATATATTGAGTGCCGACAGGAAAGCAAAAGAGACTGAGCCAAGTTTTAGGATTGCTCAATTCAAAGACAAGAGCGGTAAACGTTATAACGTCAAGGTCTACAAAGACGGTAAAAAAGAAATCATCGGGTTAGCCGAATAAGGGGAATAGATGGACGCTGTAAATCTTGAAGACCTTACTCCTGTGAGCGCAAAAGACGCTAATCCTTGGGGCGTTGATGTAAACCAATTAGAGGAGATCAATGAGGGAACTTCTGTTGATATGGTCGGTGTTGGTTCTATTGAGCCTGTGCAACAAAAGAAGCAGACTGCACAATACGGCGATGCGGCTTTGGTCAACTTATTTTCCGAACAGGAAGTCGCAGACCTTGAGAAGAAAGGCAAAATTGGGTTTGCAGAACTTGCGATGCGCCAAAAGACGGGAGACATCCTCCCATTTTCGCCAACAGGAATTGTTGACAGCGTAAAACTTATTTCCGCATCTAATCGAATCAAAGCAAACGAATACACGGACGACAAACAGCGTGACGATGATACGGCGTTGATTACAGCATACGGACGGCGTAAAGCAGAAGAGTATGTGCGCGGTTTTACATGGGGCGCAAAGGCGTATGATATTACATCAAAGATGCCCGCATTTGCTATTGAAACAGCGGTCGGAATTGGTATTGCTAAAAGAGCGGGAATGTACGCCGCGACAAAAGCAGGCGAAGCGATAGCCAAGAAAACTGCGCTTAGAAAGACGGCAGAGATTGCGGGAACAACGGCAATTGCAACGGCGATTCAGCCGAATAGATATATCGCAAAGTACGCTGACCAGATGGTGACGGAAGATTTGGCGATTACAGATCATGGCATTGACATCATGCGGGTTGCCGAAAAGGAACCTGCGAAAGCATTCATGATTGCAATCGGTGATACTGCAATTGAGAATTTTTCTGAAATATACGGTGGGGCATTCATAGGAAAAGGCGCGGGATTTATCGGCGCAAAACTTCCCAAAAAGTTTACCGAAGAATTTGCAAAAGCGTATGCAAAGATTAAGCCAACAGGAAGCGTTGCCGATTTGATGAGCAACGCAGGGTGGCATGGTGCGCTTGAAGAGTTTGGGGAAGAACGTCTGGCAGATTTGCTTCGTGCGGTAACAGGTGTTGATGAGCGTGACATATCTTTCTTTGACAAGGTATCACAGGCATTATTTCCGTCAGCGGAAGATGCTTTGGTCGAACTCGGCGTGTTCGCTACGATCGGTGCAGGAAGTGCGTACACACAAAGAGTAGTAAACGACTTACGAAGCAGGGGAATGAGCGAGGAAGACATCCAAAGACAGGTTGATGCAAAGAGCGAAAAAGAGCGCATTGAGTGGTCTAAGACGATTACTGACCGATACACGGTTGAAAAGTATAGAGAAGACCTTAAAGAAAAGTTTGGGCTGACCGAAGAAGAGGTCACGGCGCAGGTCATTCTTACCGACCAGATTGCGAAGAGCAAGGGGATTTCGACCGAGGATTACGTCGGTGCATACATTGCGGGGATTGAAGAAGGAAAAGAGGGCGAACAGGTCGAAGGTCTTGCACAAGAAGACCAGACGTTGATTGAAGAAGCGCGGAAGTACAAGAGCGCAGAAGAGTTTGTGAATGCATCAAGTGAAAAAGTTTTCAGAGGATCTGGGAGCGGAAAAGGTTCTGGTGTCGATTTGTTTGGAAGTGGAACGTATTACACAAATGATATAAATGAAGCAAAATATTACGGAAATAAGATTTCAGAAACTTTGTTAAAAAACTCTGATTTTTTTGATGGAACAAAAGTACTTGGCGAGAATGAATTAAAAGAAATTACAGACGGAATTGACAAAATAACAAAATCAAAAATAGGGTCTCAGTATTTTGATAATGTTGTTTCGTGGTATGAAGGCGATGTCCCTAAAAATCTTATAAGTTTTAAAAGAGTTATTGATGAACTTGGAACAGACAAAAAGTTTTTTGATGCTTCTAAAAAACTTGGCATTAAACAAAATCAATTAAACCCAGACGCTGATATAGCGAATCTCATAAATAAAGCACTTGAATCTAAAGGATATAAAGGCGCAAAGTTTCGTAGTGACGAAATAGAATCTTTGGTTGACGAAGGGCTTGGAAAAGGAACTGCATATATTGTTTGGGGAAAAGAAACTGATGTAAGAAAAGAATTGGCTGACATTTGGAACAAGGCGCACGGGAATGTTCTTGGTCAAGACGTTAAAGGCACGGTAACTTTTGGCGAAGACGGTCGTGCTATCATCCGTGCGTTTTCTTCCGCAGACATATCAACAGCAATACATGAACTTGCACATATTGCACGGCGTACAGCGTTGTCACCAGAAGAGCAAAAGACTGTAGCGAGATGGGCAGGTGCGCTTTCTGAAAGCGGTGAAATAGTGTGGACGGTTCCTGCCGAAGAAAAGTTCGCAAGGGGTTTTGAGCGTTACCTGCTTGACAACAAGAAACCTGCAAAAGGTCTTGAGGATATTTTTAACAAGATTTCCGAGTGGCTAAAGACGATTTACGCAAACCTTGCTTCCGTTGATGTCGCAATCTCTCCTGCGGTATCAAAGGTGTTTGACAGAATCACTTCTGGGAAAGAATACATTGCACCGCTTAAAGGACGTGACGGTATGCTCAAGGCATATCAAGATGTCATCAATCAGTTCTCTTCTATTGAGCAGATCGACGGGAAGAAAGGGAAGAATCCTTTGTATGCTGTTCGTCAGTTTTTAGGAACGAAGGGTATTGTCGAATCAATAATCAATGACGGTACGGTTGACGTTTCTGGAATCAAGATTGAAAAGAATGGCGAAGGGTTAAAGAACATTGTCGATGATTTCATCAGTCGTTCGTCAGCAATAGAAGAAGATTCGCAGGTTGCAATGGAAGACTTGCAACGGTGGCTAATTGCACAGCGAACGCTTGACAATATGACTAAAGAAGATGTCTACGTCAGCGATGAGCAGAAGCAGGAAGCGGTCGAAGACATTGCGTATATCGCAGATAAATATGCAAGCGATATGCCCGTCATCGAAGAAACTGCAAAGCGCATATATGACTTTCAGCACCGCATTCTTGAAATGTTTGTGCAGTCTGGCATGAAGTCAAAAGAATGGTTTGATGAGGTTACAAAAGCGCATCCGCATTATGTGCCTTTTAAACGTGTGTTTGAAGAAGATGAACTGTCTGATGTTTCTGGTGTTGGCGCACGGTTTAGCGATGTGAAGACGGGGATTAAACAACTCAAAGGGTCTGACCGACAGATTGAGAATGTTTTTGAGAGTATCATCAAGAACGTTTATACGACGACAAACAAAGCGTTGCGAAACCGTGTTGCTGTGAATGTTGCAAAACTCAAGAAAGAGTTCCCGATGCTTATGCGCTCTGCGAAACCTAAACTTGTTATGGACGAAAACGGCAATGTTGTCGGTGCGGAAAAGCCTGCGGGGAATATCATTGAGTATTACACTAAAGGCGAAAGACATTGGCTCGAAGTCACTGATGATTTGTACGATGCGCTTGGTTCATTGGCAACAGCGCAGGACAAAGGCGTGCTTGAACAGATTACAAATATCTTGTCGGTTCCTGCACAAACGCTTCGTGTCGGTGCGACCATCACTCCAGAATTTTTTGTTAGAAACTTCATCCGCGATTCGTATGGTGCGGCGATTCAGACAAACTTTGGATTTAATCCCGTAGTTGACCCAGCATTCGGTCTTGCATCGGTATTAAAGAAAGATGAGATGTATTATCGGTGGTTACGGTCTGGCGGTGCATATTCTGGATTGGTTGATATTGGAAAAGAATCAATGAAATCTGCGGTCGCTGAACTAACAAAAGACCCGTCTCTTATCGAGAGATTAAACATCATCGGTCACCTTGAAGCAATGTCGATGGCGGTTGAGCGTGCAAACCGCGTAGGGTTATTCAGATCGGCTTTGAAGAGTGGAATGTCTGAAATGGAAGCGTCATATCAGAGCAGAGAAGGTACGCTTGACTTTGGTGTTAAAGGTTCAAAAACGGCAAAACTAAATCAAATGATTGCGTTTTTCAACGCTCGCATACAAGGTGCTGACAAGTTTATCAGAACAGCCAAAGAAGACCCTGTAGGGACAACGCTTCGGTCTTTGATGTGGGTAACAGCACCGCAGTTGGCATTCTATGCTTTGGCGTATTTCTCTGGTGATGATGAATACTTTGATATTCCACGTTGGCAGAGAGATATGTTTTATATCATCAAAATTGGTGATATTCACTATCGTATTCCGAAGCCTTTCGTATATGGTCAGTTGTTTGGGTCTACCGTTGAGAGATTTCTTGATTACGTAAGAGAGAATGACCCGAACGAGTTCAAAGAAATGATGAACATGATTTGGGATAGTTTATCACCGACAAGCGACATACAGTCTGTTCTTCCGACAGCATTAGCACCTTTGATTGAAGATGCGACAAACTACAGCTTTTTCCGTGGGATGTCGTTATACCCAGAGTACAAAGAAAAGATGATGCCTTATATGCAGTACGGCAAAGGAACATCTTTGACATCGCAGATTATTGGGGAAAAGTTTAATTTGTCTCCTGCGAAAATCGACAATATCGTCAGCGGATACTTCGGAACGTCTGGAAAGTATGCAACAAACGCGACAGACTTTCTTGCGAGAGAGATAAAGAAAGCGAAAGGCGAAACTGTTGCCGAAAGACCAATGGATATTCAAGATGCTCCTGTTCTTCGTGGTTTCATGGTTCCGCAGGTTACGGGGTATAAGTCTGAATCCGTAAACAAACTGATGGATAAGGCAAGAGAAATAGACAAAATCCGTTTGACTATATCCGCAGAAAAGAAGGCAGGACGTAGAGATAAAGCAGAAGAACTTTCAAAGGAACACAAGAAAGAATTGAGAGCGTACAAAGTTATCGACAACGCACAAAAGGCGATAAAAGAACTTGATAAAAACAATACAGCAATCGCAAAGAAAGATTACGATATGAAAAAGAAGCGCGAGATTATTGACAGAAACGAAAAGCAGATGACACAAAAGGCGAAAAAAGCACTCGCTCTTTATAAGTCAATGATGCAATAAACGGAGGTATCATGCTCACGACAACGACTTCCTCGGTATCTTACAGCACGAACGGATCGACTACTGTTTTCGCAACGACTTTCCCGTATTGGGCGGCAACGGACATTGTTGTGAAGTTGAAGAATAACTCAACTGGTGCTGTCACTACGCTTGTTCTCACGACAAACTATACTTTGTCTGGCGGAAGTGGTGCTGTTGGCAATGTGACGACTGTTGCAACGTATGCTACGGGGTATACTCTTCTGATTACCAGAAGTACGGCAAGAAC
>Ga0233422_10001292_pt1 | contig 11289 bp, 11 predicted proteins | sample Watercolumn_Mata_2_FD_182724 | JGI IMG/M metagenome (GOLD analysis project Ga0233422, IMG submission 182724) | Freshwater microbial communities from Lake Matano, South Sulawesi, Indonesia - Watercolumn_Matano_2014_110_MG | ecosystem: Environmental > Aquatic > Freshwater > Lake | place...
CTTCAATCGCCACTTTGGCCTTGAACTGTGACGTAAAGCTGTTCCTTTTCTTTTCGCTCATAACTTGTCCCGTTTTAGGGCAAGTTACCACCTTAAACCTCTGTCTGAAAATCGGGGTCCATTATAAGGTCTTCGATAACAGGTTCATGCTCATCCGACCTTTTCGTCCTTGCCGTCCCTTTTGTCCTTGTTGTCCTTTTGCAAGTCATGCGGGGGGCGCTCGATGCTCTCGGGGTTTATCATTCTTTTTCAGAGCACCCCGCTCTCGTTTATGCCGTCAAGCATGAACTGCACGGCAAGGGCGGCAAGCAACATCCCTGCCATCCGGCTGATAACGTGCAGGCCGGTCACTCCCAGCACCCGCTGCACGCTCGATGCCACCATAAAGAGCATAAGAGTCACGCCAAGCACAGCCATCATGCCGACAATGACCGCAACCTGTTCAAGAAGATGCCCTTTGGCTCCAGCCATCAGCAGCACAGCCGCAACGGTTGATGCCGGTCCGGCAATGAGAGGCATGGCTAAAGGAAAAACCGCAATATCTTTCTTCTGCATCGCCTCTATCGTCTCTTTCTCGGACGAACGACTCTCGCCACCATTCTTTCCAAACACCATCGAAATGGCCAGAACCAGGAGCAAAATACCCCCTGAAATCCTGAGTGCCGCCAGGGAAATGCCAAGCCAGTCAAGCAGGGCCATACCACCGAAAGCGAAAAAGAGAAGGATGCCAGAGGCGATAAAAACTGACCTGAAGGCCAGCAAGCGCCGTTCATTGGCTGTATGATATGGCGTCAGGGCTACAAGAAGCGCCGCAATATCAACCGGGCCTATCGTGGCGAAAAAAGTAGCAAAAGATACTGTGGCTGTTCTGAACATGGCTTCAGTGCCGACAAAGGTTCACTAGAGGGAGTCAGATACCGGAACAACAGGAGCGCTGCAAATGTTTCTCGTGCTGCAATTCGGGACTGAAAGGACAGCAGGGACAACAGGGTGAAGAGGTGGATTACACAGCGCGTTCGCGCGGGACAATTCATTCATTATCCATTATCCATTATCCATTATCCATTATCCATTATCAACTGATCGTCGCCATCAGTATCCCCGCTGAGACTGAGGCGTTGAGGGATTCGACAGCGGGACGATCTCCGGCGTGGGGAATCAGCAACCGGCGGTCGGCGAGGGCGAGCACTTTTTCGCTGATACCATTGGCTTCGTTGCCGATAACGAGAGCACGGCGGTCGGGCCACTCGCTGAAGGAGCGGTAATCCTGCCCATCGAGCGCGGCGGCGGCCACCGTAAAACCTTCGGCTTGCAGGCGCTTCAGGACGGCGGCGAGATCGGGCGCGTCGATGATGTGGAGTGAAAAGATGCTGCCTGCGGTCGAACGAACCGTTTTGGCGTTGAATGGGTCGGCGGTACCCGACCCGCAGATAACCGCTTCGGCGCCGAACCAGGCTGCCGTGCGGATGATCGTGCCGACGTTGCCCGGGTCCTGCACGTCGTCGAGAGCCACGACGAACGAGCGCCCGGCAGGCCGGAAATCGCCCGTCTGCGGCTTCCGGAACGCCGCGCACACGCCCTGCGGCGAGGCGGTCTGCGCAAGGCGTTTGAACTCATCCGGCCCGGCGAGCCAAACCTTTCCAGCGAAACGCTTCAGCCCGCCGAGTTGACCGGCGGCGTCTTCGTCGAGCACGAGGGCGTGAAGCATCGACGGGTCGGGCAGGCTTTCAAGCAGCTCGCTCACCGTGCGCAGCCCCTCGGCCAGAAACAGCTCCTCGCTGTCGCGATACTTTTTGCGCGCCAGCTTTGCAAGCCGCCCCTGCATCGCCTTGCTCAGCGGAGGAAACTGGTCACGCTTCATCGCTTGCCTGCCGACTGTTTGAAGCGCTCCATGACCGCCTTCGGGTCGTGCGAAAATTCGGTCGGTGGCGTGCCCGGCTGCGATGAAAGATCGCCAGCGTCGAGGCCCACTAAAAAGCCTTCGCTATCGGAGGCCTCATCTTCGACGCAGGTGTCCGGATCGCTCATACAACGCCTGATATAGTCGTCGAACGACTGCTTGTCGATGGAGAGCGACAGCGGAGAGGAGGCATCGGGTGGCGCGCCGCCCTCGACCGACACCAGCTCCACCACCAGCGTGAGCGCCCGCGTGCGGCTCACCCCGCTGATGCCGACCTTGCGGGCCATCGAGCTGAACGCCGTCTCGTCCATCGCCTCGATCGTTTCGCGCAGACTCACCAAGCCACCGGTCATGCGGGCATACGCCCTGACGGCGGACTTCAGCTCCTCGTCGTCGGGAGCCTGTTCCATCGGAACGCTCGGTTCCAGGGATACCGAAGGTTTTGCGGACTTTGGTTTACGTGCACCGCGACCGAGAAACTCCTCGTCAACGTCGTAGTCATCGAGCAGATTGCCAACCAGCCCGTCGCGCTTGGCTCTCGCCCGCCGCTCCGAAACGCTCTCGACCTCCTCGCGACGCCCCTCCGACAACGTGCGCAGCCCGAACAGCAGTCCGACCAATCCGGCATACAGCGAAAGCAGCAGCACCATCCATCCCGTATCGAAACCGCCAGCCGCGGCGACCAGCAGTTCGGCAGCAATGAAGGCGAGAGATAAACCGGCGAGAACTCCGGCGGTGAGACGTTCGTTCATATCGTAAAGTCGAGTGTGTTATATTCTGTCATTAAATTTAACGAATAAATCGCTCATTGCCCTGCCATGCCCATTACCAGGCCTGAACTGATCTCCCCCGCCGGCGAATGGATGTCTTTGCGCGCGGCTCTCGATGCAGGGGCCGACGCCGTCTATTTCGGGGCTGAGGGGTTCAATATGCGGGCCGCGAGCAAAGGATTCTTGACGGGTGACTTCGGCGGAATCTCACGGCTCTGCCGGAGCCACGGCGCGAAGGCATATCTCGCGCTCAACTCGGTGATCTACGATGCCGAACTCGGCGAGGCTGACCGCACGGTGGCCGCCGCAAAAGCCGCCGGAATCGATGCGGTCATCTGCTGGGACATGGCGGTCATCGATGCCTGCCGTCGCCGCAAGATGCCTTTCCATCTTTCGACGCAGGCCTCGGTCAGCAATATCGAGGCCCTCCGGTTCTACGCATCCCTTGGCGCTCGCATGATCGTGCTGGCCCGTGAGCTCACCCTCGACCAGGCTACTGCCATCACTTCGCGTATCGAAGCCGAAAAGCTGCCGGTCACGGTCGAGTGCTTCGTGCACGGTGCGATGTGCGTGGCGGTATCGGGCCGCTGCTTCATCTCGCAGGAGCTGTTCGGACGCTCTGCAAACCGCGGGGAGTGCGTCCAGCCCTGCCGGCGCTCCTACCGGATCACCGATGTCGAGGAGGCACATGAACTCGAACTCGGCTCAGACTATGTCATGAGCCCCAAAGACCTCTGCACCATCGGCTTTCTCGACAAGTTTTTCGACGCAGGGATCGGCGCGTTCAAGATCGAAGGCCGCAACCGCAGCCCCGAGTACGTCGCCACCACCACCGCCGCTTACCGCAAAGCCATCGACTTCATCGCCGCGCACCGGCACGATGAGGGATTTGACGAAGCTTACGGAAAGCTCTCAGCGGAACTCGAAAAGGAGCTGAAAAAAGTCTACAACCGGGGGTTTTCGAAGGGATTTTATTTCGGCAAACCCGCTGACCAGTGGGCACGGCATCATGGGTCCATTGCCACCGAAACCAAAAGTTACGCCGGCATCGTGCACAAATACTTCCCCAGGGCGGGCGTGGCGGAGATTCTGGTGCATGGCCCCGGTATCGAGGCCGGAGCGACGCTCTCGATTCAGGGGCCAGCGACGGGCCTCGTCACCGTCGATCACGCCGAGCTGTATCTCGACGGCGTTCCAGCGGAAAAAATCCTCCAGGGAGAGGTGTTCACCGTCAGATGCGACAGAGTCAGAAAAAACGACAAAGTGTACATTCTGGTAAAAAAGTAGCACGATCCTTCTTTTATGTACCTTCCTTTTGCGTACCTTTAGAGTGGCACAATCGTCCCTCATGCCGGAACGTCAAGAACGGGCGCCATGCCCAAACTGGAGAGTTTAGCATGATCTATAAGGTAATCTCGAAACCCGGGTTCACGGCTTTCGTTGATACCCTGGTCAGTTCGAACACCTCTTACGGCCCACGCCAGGTCGATACCGACCTGAACGGAAAACCTATCTACCAGTTCATGCCGGTCAGTTCTTCCGGCGATATCGCCTTCGACTACACCGTCACCTGTTCATCGGCCAAGCACCTCATCATGCCTTACCGCGAGGAGCTTTCCAGGTTCAGGTTCGGCGACGGGAACTGGCAGCAGGAGGTTCACTACGACGCGCCTTCCATCGTGCTGTTCGGCCTGCACCCCTGCGACATCAACGCCATCAACATCCTCGACGAGGTGATGCTCAACGGGCCTTATCCCTCGCCCTACTACCTGGCTCGCCGAAAGAACACCTTCATCGTCGGTATGGATCATCTGCCGCTGCCGGACTGCTTCTGCAAATCGATGAACCGGCACACCGTGAGCCACGGTTTCGATCTCTTCTGCTCGGATATCGGCGACCGCTATTTCCTGTCGATCAACTCTTCGAAAGCCTACAGCCTGCTCAAGGAGTTCGAGACCAGCGAGCCGAGCGAGGAGGACGACCGCCAGCTCATCGAGCGGCGCAAGCTCATCAAGCAAAGCTTCGTGACCAACGTCGAGGTGACCGGCCTGCCAATGTTCCTCGACATCGAATTCGAATCGCCCATCTGGGAGAAGTGGGGCGACAAGTGCCTCAACTGCGGCACCTGTGCGATGGTCTGCCCCTCGTGCTACTGCTACAATGTCGAGGAGCACTTCGACACGAATCTCGAAAGCTCCAGCAAGCAGCGGCGGCTCTACTCGTGCAATCTGGTCGATTTCGCCCAGGTAACCGGCGGGCATAACTTCAGGCCGCGCAACGGCGACCGGCTCAAGTACCGCTACTACCACCATTACCGTGGTTTCGCCATCAACGATAACCAGCCGCTCTGTGTCGGCTGCAACCGATGCGGCAGGGCCTGCCTCGCCGACATCAATCCGAAGGATGTCATCAACGATCTCAGACTCGAAAACGAATCATGCACGACCTGCGTTTCACCCTCACCGGGCAGGATCTGAACCGCGAACCCTTCGCCCGGCACAGCCCCGATTTCAGCAAGAAATCGGAGGTAATGATCACCGACCGCGGTTACAAGTGCCGCATCACCAACATCGTGCCCCTCTCGGAGAGCGAGCGCCTCTTTCAGCTCCGCATCGTCGATCCCTGCGAACGCAATCTCTTCACCTTCCGGCCAGGCCAGTTCCTGATGCTCGAAGTGCCGGGCTACGGTGAAGCGCCGATCTCCATTTCAAGCTCGGCAAGTAACCGGGAGTTCATCGAACTCTGCATCCGCAAGACCGGCCATGTCACTTCAGGACTGTATGAAGCCCGTTCCGGAGCCTTCGTGGCGATCAGGGGGCCATTCGGCACCTCGTTCCCGATGGCGTCCATGCAGGACAACAATGTGCTGCTCGTCGCCGGAGGTCTCGGCATCGCGCCCTTGCGCGCACCGCTCTTCTGGATCAGAGATCACCGCGACCACTACCGGAACGTGAGTTTCCTGTACGGAGCGAAAGAGGCTTCACAGCTCCTCTTCACCTACCAGTTCGAAGAGTGGAAAACTGTCAGCCACATCGACCTGCGCACCATCGTCGAAAAGCCCAGCGAGGGATGGCAGGGACGCACCGGCATGATCACCTCGCTTTTCGACGACATCACGATCGACCCCGCGAATACCTGGGCGATCGTCTGTGGCCCACCGGTCATGTTCAAGTTCGTCTGCACCCATCTCGACAAGCTCGGCATTCCGATGAACCGGATGTTTGTTTCGCTGGAGCGCCGCATGCACTGCGGCATGGGCAAATGCTGTCGCTGCATGGTCGGTTCGACCTTCACCTGCCTGGACGGCCCGGTCTTCGACTACTGGAGCGTCATGAACCTCAAGGAAGCGATTTAGGACACAGCCATGAACCACCTCGGATTCGACATCGAGAAGCTGAAGATCGGCTCCTTTGATTTCACCTGCTGCGAAGGGTGCCAGCTCCAGCTCGCCAGCCGTGAATCTACCCTTCCGGCGTTCCTCGCGCTGCTCGACATCAGGAACTTCCGCGAAATCTCCTCCGAACGGTCGGACGACTACGATATCGCCCTCGTCGAAGGCAGCATCACGCGCCAGGACGAAGTCGAACGGCTGAAGACGATCCGCTCCCAGGCGAAGGTGCTCGTCGCCTACGGTTCCTGCGCCTGTTTCGGCGGCGTCAACGCCCTAAGGAACAAATTCCCGCAGGAAGAGACGATTCGCACGGTCTATATTGGCAAAGAGATCGACACGATGCCGGCGGCCCACAAGATCAGCGACTTCGTCACGGTCGATTACTCGATTCCCGGCTGCCCGGTTTTCAAAGAGGAGGTCGAACGCATCGTGGTGAGCATCGCCACCCGCTCACCCATCCCCCTGCCCAAATATCCGGTGTGCGTCGAATGCAAGCAACGGCTCAACACCTGCCTCTTCGACCTCGGCGAAGTGTGCCTCGGCCCGCTTGCCCGCGCCGGCTGCGACGCGGTCTGCCCGTCAGGCAAGACCCCCTGCCTCGGCTGCCGCGGCCCGGCGGATGGCATCAACTACGACTCCTTCCTCCAGCTCGTACAGGACAAGGGACTCAGCGCGGATGAGATGAGAGAAAAGCTCGCATTCTACAACGGTTTCGAAGATTACCTGAACCATGAAGGTTGACTTCAATATCGATATCCACCACCTGCCAAGGGTCGAAGGGCACGGCGATATTCGCATCTCTGTCAGCGATGGCAGGCTTGCCGAAGCGAAATGGGCGGTCGTCGAGACTCCGCGCTTCTTCGAAATGATGGTCAAGGGGATCAGCGCCGAGCGCATGCCGTTCCTCACCTCGCGCATCTGCGGCATCTGCTCGATCAGCCACACGCTGGCCAGCATCCGCTCGCTCGAACGCGCCATGCAGATCACGCCGCCCGAAACCGCGCGGATCATCCGCCTGCTCGCCATGCACGGCGAGACCCTGCAAAGCCACGCGCTGCACCTCTTCTTCCTCGCCGCGCCGGACTTCATGGGCACGCCGAGCGTCGTGCCGCTGCTGCACACGCATCCCGAGGTGGTCGAGGCGGGACTCTTGCTCAAGGAGCTTGGCAACGAACTGAGCATCACTACCTGCGGACGCGCCACGCATCCCGTCAGCCTCGTGCTCGGTGGCGTCAGCAAAGCGCCGTCGAAGCAGCGTCTGGCGGAGATCAAACAGATGATCGCCGACCGCAAACCGATGCTCGACCGCGCGACAGAGTTCTTCATGACCCTTCCCGTGCCGGAGTTCGTGCGCGAAACGGAGTTCATCTCGCTCCGCGACGGCGAGAGCTACCCGTTCATCGGCGGCAACCTCGTTTCGACCGACGGCGTCGTGCGCGACGAGAACGACTATCTGCTGATGACCAACGAGTACACGGTTGACTTCTCCACCTCGAAGTTCACGAAGGTCAGCCGCGAATCCTCCGCCGCCGGAGCGCTGGCGCGTTTCAACAACAACTACGACCAGCTTTATCCTCAGGCGAAGGAAGCCGCCGCCGCGTTCGGCCTCCAGCCGGTCTGCCATAATCCCTTCATGAACAACGTCGCCCAGCTTGTCGAGTGCCACCACATCATCGCCAGCGCCGAAGCGATCATCGACCAACTGCTCGACGAAGACCTGACGGAGATTAGCGCCGACTACAACCCGCAAGCCGGAGCCGCCACCGGAGCCGTCGAAGCCCCGCGAGGCGTGCTCTACCACCACATGGAGACCGACGAAACAGGCAAGGTGGTCAAAGGCGACTGCATCATCCCGACCACGCAGAACAACGCCAACATCCACTATGATTTACGCGCCCTCGCCGAACAGTCGCTGGCAGAAGGAAAGGGGGAGAAAGAGGTTGAAAAGCTCTGCGAAATGCTGGTAAGGTCATACGACCCCTGCATCTCATGCTCGGTGCACTGAACCCTGGGAGCGCCGAGCGCCTGCTCGGCATCCGTCCCGAATGCTTTCGGGACGGCACCATATCTGACCGATCCGACTGATCTGCTCAAAGTCTCACCACTCCTTTGCAGTCGGGGTAGCCGGTGCAGCCCCAGAACTGCTGACCCTCGTTTTTACCAGCTTTAGCTGTTCGCAGCACCACCGGCCTGCCGAATTTCGGGCATGAGGGAATGGCTCCCGCGGGTTCCGGCTGCTGCTGAAGCCCCTGACGCTTGCGTTCCCGCTCCGCCAGCCGTGCGGCAGCAAGAAGCTCGCTGTACCCGCCCTCTTCGACGAACGCCTCTTCCAATGCAGCAATCTGCCGGTCGAGCAGATAGTTCGCCTGATGGATCAGGCAGATGATCGCATTGGCCCGAACCTCGGCACGCTCGTGCTCCAGCCAGTGAGCATACAGCGCCCAGCGCTCTGAATCTGAGAGATCGGTCAGATCAGACGGATCCGACTGATCTGACCGATCTCTCCTGAACCGCTTCGGCACTTCGCGCACAGCACTCGCCTCCCGGCTCGAAGGCGCCCACTGCGCCAAATGCCGGTGGCGCAGGTAATCCTCAAAGTCGAGCAGCAGCTCTTCGAGGCTCGATCTGGCAACATTAACCAGTCGCAGCTCGGTCTGCGAGGAGGACGCCGCAGCGCGACTGCCCTCCGCGATGTTCTGCCGCCCGGAGCGGGCCGCCTGCGTCATCTGATCGAGCGTCCGCGACCTCGAATCGACGAACTTATCGCAAAACAGGTACGTAGCATCGTAGACGAGAGTCGCCGTCTGAAAACTGGCGCTTGTGCGATACCCGCCACTCGGCCTCAGCTTTTTCATGGTGATGTATTTATACGTTCATTCCTTGCGCATACCGGGTTTGCCGGCACAAGGGGGCACGAAAAAACAAGGGGTTGACAACAACTTGGAAGGTACGAGTTTCTCCTCACAATCCGAACCGGATCAGCATCTCCCCGGTCAGATGGCTCGGACGCTATGCGCCGAGCCATCTGCGCTGCGAATTTCCATCCGCTTTCTGTCCCGGCGCTGACGCGCCAGGCCATCAAGCGGCTGCAGCGGACAGCCGCCCCCGCGAGCAAGCTCGCGTGTTCGTCTGCCGCTGATCCGCAGCGCCGTTCGCACAGCTCCTGCCGGGCAGCAGAATCTTTGGCAATCGATGAGCAGGGTACAGGCCGGAGGTTCTCGAAGTACTCGCCGTTCCAGCCGTGCCGCGCGATCTCCATCACCGTCTCGTATACCTCTTCCCCGCCGACCGAAACCTCGTCACCGGCGAGCGCCCATCCGGCGTGCAGGAGCTTGGTCGAGATCACGCCCGGATCGAGCGAGTTCAAACGCACGCTGGTTGCCAAGTCGATGGTGAACATGATGTTGAAGAGCTTGCTTCGAGCGTAGGCGCCGTAGCCCGAATAACTGTGCTCACCCTGCATGTTGCCGGGATCGAACACCGGCATTTTCAGCAAAAAAACGAAAAGCTCCTGGTTTCAACTACGGCGTCAACTGTATAACTGATGTCTTTGGCAGGTCATCAGCAGACTTGTTCATCCCTATAAGCAACGAAACAAGAGACATAACCTCCATCGTTTTTCCATTTTCTTTTGGCACACAGTATTCCTTACCTCCATATTCAACCTTTACCAACACATCGTCATCCTGCCTTAATACTGCTTGCGAACATTGTGGATCTATGCCATCATAGCTTCCTGAAGCAGAAACATCTTTTTTATTAACCGATTGATCAAGCTGCCTGACAAGAAAAATCGGTTGCGCTCCTTTATCAGGTTTTTCATATATAAAAAATCTTAGATCTGGCATATTATTTGCTACCGAACTGATCGGCTTTTTTGGTTCTAATTGCTCTCTGACGATTTCCCCCAAATAGTACATAACGGACTCCGTCGATCTCAGATACAAAACTGCTATTTTCTTATTCTTTTTTTTATCCAAACCAAGTATTTTATTCCACTTTATACCTTTTCTTTCCGGTGGAAGAGTAATCACGTAATCACGAATTATCTCCGACTCTTTTTGAGCGCACGGCGCAGACCAGACAGCTTTTTCAGCATCATATTTGTTGTTTACAAAAAGAACGACCTGTTTATTATTTTTATCATCTATCTCATCGCCATTCACAAAATCATCCTCTCTGATAACCATATCAAGACCATCTGCAACCATACGATGCATCTCACAGCTGAACTTATTATACTCAACCTTGTCACCAGGATAGTTTGTAAATCTGTTTATCAAGGTTAATCTTGAGTCATCATTAATCTGATAACATCTCACTTCCCTGACAAAGAGATGCAACAGGAGTTTTTTGGAAAACCCCATATCCCAGAAATATTTCAATTGATCGACGGACAATGGTTTCATTATTCCTCGTATGAAGTCGTGAGTCTGAAACACACCAACCTCATAATCCAACTTATAATTTGATTTAAAAGAAGGGGTTAAAGAATATTTATGATCACCTCCCCTCCCGAACGGCATTGCAAGCTCTGTTGTTGCCTCAATGCTTGGAGCGTCGAATTTAATGCCGCTTATTCCAGTAAATACCATCGGCATGTGGTCTTTCGCCCTGAGAACATTCAGCAGAATTCCCTTGCTTTCCATTTCGGCAACTGACTCATTGACACCAATGGATCGATCAACCACAGATTCTGTCATTGAGCAGCCGCCAGCCATCAAGGAAATGGCTAAAACAAAAACCCTCAGCAAAGTATTTCTCATGACTGTATAGATTTATTTTTAATACAAGCCATCTGAATATCCAACAAAACCCTCAATCAACAGCTTAATAAAACCACTCATCATAAACATAAACATCAAGTATATTTCATCAGCATACAACACCTGCTGATCACGCATCAAAAGGCATAGGAAATAATACATATATGCACTCGAACGAACAATAGCAACCATGTGAATCGAATGTATTCAACAGCCGGATAACCAAAAGCAACCAATATCTGATCGATTACGATTATCATATAAGAAAAGCCCATAAGAACTTTGCCTTAAAAGGGCGGAATAAACCGGACGAAAAGGCTAAACATTTTATATAATGCCTGACAGAAAACCCCTTGTTTTTCAAAAAATAAGCTGATGATGGGAGAATGCAAAGCGTTTTTGCTTGCTCAAACGAGAACATTTATTTCTTGTTCGCTATTACTAAGCCTGATATGATATTAT
>Ga0233422_10001295_pt1 | contig 11281 bp, 7 predicted proteins | sample Watercolumn_Mata_2_FD_182724 | JGI IMG/M metagenome (GOLD analysis project Ga0233422, IMG submission 182724) | Freshwater microbial communities from Lake Matano, South Sulawesi, Indonesia - Watercolumn_Matano_2014_110_MG | ecosystem: Environmental > Aquatic > Freshwater > Lake | place...
TTCCTGACTTCTTCAAACATTTTCTTCAACTTAGGGCTTATATCAATCGGATATTTATACTCTTTATCAACGCGCAAGTACCTTTCAGGTAATTGTTTTAATTGCGACGCAACATAAGCACGTATCTCATCCAAGTCTGGAAGTTCGTATACCTGCTTTCCGTTATTAATAATTGGAACCAATAAAGGTTTTCCGAGTTTCTCCCCTTCTAAACCTATAACGTCTTTAACATACTTATCCTTCTCAAGCATCCTAAAAACCTGTTTTTCACCAGGATAACTCTCTTTTCCTGCAGAGAACTTGGCGAGGTTCTTTGTTTTGCCCTTGTGCTGTATCTGAGAAATCTTATACACAACTTCTAGCTTTGGAGAATCTGAAACAGATATTGCTTCTGTTGCAATCAAGAAAGCATCAACGGGAACTCTGTTCTTATTGAATCTTGATATAGTATACTCGTCTAGATTGCTTGCTAGAGTTATTTTTACATCATTCAATCCTTCAGCATCTAGCCTTTTTCTAACATAAAAGCATCTTTGGGCGAGATTACCGCTGTCGATAGTTATTCCGCATACCGACATATTGTCTCTTTTCAGCTCCTTAGCTACAATTATGGCATTCTCAACGCCCTGCTTAAAATCATAAGTATCAACCATCAAACCTATTTTTCCTTTGAATAGCTTAGCCATTTTTCTCATCGCTTCTATCTCTGTAGGAAATGAACTAATTACCGCATGATAAGCAAAGGACAGGGGTTGACGAAATGGTTTGCCAAGTTTTTTCGCGACAGAAGGGACTGAGTTGCCTCCGATTGCCCCAGCTATATAAGAAGCCCGCGCACATTTAAAGGCAGACTCAAAGCTTTGCGCCCGTAAACCTGCCACACCGATACAAGGTTTTGGATTGGACGCGATCACGTTCCTTATGATTTTTGAAAGGAATATTGTGTTACCACATAAAGAATTCATCAAAAACATAGTGATGGTATTCGCCTCAATCAAAGGAGCTGTTACGCGGACAACCGGCTCTCCTCCAAAAAAGATAGTGCCTTCTGGCATTGCAGATATAGAACCCGAAAACTTGAATTTCTTCAGGTAATTCGCAAACCCAGGAGTTATGATCCCTTCATACAAAAGATATTTCACATCTTCCTCAGAATACCTCCAGTTCAATACACCGCGCGTTATCTCATCTAAGCCTCCAAAAACAAGAAAATTCCTCTTGGGCGGAGTATTTCTTACAAACAGATCGAATGTTGCAACAGCATCCTTCATACCACTCTCAAACCAAAATGTTCCGGCAGAAAAAATGTGTCTAAGATCGTATAAAGGCAAATCTTCGGGCGTTATAAGATGTTTCTTCGGAATAGTTGACTTCATAAAACATAATAATCTTGACTTGCAATTTAAATATTTTACTAAAGAACTTACTTTATCAACCCATACTTCTTCAAGATATCTTTGTACTTGACGAAGTCTTCTGAGAGCTTGAACTGTTTTATCTCGTGAGGCGGCAGTCTCTCCAGCCATTTATGCATGACTTTCAGGACTTCCCGCACATCGTCATCCATCTTCACGCTTATGGCGTCGCCGATCTCCTCGACCATCTCTTCCTCTCCAGGCTCTTTATGCTTCTTCTCGAAGAAACGGAGCTTTTTCATGAAAGTCTTTATGAGGCCTTCTCTCTCTTCCTGAAGCTCTTCCTCTTCTTTCTCCACCTCTTCTATCTCGTCCTCTACATGTTCGAGCTCCTTCATCTCTTCAGGTTTCAGCTCTTCACTTTCCTCAACATCCTCTTCTGAGACCATTTTCCTCTTGAACATCCTTTTGAACAAGGACGGCTCTTCCGGCTCCAAAAGGACTTCGCTCTCTTTTGCCTGTTCAGGCACTGACTCGGCACGTTTTTTCTTATCTTTAATCATGCCGAAGCTGAAGAAGTCCAAAGGCTTCCTCTCTTTGTTGCGTATGCCCGCAATATAGCGGCCCATGTCCTCGTTGAAATCTTTCTGGTCGATATATACCACCCTTTATAAACTTTATCTAAAATAAATTAAGTGGTATATAAAGTTTTCCTTCGTAAGAAGGGAAACGTGAGAATGGAGCGACAGCGAAATGAACAAAGTTTTCCTATATTTGTGCTTAAAATATTCTTATGAAAAATTCAGCGCAGGAAAGACATAAACCTCTACATACGCTCCTAAAACCACCAAGCCAACTGATATGCCGAGAAATATAAAGGCATCCTTGTAAAGCTGGTTTCTCTGCTGGTCTGTCAATGCAGGCTTTATCACGGTTTTAGCGAATATGGCGCCTGCAACGATAGCGAAGAAATAAGAGAAGACCTCTATAGCAGTATGAGGAAGAACGCGAAGCATCAAGATGCCGAACTCGACTATGGGCAATCTTTGATAAGCTGCTGCAGACATTCTTGCTACAAAGCCGAAGATGGTGCCCCAGACGCTGGCGTTCCAGAGAAGAAAGACTATGGTGCCTGCTCCGTACACCACGCTGAAGATGACGAAAGCTATCATTACTTTCAGGTTGTTGCCTAATATGTAGAGAAAGTCTGTCTTGCCTGCATAAGCAGCGCCTCCAATCCCTGCAATCGCCAATTGAGGGTTGAAGATCTTGGTTACAGTCAGCTCAGGCAGGAAGATTGAAAGTATTGCGAAAGCCACTAAAACGCCCATGAAGAGGAAGAAATACAGCTGGAAGACCATCTTGTGGTCTTGGAACATCTTCAGGAAAGCAAACCTGCCTCTATCTATCTCCACATTCTCATAGTTTATGGCCTTGAACAATAAAGGCCATGCCAATGTGGAGGTGAAGATGACTGCCATCATGCCCGCATGATTAGGAAACACCATATACGCCGTCATGCAGCCTATTACCGCGTAAAAGAAGCCTAATAAGAAGGCGTTGTGAGGCGCCAAGCTAAGGAATTTGGCATCCAGTACCCTGCGGAAAAAGTCCATGGCGCATATATTGAATGTTGGGTTTTATAAAGTTTTGCTTCGAAAGAAGGGAAACTTGAAAACGATATTGTTCACTTTTTAGAGATTACGCTACGGCTTCGCAGGTTTCCACTCTTTTACAGGTGTTTTTTATATTTTCCACCATGAGAAGTTTTTAATAATCTTTTTACTTCAGGCAAGACTGGTTTTTAAGCATAAACTTCGGTCATGTATTCTAATGATAAGCTTGGAGAAACACGGACGTATCCGCAGTTCGGATCTTCTTTATTCACACTATCCGGAAATTCAAAGCCTATAACAACCATTTCAAACTTTGTTTGAGCTTCTGAAACAACACCTTCGATAGTGCTTCTGTCAGGTTCGTGTGATAGATAAACGCTAATTTCCCTTTTGTAATCACTCCTGTTTGGTTCACCTTCTAAACGTTTCAAGTGCTCTTCGAATGTGCCGCCCTTTGTTGCTGCTAGTTCTCTTGCCCGTCTTGCACAATGAGACAATAGAGCTTCATCTGCGAGAATAGATCTGAATGCGTTTAGGTCTGTATAATGATATGCTTGCATATAGAAAAATATAACTTTTATCCTTTATAAATCTTTCGGTTTTTGACCACTATGGCGTGGTTACAGAAGCTTCTGTGCGCTCTGGTTGGAGCGCTGTGCCGTATCGTCTTATCTCATAGCCCATTTCGCTAAAGGCTTTGAGAACAGGGTGTTCACATTTCCTCTCTACGACAAGAACCATGGCTTGTGCACCACGATCCTGTACATCTGCAGCAATGTGCCTGAGCTCTATCAAGAGCCTTTCTGTCAGAGAAGTGCCTTCCATTGGAGCGACGCTTACACCTTCAAGACGAAGCCTTTCGTTAACATAATATGGCGTGCAATAGCCTCCTTCAGGCCCATCAACCAAGTACAGGAATCCAAATGCGTGCAAACCTTCGCCGCACATCCTTCTTCTTTCTTCTTCAGAAAGCGTGTCTATGAATCTTCTTTTGAATTCATCTGGATCCATAAGCCATTCAATAGGGTCGACGATACTATCAACAACAATAAGATCCAGACATGGCTTCTGTTCACCGCCCATTCCCTCTTCCCTGAAAGAACAAGTATTTAAGCTTTATTGTAGAGGAGAATAGAGATGGCCTGTCAACACTTTTTCTTTGAAAAAGTGAATGGGGACGGAGGGATTTTCACGAGTTCTCTCGTTTTTCCTCGGCTCGTTAGGCTTCATGCCTAACTATACTCTTCTCCGAGGTCTTCGAAAGACCTCCTTTGAACCCTCATCGGCTGGTCTCTTCCTTGAAGCGAAAGCTTCAACAGACCACGGCTTTTAATCATCGCCGCAGGTTTCTGCGGCTCATCGCTCCATGACTGGAGCCAGCCATTTTGACCAATGATTAACATCATTTCTAGCCAGGCTGTACCCGTCATAGCTAAAGCCACGAGGTTTATACTACGTCCCCGACAAAGGTTTAAGAACCAGCACTCTTTTATAAATATTACTGCTTTATCTCTTCCTAGCAGCTTTTTTAGGCGCATTATTGCTGTGGTTGTTATTCTTCATAGCCTCTCTCTGTGCCTTGGTAGGTCTGCCTGTGCCTGCTTTCTTCCAGAATATGAGATAAACTAAAGCTAGGACTATCAATAGAAGAGCAAGATTGATGTATGCACAATAGAACTCCACTCTATTCCTGAAAGAATACTCTTGCATATCAACCACTTTCAAGGTCATGAAGGGACTGTCTGCTACTCCGCCCCTGTTATCGTAAGCTGAAAAAACAACCGCTTCTTCACCGAACCAGTCTTTTTCAGGCGTTAAATAGGCTATGCTGCCTTTGAAATCCACTTTTATGTGCTCAGGACCCAGGACTGAGAAGTAAAGAACGTCCTTGTCAGGGTCTGAAAAATATTTGGACAGATTCAAGGTATAAGTGGTGTCCTCTTGCCAAACGAACTCGTCTTTTTCTTGTGACGGCTCAACAGCAGGGTACATCGACGTCAAAGGGCCGCGATTATACACCACAAATACTGCTGCAAGGACGAAAAGCACTATCAAAACAATCAAAGGTATCCAAATCATCCTGGGCCTTTTCCTTCCGAGGACTGTCTTTATCGCTATGACGCTTATCAGCAAAACCACGAAGAGCAAGAGCAATATGCCCATAGCTAACATGCAGGGCCTGTTGGAAAGGTACCTTGTCACTTTCAAGTCGAAAGGAACATCCGTATACTTCACATTCAAGACATTATGATATACTATGTCTTTCTCTTCGAGCCCTTTGGTCAACAACAGATCTACCGGATAATCACCAAAGCCCTGACTCTTCAAATCAACCAATAGTTTGATCTCTTTGGTCTGGCCAGGCTCTAATTCGACGGAATCCTCTTCTGTCGTTATCCAAGGAGCGTTAGAATTTTCCAATTCTATATCATACTTGCCTGCTTGAGAACCATAATTCTTGACAGGAACCATTATTTCTGTTATGCCTTTGTAAACAGTGAAATCCTTCTTTTCAGCGTTGACCTTGAAACAAGTCTCGGCGCTGTAGGTCTTGAGATGGAAAGTCTTAGAGACAGCTAAGCCGCTGCTCAAAGTGGCTTTAATCACGACATCATTCTCTGTATCCTGATTAGGAGCTTCAACCTTAAGCTTTACGACAGATTCTTGGCCAGGCTCTAGAACAACCCACTCTTCAGATAAACTTGTAAATTCAGGGCCTGACAAGCTCATAGAGAAGTTGTCTTTGAAACTGCCGTCGTTGCGGACAACAACATCATACTGATAAGTGTCCTGGCAGACAGAAGCGCTCTCCACAGGCAAGGAAAGCTCAAGACCGAAACAAGACCACACCTTCACATGGATGGGCAGATCATTGTTGGTATTGCCTATGCCTGACTTTGCATGCAAAACAAAATCATAATCTCCTTGATAAAGCTCTTTGGCGTCGACGAATATATATACAGTCTGCTTTTCTTTGCCTTTAAGAGCCAAAGATGCCTCTTCAGGCGTGACAAAAGACGGTGCATTCAAAAGCTTCAAGGAGTAATTGTTAGGAACATTGACCAGATTCTTTATCTCCACTGGAAAGCTCTGCTTGCCATTTTCATAGCAAAAGCTTGACTCTGCAATCTGAGTCAAGGAAAAATTATAATTCTGGAGAATATTAACACTGAAAGGGATGGAAACCTTGAGCTTGTTGCTCACAGCGTTCACGTTAAAAACTAGGTTCTTGGTGCCATAAACATCACACGGGAATTTGGTTTTTAAGCTGATGTTTTTAGAGGCTTTAGACTGCAGGAAGAAATCCTTTTCAGATATCACAGTCATATCCTCAAATTGAGGCATATCGATTGTGTATTGCTCTTGGAAAACGCCTGGATTGCTTACAACAATATTGAATTTCAGGTCAGAGCAAGGCTCAACTCCCTTGGTCACATTAGGAGCGAAGAAATCAACCTTCAAGTTCTGGCATTTGCCCAAGCTCAAACTTTTTGAGATGATTTTCTGCTTGCCTAAATCATTCTGCACATTTATTTTGAGATCATAAACTCCTTCTGCAGCGCAAGGCACCGCCATATTAAGGCGCACTGTCTTGCTCTCTCCCTTATCAAGAGAAAAGGCTGAGTCGACGACCTTTACCAAGTCTAAGTTAGAGCTCACTTGAAAAACAGCTCTTGAATCCCCGACATTAGTCACTTTTACAGTGTCTGTATAGGCTGCGCATTGGCAAAGAGAAAGCTCTGTAGAGCCTGTTTCGAGAGTGAAATCATTCACAGTGCTGTAATAATTCACGTCTATGCTTGCAGAAACAAACAAACTAATGCTAAATAACAAAAGAATTGCTACGAACGCTCGCGTCAGATTTTTTGCAATCATTTGGCACCATTTGACACCTTGTTGTTTCGAGCCAAAAAAGTAAAAAAAACAAAAAAATAAAAAAGAACCTTAATAATAAGTCTGGGTCTCTTCTTCAGGCCCCTCTTCCTTTCGAAGCTTGTTGAAGCCTATGATCAACCCGATTATTATCAAGATTATCACCAGCACGATAAGACCGATCTGCAATCCTTTGAGCAGGGTGGTCTCTCCGGCTGCTTTACCAGTAACTTTGGCTGTTAAAGGTATCTGCTTTGACTCGCCGTCTGAAGACAAGACATTCACAACGAAGACCGCGTCTCCCTGAGCTGCTCCTGCCTTGGTGTCAAGGTACAAGTAAGCAGTCTCTGTCTTGCCTGCATTGACCAAAACAACGCTTGAAGGAGTCATCCTGACTGTGCCTAATGCGTCAACGCCTGAAACTGTCAAGGTGTATGATTTGGTCTTGGTGCCTGTGTTGGTTATCATAATAGGATAAACAACAGTAGCTCCTGCCTTGACATCCTGCGCTGTCGGCACGGTTATGATGGTCTTTTCATCTCCAACCTGTGTTGCCGGTGCTGTGCAAGTATCGTCTTGAACAACTCTTATGGTGTCAGTAGCCATGGTTGACTCGTACTCGTCAAACTCGACCTCTATCCTGACTTCGTAAGTGCCTGATTTGGCGCACTCAGGAATCCTCAAGAGCAACTCTTCAAAGGTCTCTGACTCGTCCGCATTTATCTCGTCCATGTACTCTGAGTCCTGGATGTTGAGCTCTGGAACAGAGACAGTGACTTTGACATCGTCAAGGTCGTCATCTCCGATGTTCTTGACTTTCACAGTGGCTGTGAAGGCTCTTCCAGAAACAACCTCGTTTGACGGGCTGAATGAGTAGTCCTTTATTATGATCGCGTCCTCATCAGCAACGCCTTCAACGCGCAACTGATAGCTTGCATCCATGACTGGACCGTCGCTTGTTGCAATCCTTATCCTTAACTTGGTGTAATCCTTGTCCATCTTGGTCGGGACTTGCAGGTGCAGCTCAATGTATTTGACGTCTCCCGCATCCATGTCGAAAACATCTGATGTGTCAGAAACAAGGCTCTCCTCATGCTCTGAGTATTTGTAGCCGTAGATGTCTGCTTCTGCCTGCAGGTTCTCGACAGAATCTGTCGCGTGCAATCTAATCTTTATGTCGATGTCATCTCCTCTCTGCAGAACAAGAGACTCGGAATGATTGGTTCCGGCATCAAACTCGTCCCCATTAATCTTGAGATACTCTATCTCTATTGGCTGTGCGTACGCAGCTCCGGCGAAAACTAACACCAGAGCTAAAACCATCAAAACTTTCCATATTGCTTTCATTTTTTCTACCCCCATATTTTAATACGAAGATTTTATAGTCAATAAAACCTTCTTATATATAAAGCTTTCGGAATTTTCTTCATTCCTGAGTGGATACTGTTTTTCTTCATCTTGAAGTCGGTTTTTTCCCGAAAGCTTAATCTTCGACTATGAAATAGTCATACTTAATCCTTCTCAAATCGCCTGCATTGCTTACCTGAATCTCTGCATAGTATAACCCTGGGCTTACGTCTGAAGGGATGTGCGCTGTTATGAACTTGGTGGTCTCGTCATCCTCGTCTAGGTCAAACTGGCTGCTCTTGACCTTTATGCCCAAGTCAGGTATCATCAAGGTCACTCTCAAGTCTTCCAAATCGTCGTCTGCGTTGTTGTGCAGGCTTATCATGAGCTGCAATTCGTGGCCTGGCTTGACGTACTGCCATTCGTGGCCGTAAAGCCTTATCCTCTCTATCAGCAAGCCAGACTCTGTGCCTGGCGCCAGGTTGAACTCGCTGTCATCGCTCGGGCTGTCACAGCCAGGGTCATCCATGTCAATCAAATCATCTCCGTCGTTGTCTACTCCGTCGCTGCACTCAGGTATGAAAGGTATGGTCTTCTCAGTTATATAAACTGTGATTGAATCTGTGTCGTACAAGCCGTCTGAATCAACCCCTCTCAAGGTTATGGTGTGGGTTCCTATTGACAAGGATTTCGTGATAGACTCTCCGTATCCCATGAAACCATCGATGTTTGAGGTCCATGACAAAGAGTTTCCTGTCAATTGGCCGTCTTCAGGGTCAGTGCCTGTGCCGGCAAAGGTTATAACTACATCTTCCTCGAATGTTGAACCGCCTGCAGGCTGCAATATATCAACTGTTGGCTTGAAGACAGGCTGCTCTTCATTTCTTACTGTGAAGGTCGCTTTGCCGTAATCTGACAAGCCTGAAGGATCATGCACTGTGAATACTATCAGCTCTGAGCCAGACCAGCCGACAGGATAAGTCAAGGTCACGACGTGATTGCTTGCTATGTTCACATGGATGTTGGTGTTGCCGCTATAAGTCCATGTGAGCTCTTCATCAGCATCATCCGGGTCGTAAACATAATTATCCAGGTCAAATTGAGCAAAGCTCTCTCCGCCTGTGATGAGTTGGCCAGGTATCTTGCTGATGACAGGCGGCTCGTTCACAGGAGGAACATATTCTGTCACTCTCACTATGACAGAGCCGCTTATCTCGTCGTTGTCAGAGTCATACGCTGTGCATGTGGCTGTATAATTGCCTTCTTCATTGAAAGTGTGAGTGAAGGTCTGGCCGTTGAATTCCTCAACTCCATCCAAGGTCCAACTGTAGCTTATCGGTGCGTTTCCTCCGTAAGCATGACAGCTAAACTCAACTGTCAAAGGAGCAACTCCAGATGAAGGGTCTGCATCAACATCTATGCCTGTGAAATCAAGGTCCTCTTCAACATAAATGGTGATGGTGTCTGTGTCGAAAGCTCCCTGAGAGTCAGTTCCTTTCAAGGTTATGATGTGTTCTCCTGGAGAAAGGGCTTCTGTCAAGTTTTCTCCATATCCGAGGAAGCCGTCAATATTCGAGGTCCATGTCAAAGAATCCCCTGTCAAGACACCTTCTTCGATATCATAACCATGACCGACAAAGGTAATCTCTTCTCCTTCGAAGAACTCTGCACCATCTTGAGGTTGCAGGATAGTGACATTAGGAGGCATGTTTTCAGGAATGACCTCTGTCACGGTTACATGAACTGTCTGCTGGTCATAATCATCGTCCAGATCGTATAATCTTAAGACGATATCTGACTCGCAAGAATCTGTAGGTAAGATTATCAAGGTTTTGCCTTCTATGCCTGCTGTGAAGCATGCTGAAGAGCTGTAGCTTAGAGTCCATCTCAAGTTGTTTCCTGCATCCTCTAGATCGAACTCGTGAGGAGCCAGGTTTAAACTGTAGTTGCTAGTTTCGGGTGTTGTAATATCAGGTATGATTGGAGTGATTACAGGAGGATTGTTCAAAATAGTCAAATCAACCTGCGCCTGGCCTCCAGATTGCTCAGGGATGTTGAAGGCAAACGCAAACACATTGCTGTCTCCTATGAAATCGTGCGTCAAAGGTATCTGCTCTAGCTCATAATAATACCAGCAGCAGGTCCTGTCAAAGGTCATCCTTGACATGTTTATCCTCCCACCACCCACTCTGCTTATTAACGTAGCGGCAGTCACTATATCCTCGCAGACATATTCTCCAGTCGCTAAATCAATCACTTGGAATTTTATGTAGAGATCTTCTCCTCTGTAAAAGACGTCGTCTGGATTCTGGAATGCAGAATCATTGTAGATTGCAAGGCCAGTTATGTTGTAATCATGGTCCCACACTTGGTAAGTGTATCTTGGATAAGTGTCATTGTCAATGATGTAACCTTCCTTCTCTGCTATTGCGTAAACAGTGAAAGTTCCGACTTCTTCCTGCACGTCTTGAGCAGTGCAGCCTCCAGAGATACCGTTAGAGACACACTCTCCGAAGTAAGAGCCGTCTATATAATATAGTGTGATGTCTGCTCCGCCAACAGGGACTCCGTTCTGGTCTTCTACAAAGACAGAGCAGTCCTGGTTGCCGCCGACTATAACGACAGGGAAGCACTCTATGCTTGTGACGTTGATTACATTCTCTTGAGTTACAGTAACGTGCACAATCTGTTCATCATAATCATTGTCAAGGTCGTATAATCTTAAAGTGATGTCCGCTTCACAAGCATCTAAACCTATAATTACGAGGTTCTTGTTGTGAATGTCTGCGTTTATGCATGGTGAAGACTCTTGGACAGTCCATCTTAAGTTGCTGCCTGAATCCTCAAGGTCGAACTCGTGCTGTGAAAGGCCTAATGAATAGGTCTCATCTGCCTCATTGAATGTTATGTCTTCAATCTCCGGCGTTATTTCAGGAGGATTGTTCAAAATAGTCAAGTCGACCTGCGCCTGGACTCCAGATTGCTCAGGGATGTTGAAGGCAAACGCAAACACATTGCTGTCTCCTATGAAATCGTGCGTCAAAGGTATCTGCTCTAGCTCATAATAATACCAGTCATCCCTGAAATTTA
>Ga0233422_10001297_pt1 | contig 11279 bp, 11 predicted proteins | sample Watercolumn_Mata_2_FD_182724 | JGI IMG/M metagenome (GOLD analysis project Ga0233422, IMG submission 182724) | Freshwater microbial communities from Lake Matano, South Sulawesi, Indonesia - Watercolumn_Matano_2014_110_MG | ecosystem: Environmental > Aquatic > Freshwater > Lake | place...
AGTAGGATTACACCCCTCAAGTTTAAAATAAAGCTCACCGCAGCCAAGCTCCTTCTCTAAGGCAACAGACCGGACCAGAGTGGTATCACCCTCACCCAGAGTTATAATAGGAGTAGCCGGAGTAATCGGCAGAAAATCACAGTACCTGATTAGAACGCCACGCCCCATTGTTCTTACTAATCCTCTACTCTGACAAAATTGGTGACCTCTTTGACTACAGCCAAGCGTTCGGTTTCCTTCAGAGCCCGCTGAACCGCTTGTTCTTTGGCTGGGTGAGTCATTATAACAATCTCAGCAATCTGAGTAGACGGGTCGGTCTCTTTCTGAATCACCGAAGAAATACTGATGGCATTGTCACCCAATATTTTCGAGATTTGCGCCAGAACACCAGCCTGGTCAGCTACGCTCATCCTCATATAATACCGCGTCTCTATCTCAGCCATAGGCTTAACATTCCGTCCGCTTGCGAATGGTAACCTTGGGGCGCTAATCATGCCACTTTTAATATCCTGGGCTATCTTGATGATATCGGAGACAACTGCACTTGAAGTTGCTCTGGGACCAGCCCCTTCACCATAAAAGATAACCTTGCCTACCAGGTCTCCTTCTACATGGATGGCATTGTAAACGCCATCTATCTTAGCCAGCAAAGAATCCTCGGGTATAAATACAGGATGAACGCGAGCTTCGATAGAGTTTTCAACTCGCTTGGCAATGGCTAAAAGCTTTATAGCATAGCCCAATTCCCGGGCATAGCGAAAGTCACGAGCCTGCAATCGTGAAATTCCCTCATGATACACATTCTCTGGCTTAACTTCAGTGCCAAAAGCTATAGTTGCTAGGATAGCCAGCTTATAAGCAGCGTCGACTCCCTCGATATCATTGGCTGGATTCGCTTCAGCATAACCTAATTCCTGAGCTTTTTTCAAAACCACAGAGAAATCCAGTCCCTCTTTTGCCATTCGAGTCAAAATATAATTAGTGGTGCCATTAACAATGGCATAAATAGCTGAAAGGTCATTAGCCACCAGGTCTTCCTGAAAAGGAGCAATTAGAGGGATACCCCCACCAACGCTTGCCTCACAACGGAGAGCCACTTGATGGTCTCGTGCTACAGTCAGAAGCTCGCCCCAGTGCTTGGACATAACCTCCTTATTAGCAGTAACAATGTGTTTGCCACGAGTCATAGCCTCTTTTATATAATCGAAGGCAGGCTGTTCACCGCCAATGAGTTCCACAACTATATCTATCTCAGGATTTCTCACTATCTCCTCAAATTGAGTGGTAAAAATGCCCCGCTCAATCCCTTGAGAGCCATGCTTAGTCTGGTCTTTCTCCAAAATCCTCCGTAAGACCAGCTTGCTACCTGATTCCCTGGTCAACGTATCTGGTTTGCCCATCAAAACTTTGACCACACCACTGCCAATTACACCCAATCCCATCAAGCCGATGCCAATATCTTTTCTGGCTACCATGTTATTGCCCCCTCTTCTTGAGAACCTGAGCTATTGCCCGGGACTTCTGTTCGTCAGTCAAATATGTTTCTACAGAATATTTCTGTTTTTTCGCATCAACCCAGTCTCCAAAAAGTTTCAACTTGATACTTCCCCTGGTCTCATCGTCAAGCGTCCGACTGTCATCTCTATCTAAAACCTTGACCAGCCAATAACCACCTTTGGTTTTGACAGAAGCATCAGCCGATGGTTGACTTAGGACATTGGGCTCAAGCTGCTGGGCAAGCGCTAAAGGAACCTCACTCGTAAGTTTCTCTTGCCGAGTCCAACCCAAATCACCACCCTGTCCCTTGCTAAATGCATCCTGAGAGTATTCTTTGGCTAAAGCACCAAAATCCTCACCAGCTTCTATCCTAGCTCTTATCTCTTCTGCCTCACGTTGACTCCCTAACAAAATACCTCTAGCATGGCTACCCTTTACCTCATCCTTCTCAATCACTTCCACAAGCCAATACCCCATTTCTTTGGTGGCTGAGCCATCATAAGTCGGCTCGCTGAGCATTCCTGGCTCAAGGGCGAAAGCAATATCTTTAAGCGATGAGTTCCCCAAATCCCCAAGAATTATATTAGTGAAATCTTTAGGTATCCAACCCAGGTCACCGCCTTTCTCCTTTGTTGCCGCTTCCAGAGAATATTTTGTCGCTAGGGAGCCAAAATCCTCCCCCCCTTTCAGTTTTTCCATCACCATCTTGGCTGTCTCTTCGCTTTCCACAAACAGCGCTTGAACCTGCACCTGTTCACACTTAGACGGTACTTTGGGGTCAAAATAGTTCTGAAGTAATTTACCTGCCAGCATTGTAGAACCAACCGTATCCCTGTACGCTTTTTCATCAGGAAGACCTAGTCTTTCCAGCTCGCTTTTTACTTCATCCGTGCTCACGGTACAACCTACATCTGGAGACTCCGTCCTTATTATCTCGCCATATTCAATGACTTCAATAAGGTTATCCGCTACGGACGATACCTCAGAATCATCTTCACCTCGGCTATAAAGTTCAAGCAATTTTGTGTAATAATCCATATCAAAGACAGTACCGTTTATCTCCACCACGGGCTGATGAAGCGGTTTGAATTGCTCATTGTAGTACCCATAGCCAATATACCCCAAAATCAAGACGAAAAATATGGCTCCAGCAATGGTAACTATGCGCTGAATACGTTGCTGTCGTTGCCACTTGGACAATTGACGTTTCGTAGGTACTCTTTTCAATTCGGTCTTAATATGCTTTTTAACCAAATCCTAAACCCTTTTCTAGAATACATTTTAAACATAAATCCAACGCAATTTAGTTTGTTTCAATTAACCACTTATGATAACATATTGCGTAAATCAAAGCCACGGGGTGTAGCGCAGCCTGGTAGCGCACCTGAATGGGGTTCAGGTGGTCGTCGGTTCAAATCCGACCACCCCGACATCTACTTGTCCCAGATAAAACTATACCACCAAACAGCTTAGCCAGCCTCGCCTGTCACTTGAAATCAGAGCAATTCTCTCCAGAATGCGCTATGCTATGGCAATAGCCAATTTAGTGGTAGGGAAAAGACTCAGTCACTCCGTCACTTTAGCCTGAATGAAGAAATCATCGTACTAAAGGGGTAATCAGAATAGTCTTCCTTAAGTGCTGCCGTATCTATCTTATAAAGATATGAATCAGTCTGCTTGAAGTAAGCTTCCCCATGGAAGGTCTCCGCAAGGTTTGTCTCATAATCATAGGAAAGATACCAGTCCCAAAAGCCTTCCATTGGTTTATCTTCAAGTTTTACCACCTCACCCCAGGCTGACCCTACAGACATAAGCCAGCGCTGGGCGGCTTCGCGAGCTGTCAGACCTTCCGTGACATCTATCATGATTGAAGCCCTCTTATTCCGAGAAATTATGAGACATTTTGTCCCGTCCTCAGATACCTCTACTTTCGATGTGTATGGATAGAGGATTTTGTATCCGAACTGGTCATTTGTATATGTGACGAAACCGGTCTTGACACAAGCGCCGAAGATACTAAGCACTAAGCTAATAAGACCTAGAAACAAAAACAAGTATTTTTTATTGTTTCTCACTGGAGCCTCCTTATGGTTATTGTTTAAACAATCTGTTTGATTATACTTCGAAAAAGTCAACGTGTCATCTCCGTATCTGTGACCGCCATCGCATGTCACCATCTCCTAATATCATGTAATTTCTAAAAAATATACAACATAATAAAACATTCCAGACTTATTGGCAAAATACGACTCCTATGCTATACTTCGCTTGCAGCAAAGACGAAGGAGAAAAAACTATGAAAACCGAGCCCAATAAAGCCAAATATGAATCAAGACCCTGGCTGAAGTTCTATCTCAAAGAGGTGCCGCCGGACGTTAAAATCCCAGAAAAGTCTGCGGTCGACACCTTTGATGAAGCCACTGATAAATGGAAAGACAAAACAGCCCTGATATTTTACGGCAGGAAAATAAGCTACCGCGAGCTAAGAGACCATGTCGACAGATTCGCCACAGCCATGCATGACTTAGGAATCAAGAAAGGAGACAGGGTCGCTTTATTGCTCCTGAACTCACCCCAGTTTATCATAGCCTATTTCGGAGCCTTAAAAGCCGGCGCCACTCTAACCGCTATCAGTCCTGTTTATGTCAGCCCTGAAATAAAGCACCAGATTGAGGACAGCGGAGCCAGAATCATCATTTGTCAAGATATTCTTTACGAAAATGTGGAACGGGCAGAAGTCAAGCTAGACAAGGTAATTTTGACCAGCATTACGGAATACCTGCCAGGGTTTAAAAAGTTCTTGGGCAGCAGCGTGCTCAGAGCTGTGTATCAGAAGATGGCAGCGCCACCTACCGAGATATACGAGAGAGAAGGATTCTATCACTTCCAGGATTTGATTAAGAACTACCCACCCAAGCCACCAAAAATCAAATTCAACATTAAAGGGGATTTAGTAACCCTTCCCTACACTGGAGGTACAACAGGACTGCCCAAAGGGGCTATGATAACCCACTACAATCTTACCGCCGCCCGATACTTGACCAACGATTTCTGGGGTGATGTTGTCCAGGAGGGCAAAGAGACTATATTAGCCTATCTGCCCTTCTACCACATCTACGGTCAAGCAGCGATTATGCTAGGTGGATTGTCGCAGGGCTATACTCTGGTGATATTCACCACCCCAGACCTCGACGATATGTTGAACGCTATCGAAAGCTACAAGGCAACTATTTTTTTTAGCGTCCCGTCTTTGTATGAATACCTTAGAGATTATCACCGCACCGACAGAGTCGACTGGAAGCGGGTCAAGGTTCTTATTTCCGGCGCCGATGCTCTTCTTGATGATACAGCGACAGGTTGGGAGAAGCGGACAAGCACTAAAATCCATGAAGCCTGGGGGATGACTGAGACAAGCGCCTGTGGAATGATTAACCCATATGGGAAAACAAAGGTAGGCTCTTTCGGCGTACCTCTACCCAACACAATAGCTGGAATACTCAACCCCGAAAGTACCAAATTTCTTCCCATTGGTGAGATAGGCGAGCTGGCAGTAAAAGGACCGCAAGTAGCCAAGGGATACTGGAATAAGCCGGAAGAGACTAAAAAAATGTTCGCTACCATAGACGGTGAAATTTGGCTCCGAACCGGCGACCTGGCTAGAATGGATAAAGATGGCTATTTCTTTTTCTACGACAGAAAACGCGACATGATAAAGTACAAGGGGCTAGCTGTATTTGCTCGTGAAGTGGAGGAGGTCCTTGCCGCTCATCCGAAAGTTAAGGAGGCAGGCGTAATTGGAGTTCCCGACCCAGAGGTTGGAGAGAAAGTCAAAGCGGTGGTTGTCCTTGAGGCCGAGGCAAGAGGTAAGGTCTCAGAAGAAGACATCATGAAATATTGCGCTGAAAATCTGGCTCACTACAAATGTCCAAAAATCGTAGAGTTCAGGGGTGAGGTACCCAAGACAGATGTTGGCAAAGTATCCCGCCGGGAATTACGAGAGGATGAATTGTAAAGACAGTCTCGCTTTTTCGAAGTTGAAGCTTCAAGAAAACACTGATAGTTCAAAAGCTGACAAAATAAAGAGCAAACAGTCTTCCCAAACTGAGAATTTTGTGATATTATGCAATTGCGAGGGTTAATCTGGGGAAAGACAAGAAAATTAACAATGGATAATTTTCTCCCCCAATTGAATAATAAGGCTAAAAACCTCTATCGCATTGGCAAAGCACAAGCCCTGTGCTATACTTTATCTCAAATAAAGGAGGGGGTGACATGATGGCGGTCGATGTAAACAAGGCAAAATACGAATCGAGACCCTGGCTAAAATTCTATCTCCCCGAGGTAGCCCCAGACATTGAGATACCCAAAAAATCTGCTGTGGAAACCTTCAATGAAGCCACAGATAAATGGAAGGACAGAACTGCCGTAGTATTTTACGGCAGGAAGATGAGCTACCGTGATCTAAGAGAACATGTGGATAGATTCGCCGCAGCCATGCATGATTTAGGAATCAAGAAAGGAGACAGGGTCGCTTTATTGCTCCTGAACTCACCCCAGTTTATCATAGCCTATTTTGGAGCCTTAAAAGCTGGTGCCGTCTTAACTGCAATCAGCCCTTTCTATGTCAGTCCTGAAATCAAGCATCAAATTGAGGACAGCGGAGCCAGAATGATAATCTGCCAGGATACTCTCTACGAAAATGTGGAACGGGCAGAAGTCAAGCTTGACAAGGTCATCCTGGCAAACATCACCGATTATCTACCCTGGCTGAAAAGGTTCTTAGGCAGCAGCGTGCTCAGAGCTGTGTACCAGAAGATGGCAGCGCCACCTACCGAGATATACGAACGAGAGGGAGTCTACAGCTTCAAAGATTTGGTTAAGAATTATCCACCAAATCCCCCTGAAATCAAGTTTGACGTTGATGAAGATTTGGTCACCCTTCCTTACACCGGAGGTACGACCGGGTTGCCGAAAGGTGTCATGATAAGTCATGAAAATATTACGGCATCTCAAGCTGTTGGCTCAAGGTTCTGGGGAGATGTTACCGAAGAAGGTAAAGAAACTATACTTGCCTATTTGCCCTTCTATCATATTTATGGACAAGCGGTGATAGCATTAGGCGGTATAGCCCAGGGATGGACACTAGTGATATTCACCACGCTTGACCTTGACGACTTGCTGAATGCCATGGAAACCTACAAGGCAACGATTTTCTACAGTGTTGCCGCTTTGTATGAATACCTTAGAGACTATCACCGCACCGATAGAGTCAACTGGAAGCGTGTCAAGGTTCTCGTCTCCGGCGCCGATATATTGCTTGAGGATACCGCCAAAGGCTGGGAAAAACGGACAGGCGCCAAAATCCATGAAGGCTGGGGCATGACTGAAACGACATCTGTGGGAATGGTCAACCCCTACAGAAAGACAAAAGTTGGCTCCTTTGGCGTACCTCTACCTAACACCGTAGCTGGAATACTCGACCCAGAAAGTACGCAGTTTCTTCCCATCGGTGAGATAGGCGAGCTTGTACTTAAAGGTCCAACCATAGCCAAAGGATACTGGAAGAACCCAGGAGCAACCAAGGAAACATTTGCCGACATAGACGGTGAAATCTGGCTTCGAACCGGCGACCTGTGCAGAATGGATGAAGATGGCTATTTCTTTTTCTACGATAGAAAGCGTGACATGATTAAACATAAAGGCAAGATTGTGTTTGCCAGAGATGTAGAAGAGGTCCTAGCTGCTCATCCCCAAATCAAGGAAACTGGCGTAATCGGGGTTCCTGACCCCCAGGTTGGAGAGAAAGTCAAAGCAGTGGTTGTCCTTGAATCAGAGGCGAGAGGAAAACTATCTGAGCTGGAAATTATGAAATATTGCGCTGAAAGACTACCTGACTACAAATGCCCTACAATAGTCGAGTTCAGAGGCGAAATACCCAAAACAGATGTCGGCAAAGTATCTCGCCGTGAACTTAGAGAGGAGTAGCTATAAAATGGCGTTTTTAGAAGTCCAAAATTTAACCAAGACCTTCGGGGGGCTGGCTGCTGTTAACAATGTGAGCTTCAAGATAGAAAGAGATGAAATCGTGGGACTGATTGGTCCAAACGGTTCCGGGAAGACCACGCTCATACGTTGTTTGCTCGGCATATTGAAGCCCGACTCAGGGAAAGTTATACTCAATGGTAAGGACATAACCAAAAAACGCTCCTGGGATATAGTCTAGAGGGGTATGGTGGGGACTTTCCAGGTAGTAAAGCCATTCCGCCATCTGCCTATCATCGCCAACGTCATGGTAGGCTGTCTCTGTCCGCGTATAACCAAGCGTGGCGAATGGGTCAAAAGAGCCGAGGTAAAAGCACGAGACGCCCTGGAGTTCGTAGGTATTGCCGACCTGGCTCTAGAACCGGCTTCCATTCTGTCACACGGTGATTTAAAGCGGCTGGAAGTCGCCAGGGCAATCGCCACCGAACCTGAGCTACTTATTCTAGATGAGCCTTTCGGCGGGCTGAATCCTGCAGAAACAGAGCTTGTGGCAAAATCAATGAAAAGGTTGCACAAGGGCGGAAGGTTCGGCAGACTTCACAGTGAAGGTCCGGCTATGCTTATCATAGAACACAAGCTCAGTGAGCTGATGAAAATAGTGGACCGGGTGATTGTACTTAACTTTGGCGAAATCATCACCGAAGGGACACCTGAGGAAATATCCAAGAATAAGCAGGTTATTGAAGCCTACACAGGCAAGGAGGTGCTCATTGCTGGAAGTTAAAAACGTAACCGTCTGTTATGACACAGCTATGGTGCTGGATGATGCCAGCATTAAGGTTGAAAAAGGCGAATTAGTTGGGCTTGTCGGTCCCAACGGTGCCGGAAAGACCACCTTGCTTAGGGCTATGTCAGGATTGATAAAATGGGAGAAAGAGGTCCTGAAGGGCACGAGGCAGGCAGATATAACCTTTGAAGGGACTATAGAGTTCGAGGGGGAAAGGATTGAAAAACTGTCCGCATCTGAGATAGCTAAGAGAGGTCTGCTCCTCTGCCCTGAGAGAGGTCGTCCCTTTGTTGAAATGACAGTCAAGGATAACCTGCTGGCAGGCGCCTACCTTGTGAAGGATAAGAAGGAAATTAACAACAGCCTGAACAAGGTCTTTGAACTATTTCCCAGATTAAAAGAGCGAGAACATCAAATATCGGGCACGCTATCTGGCGGCGAACGGCAAATGCTGGCTATCGGAAGGTCATTAATGCGTCATCCCAAGTTCATGCTGGTTGATGAGCCATCAAGCGGGTTGGCACCAAAATTAAAGCAGGATTTATTCAAACGTGTAGAAGAGATTTACCATGAGCTGGGAGTCACTATACTGCTGGCTGAACAAGATGTCAGTTTCGCCTTTGACCTATCGGTCAGAAACTATGTCATGTCCAGAGGGCATATAATCGCCCATGGAACGGCTGAAGATTTACTAAAAGACGAAACCATTAGAAAGACATATCTCGGACTATAGATTTATTTATCCGTAAACTAAAACCAGACTCTAGGTTTCTAGAGTCTGGTTTTTTATTGACGATATGGGAGAGACCTACCTAGTACAGAGAAGCACTGCAGGCTCTACAAGTATGGCGCCACCATACATTGGTTAGCTTGCAACGAGGGCATTCTCTCTCCATCTTATCTCGTATCCAGACGGCAATACCTTCGGGCATGAAAAGCAGAATTACCACCACTATACCGGCGAAGATTAACATCCTGTACTCAGGAACGACGCGCAGGAACTCCATCAGAGGATAAAGGATGTAAACCCCCACCACCGGTCCATAAATGCTGACAATGCCACCAAACACCGTCCATATTATCGCCTGGAACGACAGCGTGAGCTCCAGGGTAGAAGGACCGGCAATTCTCATGAAATGAGCATACAAGCCGCCAGCGATTCCAGCAAAGAAGCCACCCACGATAAAGGCGAACAACTTATATCGTATCGTATTGATTCCACTGGAACGAGCCGCAATTTCATCCTCTCGTATAGCATGAAGGATAATCCCGGTCCTGACCAGACCACTCCTAGTGTCGGTCAGCTTCCACATTATAAACACAGAGACAATCATAACCAGCAATGAGACATAGTAATCAGTCGTCTTGGAATCTGAAATGCGGTCAAGTCCAGAAATACCCAACTCACCGCCGGTGAATTGAGTATTCGCGAAAATGACCCCCAGCAGAATAAGAGGGAAGGCAAGCGTTACCAGAGCCAGATAGGGTCCTCTCAACCTCAAAGCTGGTAAACACATAAGCACGCCCGCTGCTACTGCCGCTAATGCGCCAACTGGTATCGAAGCCCATATCGGCCAGTCCGGTCCCAACGGGGCTCCCCTATTTAGCATAGCCGACGTATAGGCAGCCACCCCAAAGAAAATGGCATGACCAAAGTTTATCTGCCCAGTATAGCCGGATATGAAATCCCAGCTAACTGCGAAGATAACAAACATGTTGGCAAAAATCAGAGTGCGCAGTATATAAGGCTGCTGCGTGAATGCAGGAATTAGAAACAGGAGCACAAAGAAAACTAAGGCTATCAACCTACCCGGTATAGCTATTACATCGCCCTGAAAATCTCTAAAAAATCTACTTAGCAATTTACAGTCTCTCCTCTTCAAAAACTACGCCAAATAGACCCTCAGGTCTGAAAATAAGCACTACTACCATGACCAACAAGGCAACCGCCCCTTTAAGAAAGGCGCCTGTCGGCAGTAAGTAAACGACCAAGACCTCAACGAATGCCAGAATAAAAGCCCCGACAATGCTCCCCTTAACACTTCCCAAGCCACCCAGAGTAATTATAGCCATAACCATGACGAATGGAGACCATAACATGTGAGGCTCAAGAACCAATGTCGGAGCCACCAGCACACCAGCAACCGCTGCCAGTGCTGTGGCTATACCCATAACCGAAAGCAGTATTGTGGAGACATTTATTCCCATCAGATTGGCAATTTCGGTATCCTGCGCCGTAGCCCTGATGGCAATACCCAATCTCGTCTTCGACAGGAGCGCCCATATAGTGCCAAGAGCAATCAACACCCCGCCAAGTATTAACAAATTCTGGTAGGAAACCTTTACGCCGAGTATTAACCAGTATCCCGTGACAAAGGCGGGTGCTGAACGGTACTGACCAGTGAAGAAAATAAGCATAAGCTCCTGAAAGACTATCGCCAGAGCCAGTGTTATCAGCATCACGGTTGCATGATGCTCACGCACACGGTCGATGAACAACTTGTAGGTCAGAAGCCCTATTCCGGTGGTAATGATGATAGACGCGGAAATGGACCAAACCGGAGCCCAACCTAGCTGACTAGCAAAATAAAATATGCCATATGCCGCCAGCATGTAAAATGCGGTATGAGACAGCTGTAGCACCCGGGCTACACCGAATATAAGGGAAAAACCGAGAGCCAAGAGTGCATATACACCACCCCTAACCAGTGTATTAACTATAATACATTCAATAATATTTCATCTTACCTAACCTTCAATATTAACTTATGTTACCTCACAGTACCCAGCTACAAACCAGCCTGACAAAACTTCCTCGAAGACCCCAGACTGCCATTTGACTGGAGTCTCCACACAGGACTAGGAGATTGACTATTTTACCGACAGAGTTTTTGCTATCTCCGAGAACAAGGCTTCATCATAAGGAGAGAACGCTTCTATAGTCGATACAGTGACACGAATTCGCTTGCCGTCCTTGTCTGTGCTGGTAGCGAAAGAAACAAGGTCGTACTCT
>Ga0233422_10001298_pt1 | contig 11279 bp, 12 predicted proteins | sample Watercolumn_Mata_2_FD_182724 | JGI IMG/M metagenome (GOLD analysis project Ga0233422, IMG submission 182724) | Freshwater microbial communities from Lake Matano, South Sulawesi, Indonesia - Watercolumn_Matano_2014_110_MG | ecosystem: Environmental > Aquatic > Freshwater > Lake | place...
AGTCGGACTCGCGTCAGCCGTGGCGGCGGCGTGTCAACAGCGGCGGCTTGCCGGCTCGAGGGTGCGCCAGCGCCGAATGCCGCTGGTACGATACCCAGTAACGGGTGGCCAGCACCCCGCCACCGGCGACCAAGCCGGTCAGGCAGAGATAGAGCAAGATGCGCAGCCTGGATATTTTTTCAGCATTTCGCTTTGTGCCAGGGCCGCGGTGGTCACGCCGCCGGCCGCCTGATAGCGCGGATGTTCGCTCCTTTCGCTGTCCAAACCGTCGCCGCCGGTGGCGCCGGCATAGGTTTCCAGCGATTTCAAGTCGGTCTGCAAGGCCTGAAAGAGCACCAAGTCATCCGTGCTCACCTTGCCCGTGGCGATATTGCGATCCAGGGACTTGAGCCGGATTTCCACGGATTCCGCCATCAAGCCATGCAGCCGATCCCTGAGGGTATCCATCTGCCGGCCCATCACGCGCAGACGCTCGACACCCGCGCCGGACGCCCTGGCAACCCGTGACTCCAGCCGGTTGAGGTCGGTGTAGATTTGGTAGAAGGCCGCCACCAAGCCCAACAGCAGGACCAGGCCGATGCACAACGATCTCAGCGAAGAAACGGGTGCGGGATGAAGCTCGCCTTGGGGCTGATGTCGCGGCGGGTGTCGCTTGGCCGACTCCCGCTCGCCGTGTCGTGGTACTGACATGTCGATTGTTAGCGAATAGCACCAAGATGCTGACCGCAGTGCCCTCAAAGTTTGTCGCGCAGACCGATAACTATCGCAGAATGTTCAAGCGAGGTCAATCTTCGAGAGACGCGCGCGCCGCCAGCATGGCGGTCTTCATGTCACGGACGGCGAGGTCCAGCCCTGAGAATAGCGCCCGGGCAATGATGGCATGGCCGATATTGAGCTCGCGAAACTGCGGGATGCGGCAGATGTCCGCCACATTGTGGTAATTCAAGCCATGGCCGGCGTTGACCGTAAGCCCCATCCCCGCGGCGGCCTCGGCGGCGGCGCGCAAACGTTCCAGTTCCCGCTGCCGGTCGCGAGGGGCGGCGGCATCCGCGTAGTGTCCGGTATGCAGCTCGATCACGGGCGCCCCCGAGCGGGCCGCTGCCTCCAGTTGCGGCGGGTCGGGGTCGATAAAGAGAGAAACCTCCACTCCCGCCTCCGCCAGCGCGGCGGCGGCATCCTGAATACGGGAAAAATTCGCGGCCACATCCAGTCCGCCTTCGGTGGTGAGCTCCTCGCGCTGTTCCGGGACCAGGCAGCAGGCCGCGGGGCGGATTTTACGGGCGATGCCGACCATCTCGTCCGTGACGGCCATTTCCAGGTTCAAACGGGTCTGCAACATCCGGCTCAGCAAGTCGATATCGCGATCCTGGATATGACGGCGGTCTTCGCGCAGATGGGCGGTGATGCCATCCGCGCCGGCCTGCTCGGCCAGCAGCGCGGCGTGGATCACCTCGGGGAAACGGGTGCCGCGCGCCTGCCTGACGGTGGCGATATGATCGATATTGAGACCCAGAAGGATGGGAGGCTTAGCTTTCATGATTGATCCGACCCGACAGTGGTTTGAATAACTCGCGGCTTTTCAGGGTCCGCCCGTTGAGATGGTGGGCCAGCACGCTCCGCAGCAGATGCTTGGCTTCGCGCAACTGAATGTCGTCTTCCAACAGCCCCCGCCGCAACGCCAGCAAGGTGGCTCCCTGACAACCGCCGACCGATGCAGCGGTGGTTTCACTGGCGCCATGCTCGGGATCGTAGGCATAGCGACGATCCGACTGGATGGCTTGACCCTCGACATCCTCTTCCAGACGCAATCCGTAACCGATTTCCTCCAGAAAGGCGATTTCGAAACGACGCAGAGTCCGTTCGACATCGTCGGTGGATTCCAGTCTTGCCAGCGTTGCCTCGCACAGGGCATAAAGCCCCGGATGCGGATCATGGAGCGGCTGCAGGCAGATCAGCAGCTCACAGAGGTAGAAGCCGCAGTACATCGCGGATCCCCTCAACTCGGCGCCGGACCCCAGGGACTCCGCGAGAGTGAGCACGGGCAATTCCCCGCGTTCGGTCCAGGACAGGCGAATTCGGTTGAACGGCCTGAGGATTCGCGACAGCGGGTGCCGGCCACGGCGGGCGCCCCTGCTCAGCAGTCGCAGCCGGCCGTGATCCCGGGTCAACACGTCGACGAAGAGACTGCTTTCCCGGTAGGGCCTGCAGTGCAGGATGATGGCCTGATCCAGTCCGCCGGGCACCATGGCTGTGGGTCAATCGACGTAACCCAGACTCCGCAAGGCGCGTTCATCATCGGACCAGCCCTCCTTGACCTTGACCCAGAGCTGCAGAAATACCTTGCCCTCCAGCAGTCTTTCCAGATCGTGCCGGGCGCGTTCCCCGACTTTCTTCAGCACCTCGCCCTTCTTGCCGATGACGATGGCCTTCTGCCCCGCGCGCTCCACCAGAACCAGGGCCCGGATTCGAGTCAAGCCGTCTTCCTGCCGGTATTCCTCGATCTCGACGGTCAAGGCATGCGGCACTTCCTGACCCAGCGCGCGCAGCAGCTTTTCCCGGATGATTTCGGCCGCCATGAAGTGTAACGAACGATCGGTGATCTGATCCTCGGGGAAAATCGGCTCGCCTTCCGGCAGGCGTTCCATGATGGCGCGATCCAACACGTCGAGATTGGAGCCGCGCAACGCCGAGAGGGGAATCATGGCCACGAAATCATATCGGCCCGCTGCATCCTGGAGAAACGGGAGCAACACGTCCTTGTCCTCGAGGCGGTCGATCTTGTTGATGACCAGAATGACCGGGGCGCCGGCGTGCTCGATGCGTTTCAGCACCAATTCATCCTCCGGCAGCCAGGCCGGCCGGTCGATCAGCCACAGCACCAGATCCACGTCGGCGAACGCCGCACCGGCCGTCTTGTTGAGATAGCGGTTCATGGCCCGCTTTGCGCTGGCGTGGATGCCGGGGGTGTCGACAAATACGGCCTGCCCTGCCTCGGTCGTCCTGATGCCATGGATGCGATGCCGGGTCGTCTGCGGACGCCGGGAGGTGATGCTGATTTTCTGGCCTACCAGATGATTCAACAAGGTGGATTTGCCGACATTGGGACGACCGACGATCGCCACGAAGCCTGATTTTTTCATGCCTTCAATCCGAATTCCTCGGCAAGCTTGGCCAGCATCTTTTCGGCTGACTCCTGTTCCGCGCGTTTCCGCGAGGAACCTCTGCCCTCGCAGGTTTCCTCGGTCAGCGAAACCCGGCACTCGACCACGAAACTCTGGTCGTGGGCTTGTCCAACCACCGAGCGCAAAGTATAGGCAGGCAACTCCAGCCCGCGCGCCTGCATGGATTCCTGAAGGCGGGTCTTGGGGTCCTTCTTCCAGTCGCGCAATGACAGCCCATCGATCTGGTCGGCGAACAAGCGCAGAATCCAGGCGCGGCAGGCGTCCATGCCCTGATCGAGCAAAAGCGCGCCAATCATGGCTTCCATCGCATCGGACAGAATGGAATCCCGGCGATAACCGCCGCTCTTGAGTTCGCCGGAACCCAGTATCAGGTAATCGCCCAGATTCAGCTTGCGGGCGATGTTCGCCAGCGCGGTCTGATTCACCAGGGTCGCGCGTAAGCGGCTCAACACGCCTTCATCCGCTTCCGTGAACTTGTGGTACAGGCACTCGGCGATGACGAAACCCAATACCGAGTCGCCCAGAAATTCCAGGCGCTCGTTGTTGTCGGCGTGGGCGCTGCGATGGGTCAAGGCGCGACGCACCAGGGCGGGCTGTTTGAAGATAAGCCCCAGATTGCGAGTCAGTTTTTCAGGATCCTGAATCAACGCCGGCTCTCCTCGATGGCCTCATCGAAGTGCGCCAGGAGTTCGACATTGCGAAAAAACGGCGCGACCACATCATAAGTCACGCGTACCCGGGATTTGCCAAGGTCGCGCTCGATGGTGACATCGCGATAGGTGACGTATTCCACCGAATCGATTTCCCAGCGTTTCCGCAGCGCAACGAGAATCTCCTCGCGTGACCAGGTTTGCCATTCCTGCTGGGCCTTCAAACTTTCCAGGGATGCCGCCAACTTGGCGTTATTGAGGTACAGGGGGACCCGCTGAAAGGCCAGTCTTGCCAGCAATCCCCACACGGCGAGCATGACCAGAAAATACAGGAACGTCATGCCCCGCTGGTCGGACTGAACCGTTCGCCCGGGAAGCCGGCTGGAATAATACCGGATCATTCCAGGATGGTGCCTATCCGGTTGAAGGAGATGCCGGGCTTGCCGGAATCCCAACTCATCCAAATAAAGAACGCGCGCCCGACCAGGTTCGCCTCGGGCACGGCGCCCCAGAAACGGCTGTCGTTGCTGTTGTCACGATTGTCGCCCATCGCGAAATATTGGCCGGCGGGCACCACGAATTCACCCTCGCGAGCGGACGGCTCGCCGATTCTGGCGAGTATATCGTGAGTGACGTCGCCCAATTCCTCGCTGAACAGGGACTCGCCGTCCATGCTCGCGCCCTGGCTGCCGCCGAAGTATTGTCCGAGCGGGGTTTGCTTGATGGGTGTGCCGTTGATGTAAATCTGCTTGTTGTAGTAGCCGATTCGGTCACCCGGCAGGCCGACCACCCGCTTGATGTAATCCACCGTGGGATCCTTGGGGAAGCGAAACACCACGATATCGCCACGCTTGGGCGAACCGGCTTCGATGATCTTGGTGTTGACGACGGGGAGACGCACTCCATAGGCGAATTTATTGACGAGAATGAAATCGCCGATCAGCAAGGTCGGCATCATGGAGCCGGACGGAATGCGAAACGGCTCGACCAAAAAGGAACGAAGCAGCATCACGACCAGAACGACCGGGAAAAACGATCGCGAATACTCGACCCACATCGGTTCCGGCCGGTCCGCAGCGGCCAATCGCCAGCGCAGCAATAACAGGTATCCACCCCAGATGACGCCGGTCACAAAGGTGGCCAGCACCAGAAAAAACGAAAAATCGTAATCCATCTATGATTCCTTGTTGACGCGAAGGACGGCCAGGAAGGCCTCTTGCGGAATGTCTATCTTGCCGACCTGTTTCATGCGTTTCTTGCCGGCTTTCTGCTTTTCCAACAATTTCTTCTTGCGGGTAATATCGCCGCCATAGCATTTGGCGAGGACGTTCTTGCGCATGGCCTTGACGCTGGAGCGGGCGATAATCTTGGAACCGATCGCGGCCTGGATCGCCACCTCGTACATCTGCCGAGGGATCAAATCCTTCATCCGCTCGACCAGATCGCGGCCGCGGGACTGGCTGATGTCGCGATGGACGATCAGGGACAGCGCGTCGACCCGCTCGCCGTTGATGAGAATATCGAGCTTGATGAGTGGGGCCGCCTGGAAACGCAGGAACTCATAGTCGAAGGAGGCGAAGCCGCGGCTCACGGATTTGAGCCGATCGAAAAAGTCGAGCACCACCTCGCTGAGCGGCAGCTCGAAGCTGATGGATACCTGCCCCCCCATGAACTGCATGCGCTTCTGTACTCCGCGTTTCTCGATGCACAGACTGATCACGTTGCCCAGATAATCCTGCGGCGCCAGGATATTGGCCTCGATGATCGGCTCGCGAATCTCGACGATTTCGTTGGGCGGAGGCAACTTGGAGGGGTTGTCGATCTCGACCGTCGAGTCGTCGGTCTTGAGCACCTCGTAGACTACCGTCGGCGCCGTGGTGATGAGATCAAGGTCGTATTCGCGCTCCAGCCGTTCCTGGATGATCTCCATGTGCAGCATGCCGAGGAAACCGCAACGGAAACCGAAACCCAGCGCCTGCGAGGTTTCCGGCTCGTAATTCAAGGCGGCGTCGTTCAGGTGGAGTTTATTGAGCGCCTCGCGCAGATCCTCGTAATCGTCCGATTCGACCGGATAGAGCCCGGCGAACACCCGCGGCTGCACCTGCTGGAAGCCAGGCAAGGCTTCGGCGCAGGGTTGGTCGGCGGCGGTGATGGTGTCGCCCACCGGCGCGCCGAAGATGTCCTTGATGCCGGCGATGACGAAGCCGACCTCGCCGGTCCGCAGGGCTTCCTTGTTCAGTGGCTTGGGCGTGAAAACACCGAGTTTGTCGACCAGATGGCTCTTGCCGGTCGACATCAGGAGGATTTTCTGCTTGCGCTGGATGGAGCCGTTGACGACGCGCACCAGCGAGACGACGCCGAGGTAGTTGTCGAACCAGGAGTCGATGATCAGCGCCTGCAACGGCGCATCGGGATTACCCTTGGGCGACGGCACCTTGGCGACCAGTTGCTCCATGAGCTCATCGACGCCGAGACCGGTCTTGGCGCTGATTTTCAAGGCTTCGTCGGCGGGCACGCCGATGATTTCCTCGATTTCCGTGCAGACGCGCTCCGGCTCGGCCGAGGGGAGATCGATCTTGTTGAGGACCGGAATCACCTCCAGACCCTGTTCGATCGCCGTGTAACAGTTGGCGACGCTCTGCGCCTCCACGCCTTGAGCTGCGTCCACCACCAGCAATGCGCCCTCGCAGGCCGCCAGGGAACGCGACACTTCATAGGAGAAGTCGACATGGCCCGGCGTGTCGATGAGGTTGAGCTGATAGGTCACGCCATCCCTGGCCTGGTAATCCAGTGTGACGCTCTGCGCCTTGATGGTGATGCCGCGCTCGCGTTCGATATCCATGGAATCGAGCACCTGAGCGGACATCTCGCGTTCGCTCAGGCCCCCACAGGTCTGGATGAAACGGTCCGCCAGGGTCGATTTACCATGATCGATGTGCGCGATAATGGAAAAATTGCGTATGTGTCGTTGTTCCGTCACTGACTCAGTCCTTGAGTTTCAGGGCCAGGAATTGCGTGCCGCCCCGCCGCTGTACGAGCAGCGCCACGGTCCTGCCTTTCGGCAGACCGTTCACGATCTCGCCAAACTGGCGAACGTCGCGGATCGGTTGATCCTGGATGCGGAGGATCACATCGCCCTTGCGCAGGCCGGCGTCGGCCGCCGGACCAGGCTTCACGCCCATGACCATGACACCGCCCGATTTGGGCAGTTCGAGCTGTTCGCGCTGCTCCTGCGTCGGGTTGGCTACGGCCAGATTGAGCCGAGATACCTTGTCGCCTGTGGAAGGTTCATCGCCCTTGGCCATCTCGGGCTCTTCATCCGGCAGCATGCCGATCTTGATCGGCACCTCGATCAACTTGCCTTGACGCAAGACCTTCAACCTCGCGGTTTCACCGATCTTGGTGGTTCCCACCATGGGCGGCAGCGCGGCGGATGATTCGATCTCCTTGCCGTTGAGCTGCTCGATGATGTCGCCTATCTGGAGTCCGGCCGCCTCGGCCGGGCTCTTCGGCAATATCTTGGCGACCAGTGCGCCCTGGGGCTTTTTCATGCCGAAGGATTCCGCCAGTTCGCGCGTGACATCCTGAATCTGCACGCCCAGCCAGCCGCGGGACACCTTGCCTTGCGCCTTGAGCTGCTCGACGACCTGTAGGGCCACGTCCATGGGAATGGCGAAGGAAAGCCCCATGAACCCACCCGTCCGGCTGTAGATCTGCGAATTCACGCCAACCACCTCGCCATCGAGGTTGAACAGCGGTCCGCCGGAATTGCCCGGATTGATCGCGACATCCGTTTGAATGAAGGGCACATAGTTGTCGCTGGGCAGGCTGCGGCCCTTGGCGCTCACGATGCCGGCCGTGACCGAGTGATCGAATCCGAACGGCGACCCGATGGCCAGCACCCACTCGCCAACCTTGAGCTCCTCGGAGGAGCCCAGCTTGACCACGGGGAGTTCCTTGGCCTCCAACTTCAGCAGGGCAATGTCGCTGCGCTTGTCCGATCCCACGATCTTGGCGACCAGTTCGCGTCGATCCTGAAGTCGAACGACGACCTCCTCCGCATCCTTGATCAGATGGTGGTTGGTGATCACATAACCATCGGCCGATATGATGAAACCGGAGCCCAGCGACTTGGCTTCATTCGGCTCACCACCGCCAGGGCCGCCGGGCACGCCGGGAATTCCCGGACTACCCTCGCCGAAGTACCGCCTCAACAAGTCATCGAAGGGTATGCCTTCCGGACCCTCCAGCCCCTCCGGCCATTGCGGCTGCATCTCGCCGGCAGCCACTTTCTGGGTGGTGCTGATATTCACGACAGCCGCGTTGTTTTGCTCGACCAGCGCGGTGAAATCGGGGAGTTGCGCGTAACCGGGCAAGGCCCAAGCGACCAGGGCAAAAGTCAGCGGAAGGAAAGGCCATTTGGCTTTCAACATCAGTAAGCTCCAGGAATGTTAATCTCGGTGAACGTTAAGCGCAGGGATGGTGCACGGTGCCGGATTGACCGCCGATGAGGGGACCAGACCCCGAAGCGGCAACGGCGGTTTTCAGATGAATAGTCGATGCCATCCAGGTTCACGATCGAATGAACCTGATTATCCTAGAAACGGCGGTTGGGCGTGTTCGAGAGTGCGGTTCCCGATCTGTCCGGCAAGGCGCGACGACGCGCAGGGCAGCCCCCTGTCAGGAGGAGCAACGCCGCCAGGCGGCTCGGGAACCGTGCTCTCGGGCACGCAGCGGCCTCACCCAGCCGGCGGGCTCCAATCACAAGGCAATTTTTAGTCATCGCAGGCACTTAAGTTTCAGATGAAGCGGTCAACTGCCGTTTCTAGGATTATTGCAGGTGAAAGCCACGCAAACATGATTATTGCGCCGCACGGCTAGGGTTGGCGCTCTGATGGTCGGCGTTTCCGAGCTCGAATCAGTGATGGCGGAAATACTCCGATTTCATGGGGGGTTACTCTGGAAGAGAATTTTATGTCAAGCCCGGATGCTATCAAAATTGGACGCCAAGATGGCGTGTATTCATTCGGAGTCTTGTGAATCACTAGATCGGGACCAGCGCATGCGCAAACCTCGCGATTGCGGGTGACACAGGCCTGTCGGGCGGCGGCTAGCGCTGTTTTATGCCGCTGGCGATACGCTCCACGCTCTTCATCGGCACCTCTCCCACCACGGTCACCAGGTGGCCGCCAACGACCACGGTATCCACGCTGATGGCGCCCATACGGTAAGTTCCCGTGTTAATGCCACCCTCCTTGGATTCGATATAGACGGAGACCGAAGAAAAGCCATCACTCAGCAAGATATGCTCGATGGCTGAGTTCGAAGGAGGCCGTTTGAGAGCCGAATAGGACACGATCTGGAAACCCTCGGGGACGTCCTCCAACGTCCACTTGAGCTTCCCCACAGGCTTGGACTCCCGGTGACGGATCCGGGTCATGGCCGTGCTCGTGCGTGGCGATGGTTCGAGATCCGTAGCGGCTATGGGTTCCTTGGCGTTGATCGTGGTAAAAACCATCTGTTCCACGGACTGCCCATCCTCATTCAACACATCCAGCTTCAAAGGCAGGTATGTGGATGTATCGATCCAGAATAGCCGAGTGTATCGGAAGGCGTCTCGCGGTTCGAGGGCAACAACCTGAGTCAATCCCCCCGCGACATATTCCTGCCCCCTGAGATTGATGCGGTAGAAGCGCTCGATGGTGGACGTGTCTTTCGGCAAACTCATGAACAGGGCTTGATTCGAGGGCTTGGTTTCCACGACAACCTGCTGACCATCGGCGGAGTAGCACGCAACATTTCCATCGGCGCGTATCACCTCGCGGTAAGGGCTATTCATGGAAATCAGCCGCTCGCGTTCATGACCCTCGCTGACCCGATGATATAGCTTAAAGCTATCTACCTGCTGATCCTTGATGTAGGCCACGATGCCCTGGTAACTCAATGAACTCGCCGCTTGCCGCATGTTGAGCAGCCAATCGGTAACGGTCCGTGGAGGGGTGATCGCTTCCACCGATCCGACCTGAACCGAATACAGCGCGCACGCTCCTATCAGTAGCGTTACCCCACGAATATCAACAAAAAACTTCAGCACGGCCGATCGATCCGCCTCTACTAATGGGAGGCTGATCCGCTAACCAGCCGAATGGATGGCAACAGACCCTGAGCTCCCGCCATGTAGGCGGACTCGTTATGCAAGGTCAGATAATCTCGTAACTCGGGCTCCATGGAAGCCTGCACGGTGGAGGCGCCCAGGTCGACCCGCGCCAACATGGCGTTGGCCCTCATCGGAGAATACTCATTGAGCGACCGACCCACGAATACGGCCAGTACCGCGATCGAAGCCGCCAAGGCCAGTGTGGCCAGCCTCTCCCGATATTTCCGCCGCACGGCTCGCGGCGCCAAAATGGTAGGCTCTTCGGCGATGGCCTGGCTGATCCGATCGGCGAAGCCCATATCAATCAGAAGCGGTCGTTCGAAGTGCATGCATTCCCTGGCGATGCCGTAACGGTGCATTTTTTCGCCGAGCGCGCGATCCTGGCCAATCCGCGTCCAGAGCGGGAGGCTGTCCTTGTATTCCAGCTCTTCATCCAGAAGAGCGCTCAAATTTTCAGTCATGTCTTGGTTGTTCATGGCAATTACCGTATCAGGGGTTCAAGCTTCTTGTCGATGGCTTCACGGGCACGGAATATGCGGGATCTCACGGTGCCAACCGGACATCCCATGACTTGGGCTATTTCGTCATAGCTCAGACCGTCGAATTCCCTGAGAGTGATGGCCGTCCTGAGTTCATCGGGAAGATGATGAAGGGCATCCTGGATCGCGGCCGCTATTTCCTCGCTCAACAACATGCCCTCAGGGGTTTCATGGTTTCTCAGACGCCCCCCGGACTCGAATTGTTCCGCATCCTCGATTTCTATTTCATCGTCCGAGGGACGGCGACTCCTCATGGAGAGATGGTTCTTCGCCGTGTTGATGGCGATACGGTAGAGCCAGGTGTAGAAAGCACTATCGCCACGAAAACCCGGGAGGGCGCGGTAAGCCTTGATGAAGGTTTCCTGAGCCACATCGAGCGCCTCATGCGGGTCCTTGATGTAGCGATTGATCAATTGCGCTATTTTGTGCTGGTATTTTCTTACCAAGACGTCGAAGGCTTTCTTGTCACCTCGCTGGACACGCCTAACCAGTTCCTCGTCAAGTTCTTCTCCCATCTCGGGAAGCCTTCCTGTAGTTACGCCAGTGGGTCGATGGCGGTTGTGACCGCTATCAGCGGCGGATTCAAGGAAATCAACTGCATGAGTGTGGTGCGGAGTCGGCCTTGCGGGTTCGCTGATCCGAGATCCGTGAATGCGCCCGTGAACGCTGAATTATCGTTGTTTAGTCATCGCCATACAATCAGCGGCTCGTTGGTCTCATCGCCCGCGACAGGACGGAGGATCATCGATAA
>Ga0233422_10001299_pt1 | contig 11273 bp, 8 predicted proteins | sample Watercolumn_Mata_2_FD_182724 | JGI IMG/M metagenome (GOLD analysis project Ga0233422, IMG submission 182724) | Freshwater microbial communities from Lake Matano, South Sulawesi, Indonesia - Watercolumn_Matano_2014_110_MG | ecosystem: Environmental > Aquatic > Freshwater > Lake | place...
GCGGCGAAGGCCTACCTCGTCAAGCTCGGTGCGGACATGAACATGTTCTCGACCATCAGCTTCGGCGAAGAGGAGCTCGTGACCCAGGACCAGGCGCAGTTCGAAATGAACCGGCGCTGCGAGTTCAAGGTGGTCGAGTAAGGACTCGTCCAGAGACCAGATGATTGATGGCGGCCAGTAGGCTCCAGCGCGCAGCCGGATTCGGTCTGGCAGCAGCGGCGGGCCTACTGGCTGCGCCCGGACCGAAACCGGTACTAGCTTCGCTGGTAGGGTGAGGCCTGGGCCAGGTAGAGCCGGGCGTAGAACCCGTTCATCTCCAGCAGCTGCCGGTGCGTGCCCTGTTCCACTACTCGACCCTTGTCCAGCACGTAGATGTGGTCGGCCATCTGGACGGTTGAGAATCGATGGCTGATGAGGACCGCGCTGCGGCCATGGATGGCCTGGCGGAAATGACTGAAGAGCTCCGCCTCGGCGAGCGGGTCCAGCGAACCGGTGGGCTCGTCGAGGACCACGATCTGCGAATCGCGCAGGAAGGCCCGGGCCAGAGCCACTTTCTGCCACTCTCCCAGGCTCAACTCATGGCCTTGCTCGAACCAGCAGCCCAGCGGCGTATCATAGCCCTGGGGAAGACGGCGAATCGCCGGGTCGGCACCGGAGCGCTCTGCCGCTTCGACGATCCTCTGCCGGTCCGGCGTGGAGTCGGCGTCGCCCATCCAGATGTTCTCCCAGACCGGCAGCTGGTACTGGACGTAGTCCTGCAGGATGACACTGACCTGCCGGCGCCATCTGACCGGGTCGAGTTGCCGGATGTCGATGCCGTCAACGGTAACCGCACCCGAATCCGGGTCGTACAGCCGGCAGAGCAGCTTGGCGAGCGTCGTCTTGCCTGAGCCGTTCTCGCCGACCAGCGCAATCACCTGGCCGGGCGCGACGGTCAGGTTGACACCCTCCAGCACTTTTCTGGAAGTCCCGGGATAGGTGAAGCCGACTTGTTCGAAAGCGATGCCCCGGGCCATACTGGCCGGGCAGGGCAGCGGCTTTGCCGGCGTCGTGAGCCGGGGTTTCAGGTCGAGGAACTTGTAGAAACTGGAGAGGAAGAGGTTGTCCTCGCAGAGCCCGGTGAACCCGCCCAGGATGGCCGAGATAGAGCCGGTCGCGAGCTGGAAGCCCGAGTAGTACATCACCAGGCTGCCGATGCTGACCGTGCCTTTGTAGGTCTGATACGCTATGTAGGCAAGCGCACCGAACACGGCCAGCGTGGCGACCGACTGGGCCAGTACTCCGGCCAGGGTGCGGCGCCGGGTGAGCGCCAGCCTGCCTCCGCGCAGCTGCTGCCGCAGTGCGCGGAACCGGGTCCGGAACAACGACCCAAGGTCAAACAGGCGGACCTCCTTGGCGAAGAACGAATGCGTCAACATCCAGTGATAGTACCACGCCCGGCGTTCCTGTTTGGTCTGGTCCTGTTCAAAACGGTACAGCCGGCGTGAGTACACCAGCCGCACCACCGCTCCGGGCAGCGCGACGAGGGCGAGCACCAGGGCCAGGAGCGGATTGAAGGCGAACAGGAGGCCCCCGATACCGGCGAGCGAAATCGCGTTCTGGCCAATCTGGACCAGTCGATTGACAATGCTCAGCGGGCGCTGAGCGGCGTCGCCCTGGGCCCGCTGCAGCGTGTCGTGGTAGAGGGGATTCTCGTAGAACTCGAGGTCAACTGCGACCGACTGGCTGTGCAGAACATCGGTCACCTTGTCGGCAAGCACCAGGGACTGGGCCTGACCCGCCACGTCTGTGAGAGAACGGGCGAGGGCCGTGAGCAAGGCAACGGCGGCGGCAAGGATGACCCACATCAGCACCGGCCGGAAAGACGCAGACCCGCCGGACGCGGCAATGCCGGACTGGAGCGCATCAACCAGCCTCTTGGTCAGGTACAGCCCGGCCAGGGGCAACAAACCCTGGGCCACGACCAGGAAAAGGTTCAACGTCGCCCAGCCCGGGGCGCTCGTCCAGACCAGCCGTATTGCCCGGTCCAGGCGCAGGCCCTGCTGAACGGCATCTCCGAACTTTGGGCGGGCAGCGGCTTTCATCTTCCCTCGCTCAACGGGTGGCGACGAGCGCCTGGCCGCCTTCGACGCCGAGAACCGCCGCGATTCGGCCCGCGGCCGTTGCCTGCCGGAACTCGTCCGGGGTCCGCACCGCCGTGACCAGATCGGAACAGCGGGCGCACGCTTCGGCAAAGGCGCCCGCCCCTTTGAGCGCGAACTCGCAGTACTCGCCCGGCTTGAGTTCGGTCGGACTGACCCAGACGGCAAAGACCTGGCCGTTGACGCCGCCCTCCTTCATCCGGGGGAAATCCAAATGCCCCTGGTCCGACCGCCGGGTGATATCCCTCCGTCCGCAGATGTGCTCGTATAACGCATCGGTATGAAGGTCGATGAGCAGCTGGTGGTCGGAACCGGGGGTAGATGCCGCCTGCATGGTGAATTGGCCCGGGAGTATAGGTCTGGTCGGACCTCCGGTCAACCCGGTTCGGCTTGACAGGAGAGACCTGCCCGCTAGAACATCTCCAAGTGTCTTTGAGTCCCAAACGACAGAGGAGTCCAAGTGAACATTTGCCGATACCTGACCGTCACGGCCGCGGTCGCCCTGCTGGCCGCCGCCTGTGGATCGCGGACGCCGGCAGCCAAGCCGGCCGCTGACGGGATGATCGCGTCGTTCCTCAAGGACAACAAGCTGGAAGGGAAGATTGTCCTGGTGGAATTCGGCACGATCGGCTGCGAGCTGAGCAACAGCGGTTTGGACTTGATGATCGACCTGGCGGGCCGCAAGGCGATTCCGGGTTTGTCGTTCGCGCGCTTGGAGCCAATTGCCGACGACAAAGCCTTCGAGGAGTACTACAAGACGAAGTCCGTGCCGTTCCCGGTTGTCCGTGACAGGAAGATGAAGATCGCCGAGGCGCTCGGCACGACGATCTACCCGCAGTTCGCCCTCCTCGACAAGTACGGACGGGTACGATACCGCGGCTCGCAGCCGGCAGAGAAGGACCTCGGCGATTGGGTCAAGTCCCTGGCAGAGGAAACGGCTGACCGCGGACCGGAGGCGCCGCTGTTCGGTTCCTCGCAGCTTGATGCTGCGCCGCTGCTGGCCACGACCAGGTTGCCCGACCTGTTCGGCGACGTCAAACCGCTGGCCGCCCTCAAGGGTCGGGGCGGCATCCTGCTCGCGTTTGTCGACACCAAGTGTCCGTTCTCAAGCGTGGCCATCCGCGAATTCCCCAAGGTAGCCGCCGTACTCAAGGAGAAGGACGTCACCAGCCTCCTCGTCAACATCGGCGAGTCTGAAGCAACGGTGAAGAAGGCCTACGTCCCGGACGCCCCGGTCGTATACGACACGAGCAAGACCACACAGAAGTGCTGGAACGTGCAGTCTGTGCCGACAATCGTCCTCCTGGACTCGGCCGGCGCGGTCACGTACCAGGGCGGAGCCGCCTGGACCGCCGTCGCCTCCGCCACCGAGAAGATGCTCAGGCTGAGTGCGGGATCGGTGGTGCTGGACGAAGCCCAGAGCACGATCCAGGGCTGAGGGAAGAACTAGCCGCTGCCCGTCGGGCAGCATAGCAGGACGGCCGGCCATTGCGGCCGGCCGTCGGTTTCTGGCCCTGACTACAGCCGGGTCCGCCGCAGGCGGAGGGAGTTGGTTACGACGTTGATCGACGACAGCGCCATCGCCACTTCGGCCATCACCGGGTGGAGCAGCCCGAGCATCGCAATCGGTATGGCCACGACGTTGTAGAAGAAAGCCCAGAACAAGTTCTGTCTTATCTTCACGAAGGTCGCCCGCGAAAGCCTGACGGCGGCAACCACGCCGGCCAGGCTGCCCCGCACCAGCGTGACGTCCGACGACTCGATGGCCACATCGGTACCGGTGCCGATGGCGATGCCGACGTTGGCGGCTTTGAGCGCCGGTGCGTCGTTGATGCCGTCGCCGACCATCGCCACGCTGCCGAATTCCTGCTGCAGCTCCTTCACTACCTGCTGCTTCTCGGCCGGCAGCACTTCGGCCACGATGCGGCTTATTCCGGCCTCGGCACCGACTTGCGTCGCGGTTTCACGGTTGTCGCCGGTCAGCATTATCGGCGTGATGCCGAGCGCCTTGAGGTCGGATATCGCCTGCGCCGAGTCGGGCTTCACGGTGTCGGCCACTCCGATGACACCAAACGGCTTGCCGCCGGCAGCGACGTAGAGCACTGTCCTTGCCTTCTTCTTGAGCGCGGCCGCGGCTTCGTTTAGGGGGCCGCATTCGACGCCGCACTGGCTGAGCAACTCTTCCTTGCCGACCACCGCGTCCACACCGTCAACCCGGCCTCGGACACCCATGCCGGGCAGCGCCTGCACGTCCGTTGCCCGGGGGCTTGGGACACGATCCGAAATCGCCGAGCCGACTTCGGTCATGTCCCTCGCAGCGGCGACCACGGCGAGGGCAATCGGATGTTCCGAGCCCTGCTCCAGCGAGGCAGCAACACGCAGCAGCTCATCCTTGCCCGTGCCGGCCGCGGGGATGACGTCGGTGACGGCCGGCCGGCCGCGAGTGATGGTGCCGGTCTTGTCGAACACGACGACCCGCACGTCTTTGAGGGTCTGTATCGCCTCGCCGCTTCGGAAGAGGATTCCGCGCTCCGCGCCGATGCCGGAACCGACCATCAGGGCTGTGGGAGTCGCCAGCCCCAGCTCGCACGGGCAGGCAATCACCAGCACCGCAACCCCGGCAAAGAACGCGAGCGACACGACCGAGAGATTCGGGTTCACCCAAGGCAGGAATCTTCCGGCCCACTCAAGCACCGGCCTGAGGCTGGGCGTGAGGAACATCCAGGCGGCAAACGTCGCCGCCGCGACCAATAGCACGACGGGGACGAACTTCGCCGTCACTCTGTCAGCAAACGCCTGTATCGGGATCTTGGTTCCCTGCGCCTGCTCGACCAGCTTGATTACCTGGGAAAGGAATGTGTCCTTGCCGACACGCGTCGCCTCGACCTTGATGAGGCCGTTCCCGTTGACCGTGGCGCCGATGACCTCGTCCCCCGGCTTCTTTTCGACCGGCAGGGACTCGCCGGTCGCCATCGACTCGTCCACGCTGGTCGAGCCTTCGAGTATCCGGCCGTCGGTCGGGATCTTCTCGCCCGGTCGGACGACCATCACGTTGCCGGGCGCAAGCTGCGCCACCGGCACTTCCTTCTCCACGCCTTCGGCGAGCTGTATCCGCGCGGTCCGCGCCCCGAGCGCGACGAGCTTCTTAATCGCCTGCGAGGCCCGGCCCTTGGCGCGGGTCTCGATGTAGCGGCCGGTCAGGAACACGGCCATCACCATCCCGCCGGCGTCGGCAAAGCTCTTCACTGGCAGGCCGGCCAGCACCGCAGCGCCCGAGCCGAGCGCAGCCGCGACTCCGAGCACGATGAGCACGTCCATCGAAGCTGACCCGGCCCGCACCGAACCCCACGCCCCGCGGATCGTGCTCCCGCCCGGTCCGAAAAGCACCGCAGCGCATAACGCGACGCCGACCCAGACCATACCCGGCATGTGGAAGGCGCGGAGACCGTGCAGCACCATCAGCAGCATCGGTACAAGCCCCAGGATCCAGGCCCAGACCAGCCGAGTCCCGGCCTGCTGCTGTTCGCGCTCGGCGGCATCCTCGGCCCCGCCTGCTTCGTGCCGGACGTCGTACCCAACATCGACCACCGCCTTCTCGAGCGCGGCAACCGGCGACACCTTGGGGTCGAACTCGACGATTGCCTTCTCGATGGCGAAGTTCACGGTCGCGGTCTTCACGCCCGGCAGCCGGTTGAGCGCCTTCTCCACGGTTGCCACGCAGCTCGCGCAGCTCATGCCGCCGACCGAAAGCGTGACGGTTGCTGTCTTCCCGAGTTCCGGCTTCTCAAGCAGCACCGGCTCGGGTAGCGTCGCCGGCTCCTCTCCCATGCCGGCTGACTTTGCCGTCTTCAAGAACCGCTCCGGCTCAGCTTGAAACCGCTTCAGGCAGCTTGGATTGCAGAAGTAGTAGGTAGTTCCTCTGTAGTCCCACTTGCCCGCTTCCCGGCCCGCGATGACGTGCATCTTGCAGACCGGGTCGACGTGAGACCTCGCCAGTCCGCCGGCCGCGGCAGCGGGTTCCGCCGCCGGTTGCACGACGGGCATCTCCGTACCGACGTAGGACTCGGGGTTCTGCTGGAACTTGCGGGCGCAGGCCTTGGAACAGAAGAGATAGGTTTGACCGTCGTACTCCCGCCGTGCGGCCTCCTGACCCTCGACCACTTCCATACCGCAGACCGGGTCTTTGTGGTGTGACGGCTGTTTGTCGCGCATATACTATTGGACGACCGGCGGTCCGATGTGATTCACTATCTGTACATGGAATCAATGCCGGGCTTGCGGTTCTCACGGGCGCGTCGCACGACCGCGGCGATCCGGCGCTGCCGGGTTTCGGCCCGCTTCGCGTCCGCCACCCAGCCCGCGTACATGTTCCGATATGTCGGGGCAAAGGCGCCGAAGTTCTGCCACGCATCACGGTCCGCGCGGAGCGCTGCGGCCAAGTCGGGAGGAACCGCCTCCTCGCGCCGGTTGGTGTAGGCTGCCTGCCACTTCCCGGTCTTCTTCGCGGCCGCGACCGTGGCGAGACCCGCAGCCGCCATCCTTCCCTCGGCAGTCAGCCGCTTCACCCGGTTCTTGTTCGCCTGCGACCAGACACTGCCCGGTCGCCGCGGGGTCCAGCGCTGCCGGTATTTCTCCTCGTCCACCGCGTGAATCTGGCCGTCGATCCATCCGAAACAGAGCGCCTCGTCCAGCGCCTCCTGATAGCGCAGGCCGGACTTCGCGGCCTTCTTGTACATGTAGACCCACTCGCCCTGCGACCTTGCGTGATTCTTCCCGAGCCACTTCCGCCACTCCCGGGCGTTGCGGAAAGCAAGCGGCCCAGTCGGATCCACGTGCACTGAAGACTCTGGCCTTTGGACCCCGGAATCGGGAATTCGGGCTTGCTTCGTCATTGGCCTCCGCGGCCCCTGTCTGACAGTGCGGACTTCGTCATTCGAACTTCCGTTCTGCCAATAGGCAGAACGGAGAGGGTGGGATTCGCTATGCGCCCGGTTCGCCATACTCTCCTTTGGAGTTGTGGCGCGCTGACGCGCGCCGGGCGCGACGAATCCGTGGTGTCAGACCTCATTCGTCATTCTGACTTCGACCTTCGGGCTTCCGTTCTGCGGCCGGGCCGCAGAACGGAGAGGGTGGGATTCGAACCCACGGTACCCTTACGAGTACACATGCTCTCCAGGCATGCCCGTTCGTCCACTCCGGCACCTCTCCGTGCGAATGGGGATCAAGAGACAAAGGGATCAAGAGATCGAGTGATGTTGTTCCGGCACTCTGTCCCTTTATCCCTCTCTCGCTCTATCCGTTGCTCTGCAGCATATCCGATGCTGCCCGACTGTCAAACCCGTGGCTACTTGATCAGGACCAGTGTTCCCGGCTTCACCGCATCGACGATGGTCTTCAACGGCATCGAGTCGAGCTCGATGTAGTCGTGGTCGATGGCCTCGGCCGGGACGTCTTCGCTCACCCTGCCGTGGACCACGATGTCGCCGCCGAGGAAGATCGCCCCCGCACCGAAGGCGTCCTTGATGCAGCGCGCGGCCGAGTCCGGCGGCGTGACACCCTCCAGCCGGTACAGCCAGTCCGGCCTGCACCAGATCGTCCGGACCTGCTTGTTGACCACTTCCAGCGTTGCCTTGGGCAGGGACGAGTACTCGTCCTGACCCTCCCGCGTCTGGCGGAACTGGTACCTGGTTTCGAGTATCGTCTTGTCCTGGACCGCGAGCGTGAGCTTCCGCTCCGCCCGGTTGATGACGAGGTAGGGCTCGCGCCTGGAGAGCGACGCGATCCGGTAGTTCAGGAATTGCGTGTCCTGCTCCAGCTTCGTCTTGACCAGTTGCAGACTGTCATGCCGGCCGGCGACTGCCTTCGCCTCGGCGTCCGCCTCCGCGGCCGCGCGTATCAGCTCACGCTTCCCGACCGCATCCGCCAGCCGCACCAGCGCCACGCTGCCGACGATCGTCGCGACCACCGCTAGAAAACCGCTGATTCTCCGGCCCATCAGAAGATGAACACCTTGGTGCCGACCTGCACCGAATCGTAGAGAACCTTGAGGTCGTCATCCCCGACACGGATGCAGCCGTGGGTTACGCTCCGCCCCAGCAGGTGCTCCTGCGGGGTGCCGTGGATCATGACTCCTCCGCCCAGGTCGAGCAGGAACGTGCCGAGCACGCCCTTCTCTCTTCGCAGCGGCGAGTTCCACGCGGGGATCGACTCGCCTGCCTCCAGGAACGCCCAGTCCGGCTTGAGCCAGATTGGGTCCTTCTTCTTGCGGATCACGCTCATGATTCCGCGCGGAGTCTGGAATACCCACTTGCGCTTCAGGTAGGTCAGCGTGTCATTCCGGCCGGTGGAGATGGCGGCATCGAGCAGCACCTTCTGGCCGCGCCGGAGTGAGAGCCGGTTGCCGTTCGGGTTGACAACGATGTAGAGCTCATTGGTGAAAGCAGTGGCGAATTGCTCGGCCAGCTGCTGTACCGAGCTGTTGAGCGCCTCTATCTCCGGCCCCAGCTTCGGCAGTTCCAGCCGCATCACCACCGTCTCGGCCCGGGTCCTGTACATCTGGTAGGCCAGTCGGAAAATGTCCAGCCCGATACTCTCTTTGACCGGGTAGTAGATTTCGCACCACACCATGACCATCGCCGCGACGACGATGATGCCGATTGACTTAACCGGACTCACAAGGAAACGCCGAGTGCCAAACGCCGAACGCCGCTCGCGAAGCGGTCGCGTAGCGACAACTCAGGATCGCTGGTTCGCTTCCGCTTGTGGGAGATTCGTCGGTTGGCGGTCGGCGTTCGCAGTTTCACTGATGCCAGCGGGCGTGCTTGCCGCGGACATCGACGTGGACAAACGCCCCGCGCGAGCGCGTGCGGCTGTACCAGCCCACGCCGCCAACCAGTTCCGGGTGCTTCAGCTCCAGCTCCTCGGCAAAGCTGGCCAGCAGCTTCGAATCCTTCCGGTTCGACTGGCCGTCGTGATTCAGGTCGTCGAGCCGGCCGTCACCGTTGCCGTCAACGATGATGTCGGCGGCCCCGCCGTAGATGTGCGCGCTGTTGCGGCCGTAGAGCACTCTCCGGTTGAACGCCGGCGGCCTGTACCCGCTGAAGACCGTGAACCGGTCGAACTTGTAGCCCCGACCCTGCACCAGGTCGGTGAGCAGTTCCAGCTTGACCAGCAGCTCCTCGCACAGGACCGTGTACTTGGGGTACCCGTCCATCGTCCGCGACGCGAAGTCCCGCAGCTTGTAGCGCGGCGAAACCGGCGTGTCCACGTTGTCGGGCGTGGTGACGATGAATCCCCTCGGCTTCCGGAAGTTCGGGAAGTCGCCGATGGACTTGGGGTACCGGCCGATCTTGACTCCCTTGAGATACCCTCGCTTGTCGAGGCTGTCGTAGGGGATCATAACGAAAGCGTTGATGCGCCGGACTGCTCTCCCGCCCGTGACCATCAGCGGGTAGAGGCCCGGCTCGTTCGGCGCCACCCAGCAGGTGGCGTTCCCCATGTCTACCAGTTCCCCGGCCGACGCGACCCAGCCGCTGCTGCCCGCGTCGTCCGAAGTTGCGAGCCGGAGCGTTTCTCCCGGCAGCACGAACCGACCGATGTTGTCCCAGTAGTAGTCGGAACCGTTGACCCCGACCGTGAGCCTCGGCTTGATCTGTCGCCTGGCCGTCGCGTCAGAGAGCGTGGCGCCGGCCAGGACGCCGGCGAGGAATACCCAGGAAACAAGAACCGCGCGCAGTATTGCTCCCAAAACTAGTCCGCCTCGACGGGCAGGTCCGGGTCGAAGGCCTGCGAGTATAGCCGCTGCAGCCAGCCGTGTCAATCCAGCCCCGCCCTTGCCGTCCTGCGGCAGTTCCGCTAGATTCTCTCAGCATCCGTGCCGCAGTCAGATAATGTCAGATCTCGAGGAGGCTTGATGAAGTCTGTTGTCGTTCCGCTCTTGCTCTGCGCTGTCGTGCTGATGGCCGGCCCGCTGCCGGTAGGAGTGATTGACACGGTCGGCGGGACCACCTATGACGACCAGAACTCCGGACCTGCCCTGCAGTGGGTGATCAACGACCCGGCCTATGGCATCCACGTAACGTGGATGTACGCGAACTCGGCCACGCCCTGGTCCGACCGCACCATGCAGTACAACTTCTTCGACAAGAACACGGGAGCGTGGAACTGGCTCGACCCCGACTTCATGGTTTCGGGCACCAACTCCCAGTTCCGCAAGACCGGGTTCGGAACCCTGGAAACTGACCCGGCCGACGGCTCGGCGCGCATCGCCGCTCACTACGCCGCCGGCATGCCGGGATTCACCCCGGTGGTGGTTGATGACCTTGCCCCGGGCGCCGGTATCTTCAACGAGTGGTTGGGAGCGCCGACCCTGACCGAATACTTCCTGCCCGTCATGGCGATTCCCTCCGACGGCTCCACCAGCCTGCTCCTCATCCGCTTTGCGGCGTCGGACAACCTCTACTACGCCCGCTCCACAGCCTGGGGAACCTGGGACTCGCCCGTCTTCTGGAACGTTTCCAGCGCATTCGGTCATAACATCGTCGCCTCCCGCGCCTCGAACAAACTGCTCGCGACCTGGATGAGCGGCAGCGGCTCCGAACTGGCGCTCTCCTACCGCGTCTCCACCGACGGCGGCGCCAACTGGGACACTACCCGGAACCTCACCCCGCCCTCGGCTTTCGGCACCGACTCCGGCACGGTCTGCTTCATCGGCGCCACCCCGCTCTTCGACAAAGACGACAACTGGCGGCTGGTGACGACGCTGGTGCCGCTCGTCACCGACTCGGCGCTCCAGAACCCGGCACAGATATGGGCGTACAACTCCGGCACCAGCGAGTGGAGCTTCATACACAGAGCGGGCGCGCAGAACCTCTCCGGCGAAATCGGCGGCAACGCTGCCTACTGTGGCCGGCCCAGCCTCGGCCAGAACCCGGCCAGCGGCGCGTTCTACTGCGCCTGGGAGGAGTTCGACTCGACCAACTTCGAGCCCACCACCGGCCGGCTCCGGGCCGACATCTTCGTCGCCTCGTCGCCGGACGGCGCGACGTGGAGTTCGCCGACCCGCATCACGAACCCCGACGCTACATCAAAACGCTTTCCATTCCTGGCCCGGAACTGCGCCTGCGACTCGCT
>Ga0233422_10001300_pt1 | contig 11271 bp, 10 predicted proteins | sample Watercolumn_Mata_2_FD_182724 | JGI IMG/M metagenome (GOLD analysis project Ga0233422, IMG submission 182724) | Freshwater microbial communities from Lake Matano, South Sulawesi, Indonesia - Watercolumn_Matano_2014_110_MG | ecosystem: Environmental > Aquatic > Freshwater > Lake | place...
GTCCGCTGTTCGATGCGCTCGTTCATCCTGGCAACGCTGTTGCAGACTTTCGCAACACCAGCGGCTGGACAAAAGAGCGAATCGGATATTGAGATTCCACATTTTGCTTCGACTCTGTCCAAGATTGATGCTACACTCGGAAATAAATGTCACCCAGAGTCGTCGCCGGCAGGCACAGTTCGAGTGCTTCCATAAAGCGAAAGACTTGCGTTCGCTTGGCGTTCGCAATTTCAAACGAGAGTACTCCTCCAAAACCGCGCCCGCCGAAAAGACGCTGCGTCAGACCGTGTTGTGGATGCATCGGCAAGCCAAGACGGCACGCGGATGGGAATTTGGGCGTTGTTCCGTGCGGTGTAGCGAACGCGAGCTTGCTCCACGAAAAGCGCGATCTCCGCGCGCGTGTTTGGCAAAGGAATGTTCGACGCGCGAATCACCGTGCCAGGCACCAACCATTCCGGCGGAATCGCAGGAAAGATCGTCAATTGCTCTCCGTCGAAATGCCACAGCATCGCGCAGACCGTGCGGATCAATTCCTCGTGACTGTACGCCTGCGGAAAATTCCCGAATTGTTTGCCAGTGAGCGGGTCAAAACACATTGTCCCCACGGCATCGCGTCACGCAGCGTGACGCGGTATCCCGCAACTCGCCAGATCGTTTCGAGAATGTTCGTGCCGGGAAGATAACGCTGCGCGCAGCGACCCGAGCCGCGCACCCAGTTTGTTTGCCCGCGCACGCGCCGACCGAGTTCCAGACAGCCGCCCCGCGCGGGATCAAGCAAACTCGCAAACACGGGAAACTGGGCGAACGTCGGTACGCACAGCCAGCCGATACACCCGCGCGCGTCAATGAGCGCGCCTGTGCGTCCATGACCAACAATGCCAGCGTACGGCTGTCGGCGCGGTCCTCTGTCGTGAGATTCCATCAATCGGATTTGCTTTCGAGGAAGATTGTTTGAATCTGTTTGGGGCGCAATAGCAGATGCAGCGCGCCCTCTGCGTCCGGCGCGAGCGGTTCGATCACGCCTTCGCTCAAGGCAACACGCTGCGCGCGTTTGAACGGCACGCCCACACGCAGCGTCGCTTCCACCGATTCCGCCGTCGTGTTCCATACGCGCACAATCATTCCGTGTCCCGTTTCCGCCAATTTGATTGCGCTAATGCAGATCGCGCCCGGCGAGACACTGACGAAACTTTGGCGTGGCGGCAATTTGCCCGCGTGCAATTCCGTGACGATGGCGCGTAACGGCGCGTTGAACGCGGCGGCTTGCGGCAGCGCGTCGTGCCACTCTTCTGCGTGCGGCACGAGAGCATAACTAAACGTGAATATGCCGAGACATTGCGCGCCCGGCGTCGCCCAGCCCGGTCCCGCGTGTCCTGCACGAATTGACAGATCGTCACGCGAGAGCCAGCCCACAGCGCGCAACAACGTCAACACCAACGCGATTCCGTTTCCCTCACGCCGCGCCTCGATTTCCGGCATGCCGCGATTCGCAAGGAGCAACCCACTGCGCGCGTCGCTCACATCCGCGAAAGTGAGTTGGGGATGCGTCGGCACCGGTTGCTCCTGCCACGCGCGGGTGTCGTGCGGTAAATCGAGCGGACGTTCGACGATGTCAAATGGCGTTTCCGTGCGAAATGAATCGGCGCGGACGGGCGAGGGGAACGCGACGCGCAAACGATGATCACACGCGTGGTTTTCAATCGTCGTCTCAACGTCAATGCGCGGCACATCATCGAACAGACTGACGCGCGTGACAATCGGCAGGTCCAGAGTTTCCGCAGAACGCGCGCGGCGCGTGTCATCCAAGCCCATCGGGATACGATAACGCATTTTGATCTCGAGACGCTGCGCGTGTCGCGCGGGACCATTTTCGATCACAGAAATCGTCGGCGGCTCTGCCGGGCGATTCACAAACGTGTCGCGCTCGACCGGGCAAAAGTTGTAGAGATCGCCGCGATCCCCTTCGTCTTCAAAACGATTCCAGCCGCGATACTCGATGCCGGTGCGTCGATCGCGCACGGTCAGTGTTCCATCATCCCGATTCGCTTCGACGTGGAAGAACGCGTTTTCGATACGAGTAGCGACAGTTAACACTGCACCTACAACTGCGCCGAGGCAACCTGCGCCGGCGGGATTAACCTGCCAAGGCAGGTTTCGCGTTGCTGCCGCGACTTGCAGTCGCCGCAGCCAGTACGTTGCGTACCCGCACGCCGGCACGCGCGCGCCAAATGTCATTTCGACCGATGGCGCAAGCGAAACGTCAATGCGCGGCGCGCGTCCCGCGAGTCGTGCGCGAATCTCCGCGAGCGCAGCGAGAACCTGCGCGCGCTCGGGCAACGCGTGCGCGCCGAGCATCGCCGTGACGATCGGCGGTCCATTTTCCTCGCGATATTCCAGACTGATGATCCCTTGCCCATTGATGCGTTCGCCAAATTCCGCCGTCACGCGATCCAGGATGCCCTCCCGGTCAATACCCAGAGTCGCAAAATCGAGCGACCTGCGGCGCAAGACTTGATGCGGCGCGCTTTGACCCGCGTCGTGCACCAATTCATAATCCATCCAGTCCGGAGGAATCTGAACCTGGACCGTTACATTGTCTACGCGCGCCTGATCGATTGGATTGAAAATCACAATCGGGATCGCTGGCGCGGGTTGCAGGAGACGCGCGTCGGCGCGCGCGACCTCCGATGCACCTGGCAGCGCGGCGTCAATCTGTTCGACGAGCGCGCACAAACTTTGCCGTGCCACCTGTTCGCCGATCTGCTCCACCTGGTCGAACCGCGCGCGCATTTCTTCATGCACCTGGTCAACACTGCATCCGCAAATCGAATCATGCGGTTGGTTCTCCAGCAACAATTTCCACGCCGCGCGCAACAAACAGTCGCGCGATGCCGCGCTCACATTTTGCGGTGAATTGAAATTGCATTGCGCTGCAATTGCCGAGAACGGCTCCGCCCAACGCGTCAGCAGTATCTCTGACGCGCGATTCCGCTGTTTGATCCACATCCGCGTCGAAAGAACGCCGGGCAAAATATTCGCGCGGATTGGCGAGCGAAATTCGCCGGAGACAGTTTGCAGTCGGGGACGCGCGGCGCGGATCGCGGCGATAAACTCCGGCAGTGAAGCGTGCGTCAGTCGCATTTCGTCGCGCAGACGCGCGTTTGCGGCGGCGATCAACTCCGGTAATTCGGGGCGCGCCTCTAGATGATCCGTGCCGTCCATCAACAAAACACTCGCGGTCGTCGCGTGTGACGCGAGTTCGGCGGCAGCGCGGCGCGCGGCGGAAGCGAAACCATCGGGATCGTTGGGCGCCCACGCGAAATTGCCATAGCCCTCGCGCAAATTGATCGCAAGCGCGGTAGTGCCGTCCGGCGCTTGCCACCAAAATTCATTCGGCAGCGGAGGCAAGCCGCGCCAGATCACCGCATTGTCAATCCCAAATCCGGCAAAAATTTGCGCCAGTTGGCTGATGTGTCCGAAGGTGTCTGGAATGTACCCCACCGGCATCGGCGCGCCAAATTGCCGCGCGACGCGTTGACCGAAGAGTAAGTTTCGAATCAACGATTCGGGATGCGCGAGAAACTCATCCGGCAAAGTGTACCAAGGACCGATCAACAGTCGTCCGGCGCGAACATGTTGGCGGACTTCGGCGGCGCGATCCGGACAAATCGCGAGGTAGTCTTCCAGCGCGATCGTTTGCCCATCGAGCATAAAACCAAAGTCCGGCTTGCTCGCCAACAGATCGAGCAAGCGATCCATCATCCGAACGAGACGGACGCGAAATTCTTGAAAGGGCTGGTACCACTCGCGATCCCAATGCGTGTGCGAAATGACAAAGCCGTTGAGGGGCGGCATCGTTTCTATCTCTTGTTGAACGCAGGCAAATAATCTTTGTGCGCGGCTAAAAGTTCGTCGAGCATTTTTTCCGCGTCGGCAAAACTGGTGACGAGCGGATCGAGCAAGAGCGCCTGCAACGCGGCATTGCGGTCGCCGTGGACGGCCGCTTCCACCACGCGATCCTGAATCGCGATTTGGTGATCCAAGTGCGCGGTGATCGCTGGCGGCAGCGCCTGCACGCGCAAGGGCAGAATGCCGTTCGCCGTTACGATGCCAGGCACTTCGACGACGGCCCAATCCGGCAAGCCGGGCAACGCGCCGTGGTTGACGACGTTCACTGCGATTTCGTACTCGCGCGAATCGTTCAAGAGCCCGGTGATGATGCGCGCCGCGCGTTCGGAAGTGTCCCCTGCGAGGAATTCATTCAGCACGTCCGGGCTTTGATTCGCGCGATCCACGCGCGCGTCGAGTTCCGCGCCGCGCGCGGCGTAGGCGTCGAAATCATAGCCGCGCAAATCGCTCGTCTCGTAGGCAAAGGAGAAATATTCGCCAGCATGACCATCCCCGGTCGCCGGATACAAACCAAACGCGTCGCATAGTCGCCGCGACAACGGTTCAAACGTGGGCGGCATTGTACGCAAGCGCGCGCGAAATTCAGGATAGAGATCGCGTCCGGTGCTGCGCTCGCGCAGGGCTTGAATCCAGGTGAGGTGGTTCACGCCCGCCATCTGCAAACTCAGTTTTTCCTGCAATGCGCGCGCGATTGAAGCGGGATGCCAATGGGGTTCAAAGTAATCCGATATTCCCAGCGTGTGCGCCACGGCGAAATAACCGTGCAGCCCTTGGTGACACAAACCGACGGCGCGCACATCGGTGTATCGTGTGAGCGCGAGCATCACGCGCGACATCGGGTTCGAGTAGTTGAGCAAGTACGCGTTCGGCGCGCGCGCTTCGATCTCGCGCGCGATGCCCAGCACGAGGTCGATCACGCGCAGGGAATGGGTGAGCGCGCCGGGTCCGCCGTTTTCGCCGAGAACGTGGCGAATGCCGTACTGGCGCGGAATTTCCCAATCGAGTTTCCAGCGCGCCAGGCGATCCAATTCGACCGATACCACGACGAATTCCGCATCCGCAAGCGCGTTGCGGTAATCGGTCGCGCCGGTGATTTCGAAATTCGCGTCCGTCGCGGCATTCATACGTTCGGCGAGGCGTGTGATGCGCGCGAGTTTCGCGCCGTCGAGATCGCACAGCGCGATGCGCGTACTGTGCGTGCCGCGCAGATGCGCGCGCCGCGCGAATAAATCCGCCAGCGTGTCCACGCCAAAACTGGTGCTGCCGACGCCGATCAAAACGATTTTAGTGGAGGGCATTGGGTTTTACAATTCCAGCGTCAAGCCGTCATACGCGACGACGACGCCATGCGGTCCGAGGAGTTCGACCACTTGATCGTGTGGGGGATTCCAATTGTGTCCAATATGCGTCGCGTACACTTGCCCGCCGGAGCGTAACATTCCGGAATCCTTGAATCGGCAATAATGCGCCAGAAAAGTTTGCGTGTTCATGTGCTGATGATACTCGCCGGGGCCCATCGTTTCTTCCAAAATGACCGCGTCGAATGTTTGGCTGGCAAGGGCTTGCCAGGTTGCTTCCGGAAAAGGTCCCGTGTCGGTTGCATACAAGAAACGACGTCGTCCGTCATCTACGCTGTAGAATAACGCTTCGATCCGCCCTTCGCCGTGAAACGCTTGATAGGACGTGAAGCGATAGCCGTTGTGTTCCCAATTTTCAAACGCCGTGACCGCTTGCGTATCTGTCAACACGTCATCCAAACCAGGCAGCGCGCTTTGGATTGCTTGGATTACGTCAGAGGGCGCGAACAATTTCAGGCGCGGCGGACGAACCCTCGTCATACCCGGCTTTCTAAACACGAGGTTGACGAGATGAAAATGATCGCTGTGCCCGTGCGTCACCAAGACCGTCCGAACCGTCGAGAGACTGACGGCGCAACGATGCGCGGACGCAAGGAGGTCTGGCCCAAAATCCAACAGCAGATCATCGTTGACGAGGAGGGAACTGCGCAGCCGCAAGTTTCGTCCACCCAAAGTCCGCGCCGCGCGGCAGCGTTCACATTCGCAGAAAATATCGGGGTAACCTTCTCCGGCGCCAGTGCCCAAAAATGTCAGACGCATTGCGCGTTTCCTCCGCTCATCTGGCTATCGGCAACACAAAACCCGCCGGAGCAGGCGTCGTGTCGTCGGCGTCTAGAACTTGCTGACCGCGCCAAGTCAACAGCGACGAGTTCGGCGCGTAATCTTGATTCAGTAGAAAAACTTTTCGCACATCCGTAACCGCCAGCGCGCAGTTCGGCGAATTTTTGCCGGGGTACGCGACGAAACGCAACGCTTCAATCTGTTCTCCCAATATCCCCGGCGGCAATTCGATTGCGCCGCGCCGCCAGCCCTGACCCTGAATCCGCAGACTGTCAGTCCCGTGATCGGAGGAGTACCAGCGATCACTGCCGCGCAGTTTCGCTTCGAAAGCAAGTTTCGCGTCGCATGCCGCGCTCGCGGGGTTACTTCGGAATTCGACGTACAGATAATTGCGCGGATCGCTCACCGCGCGCGTCTCCGGATCGGCGGTACGTTCGGTCAAGGACTGTTTCTCGCGTTCCCATTCCTCCGCCATCACGCGATACATCCAGGGATGTTGATCCATCATTTCTTCGCGCGCGGTATCGGACAACGCCTCAGTTGGCACAAGCGCAAAACGATAGGGCGAAGTGCCGGTATCGGCAAAGAGGTTGTTCCGGGTCACGTCTTTCAAGAAAGGATGTCGTCCCTCCTTCGCGCCGCGAAAGATCGCGGTCTTGTGATCCCTCTCTTGAAATTCTTCGCGCGTGATCTCGCCGTTGACGTCCAACGTCACGCAATACACCCACTCGATATCGGTCAGTCGCCCCCAGCGCGCCATCAGCGCATCCGCCGCCGTGCCGCCGTCCTCGTTGCTGAAAATGATCGTGTACTGAATCGTCGTCGCGGCCGCGTCGCGCGCGATCTCGTGATACATCCAGAGCGGCGTATCGCTCGAGCGCGATTCGTCGCGCCCGTACAGGATCGGCGCGTGCACCATCACTGCGTACAGCGGATCCGTCTGTGGGTAGACGCGCACGGTGATCTCATCCACACGAACCTGCGTCGCCTGCGGCGCGGATTTCGTCGGCTCGCGATAAATGGCAATGCGATGCTTGCCCGCGCTCAAGTTGCCGACGAGCGTTTCATAGGTGAATGTTGTTTCACCTCGGAACAAGACGATGTCCGATTTATACGCGCCGTCCACGTGAATCGAGATCGTCGCGGCTTGTGCGCCGGAGCGATTCCACGCGGTGCCGGGCGCGCTCGCGCGCAACGCCAGCGCGACTTGACCGTCGGCATCAAGCGCGATTTCTTTTTCCAGAATCAAGATACCGGGAACCGGCGCGCCGGTCGGCGTGATCGGCGCGGGTGTACTCGTCGCGCACGCGATCAGTGCGCAAACCAAAATCATCAGAATTGCGATCAATGTAGATCTCATAAAGCTGTGCTGCTTTTGGAAACTCGGTGTCAACGAATGAAGGAACGAATAAACGAATAGCGCGCGCCCGGGTCATGACATTCGTCTATTCGTTTGCCATTCGTTGACACCGAAATCACCGACATTCACAATTGATCCGGCGTGTTCGTGCAAATCGCGTCCACGTCCATCGTGCGGAGAACCGCCAACTCGCTCGGTCGCTCCTCGTGCCACAAGACGATGCCCAGTCGCGCGGCGCGCAGCGCGCTCAACAGTTCCGGCGTCAACAGTTTGTGCGGCGTCGGATGGCGATTCTCCCAACACAGATGCACGTAATCGGCGTTGACCGAACGCGTCATCGCGATCAGTTGATCGGCGGGGAAGACCGGGCCGACGAGCAGCGAGGTTGCGATCTCCGGCGCAAGTTCTTTCACTTCTCGCACCAGCGGCGCGAGAAACGATCCGACGATCACTTGACGCCGATCCGTGAAATTTTGCTCGCGCACAATTCTTACGACAGCAGGCGGCGTCCCTTCGCCCTTGAGTTCGATGTACAAACCATTTTTGCCGCGCACCAATTCGATCACTTCGGGCAGCGTCGGAATCTGTTCGCCTTTTCCCGCGTCGAGGCGTTTCAACTCTGCCAACGTCATCTCGCGGATCGCGCCGCGTCCGTTCGTCGTCTTTTCGACGGTGGCGTTGTGCATAATCATCACGTGCCCATCCTTGCTCAGATGCGCGTCCAGTTCGCTCATATCCGCGCCCAGTTCGATGGCGCGGCGAAACGCGCGCAACGTGTTCTCCGGCTCGTACGCGGACGCGCCGCGATGCGCGACATTGAGGCAATGCCGAGGTGAATTCATCGTGTTTTTCTCCATTCGATTGTTTTCGTTTTCCAAGCGGATGAAGGGTCGCAGCCACGCGCCCGCGAGCGTGGCCGCGGCAAGCCCAATCAAGCCGATGAAAAATTCGCGCCGGTTCATCGCGATTGCCTCAATTGTGCGATCCACCAATCCATCCGCACCGGAACCCACTCGAACAAAGTTTGCCAGGGGATTAGCAGATCTTTGGTGACAAGGAATTTTTTGCTCCAGACAAACGCCGGAGTAAACGCGTATTCTTTTAGATGAGCAGTCACCAGCGCGTCCACTTGCAAATTTTTGCGAAGGTCGAGAATACCTTGGAACAGCGGCGTCACCCACAATCCGCCAGTGCCGGCACGTTCGCCGCAACCTGATAGCGTTTTGGCGCGACGTTGCTCGAGCAGGATTTCCGGTTTCGGCGCGAACGCATGCTTGCCCGGTTCGGAATAAACGACCGGATGCGCGCCCCCGTCACGCGTGACAACGCGCAACTTGCCATTGTCCAGCGTCATCGCGTTGAAACCGCCGTGCCAACTCGCTTCGGCGAAGACGACTTGATCGTTCGCGCCGACGTACGTCCAGGTGTGTTCCAACTCGTAGAGATGCCCGATGTCCCAGTCCCACCAAATCGCGTACTCGATGGCGAACGCAGCAGGCGCGTGTCCTTCGCCGCGCAATTCGATGTGGCGCGGAAACGAAGGCGATGCGCCATCCTGCGTGAACATCGTGTAGCCGACGGCGAGCGGCAAGAAGGGTTCTTTGCGGTCGAAATAAATCAGCGGCGCGTAGCGCGCGGCCAGGTCGCGCGCCCTGCGGCTCTGCCGTGGACGCGGCACGCGTGATCCGGCAATCGTTGTCATTTTGTGTCATCCTTTTTTTGAACTGAAACGCGGAGAACACGGAGACGCGCTCGGACATCTCCGTGTTCTCCGAGCAACCGGTCATTCTGAGCGAAGCGAAGAATCTCCTAGCCGCGATATAGAGACTCTTCGCGCCGCTCAGAGTGACAAGCCTCCATCAATTCAACAGCGCCTGCTCCGTCTGCGGATCGAAGAGATGAATCTTCTTGCGATCAAAGTTCAACGGAACTGAGGCGCCAATCGGCGCGTTGAAAGTTGGCGGTGCCAGAACGCGCACCGGCGCTGCTTGCACATGCAGATCAACCAACATATCGCGTCCCAACGGTTCGATGACATACACCTCGGCTTTGGCATCGCCGGAGTCAGCCACCATGTTGATGTCCTCAGGACGAATACCCAGAATGACCTCGCGCCCGACGCCGATCGCCTTCACCTTTTGTGCGATCTCGCCGACCAGCGGCATTTGGATCCCGTCGCCTCTGAGAACGACGCCGCCGCCTTTTTCTTCGATCCGAATTCTCAAAAAGTTCATCGGCGGACTGCCGATAAATTCCGCAGCAAAGAGCGTTTTGGGATGGTCGTACAAATCGTGCGGCTGACTGTACGCGACGAGTTTGCCGTTGTTGAGCAGCGCGATCCGATCCGCCATCGTCATCGCTTCGAGTTGATCGTGCGTGACGAAAATCGTGGTGATGCCCAAGTCCTTTTGCAGACGCTTGATCTCGGCGCGCATCGCGATGCGCAGTTTGGCATCCAGGTTCGATAGCGGCTCGTCCAGTAACAACAAATCCGGTTCCTTGATCAACGCTCGAGAGAGCGCGACGCGCTGTTGCTGACCGCCGGAAAGTTGTCCCGGCTTGCGATCCAAGAGCGCTTGGATTTGAACCAACTCCGCCATCTTCTGCGCGCGTTGGCGGACTTGATCGGCCGGCACGCGTTGCAGGCGCAAGGGGAAGACGATATTTTCGTAGACCGACATGTGCGGATAGAGCGCATAGCTCTGAAAAACCATTCCGATCTTGCGGTCTTTGGGCAAGAGATCGTTGACCACTTTCTCGCCGAAGCGGATCTTGCCCGCCGTTGGCTTGTAAATTCCGGCGAGCATCAGTAGCAACGTTGTCTTGCCGCAACCGGATGGACCCAGGAGCGCGACGAATTCGCCGTCCGGCACTTTGAGCCCGACTTCATCTACGGCTTTGACTTTGCCGAAATGTTTGCTGATGTTCTCCAGTGAGATTTCCATTACGCGCCTCCCTTCATCCCGCCGCTGTACAGATTCAGCAGGTAGCGTTGAGTGAACAGATAAAAGATCAGCACTGGCGTGAGTTGGAACAAACCGACTGCGGTAACGACCCCATAATTAACGAAGGTGTAATCACCAGTCAGACTCTGCAGAAAGACCGAGATGGGCTGGATGGAGGCAGTCACCAAAAAAGTGTAGGGGATGATGTACGCGCCCCAACCACCCAGGAACGAAAAAATCAGCAACGCCGCCAGTCCCGGCCGAATGATCGGTAGGACGACAGACCACCAGGTTCGTAGGCGCGAACAGCCGTCAATCAGCGCCGCCATTTCGATGTCCCAGGACACATTGTCGTAAAAGCCCTTCATCAGCCAGATGCCCAGCGGCAGACTCAGCGAGACGCTGACCAGGACGACACCCAGGATCGAATCGTAGAGTTTCACCGCGCGCAAGACAAAAAAGATCGCGATCAGAAGAGTCGCGCTGGGAAAGGCGTGGAGGATGATCGTGAAGGACAGGAACATCCGTCGCCCGGGAAACTTGAGGCGCGAAAGCGCGTAACCCGCCATCGAAGAAATCGTGGCATCCAAAAGACCGAGCGGGATCGCAAAAGCCAGCGTGCTAAATAGCACCTGCCAGATACCGGGACGACTCCGGATCGGCGCGGTAAGAAAACTCCAGTTCTCCAGAGTCAAACCTTCTGGTCGAAGGCCATAAGTTCGGATTGACACGGAAGAAATGATGAGCCATATGTAGCCGATGAGGATCGGAGTTGTCAACAGAGTCAACAGAATGTACGGGATTGCAGATCGCAAGCGTTGAATCATAAACATCCCCCTAGAGAACTTCGATCTTCGGCTCCGCCACCATTTCGTTGAATCGGAATACGCGCAGGTAAACCACCGAAGCGATAATCACG
>Ga0233422_10001301_pt1 | contig 11263 bp, 6 predicted proteins | sample Watercolumn_Mata_2_FD_182724 | JGI IMG/M metagenome (GOLD analysis project Ga0233422, IMG submission 182724) | Freshwater microbial communities from Lake Matano, South Sulawesi, Indonesia - Watercolumn_Matano_2014_110_MG | ecosystem: Environmental > Aquatic > Freshwater > Lake | place...
ATGAATTCATCAGAAACTCCATTTTACACAACAACGCAAAATCCTTATAACCTAACGCTGAATGTAAATGAATCAGCAGTTATAACATGGACAGTTAATGCAACAGGAACACCATTTGTTAATTACCCTTTTTTTGTTTACGCAAACAAAACTTCTGACACATCCATTAACAACATAACCCTGAAATGGAATGTTACAATTGTGAATTTCTCAACAACTGACACTGTTTCAGTGAATGTAACTTACCCGCTAAATAACACAAATTATACAATTAACACATCGCAATTAAATTACACAGTTTCAAGTCTTTTAGGGCTTAATTTAAGTTCCTGCTGGTATTCTAATTCATCAGGAATCTGGAATTCTTCTTCTGTTTCAGCAGGAACAAACTTCACAGGGTTAACAAGTGCCGAAGGATGGAATAATTGGAGTGTCTATTGCAATGACACTTCCGGGAATATCGGAAGCAGTTTTATTAATTTTTACAAAGATAGTATTCTACCAAATCTTACCTTGAACTCTCCATCGGAAAGTTATTCAAACTCTACTCCAGATACTATAAATATAACATTTAACTGCTCTGCTTCAGATAATCTTGCTTTGAGAAACATCAGCTTGTTTATTACAAATAGTTCTAATGGAAATTTTGCATTAAACAGAACAGCGAATATAACTGGAACGTCTAATTCGACGAACTGGACTTTAAGTTTGGGTGTTGGAAATTACACTTGGAATTGCCTTGCTTTTGATTCTTTAGGAAATTCAAATTTAAGTGCAAATAGGACTATAATAATAAGTTATCTAGATATCGCATTTCCGGCAATAGGAATAAGTTATCCGGTAAACAATGCAAATTACACATTTAATATTTCTACTCTGAATTATAGCGCGAGTGACAATATCGGAGTAAATTACTGTTGGTGGAGCAATTCATCAGGAATCTGGAATTCTTCTTCTGTTGCAGCAGGAACAAACTTCACGGGGCTAACAAGTGTTGAAAGTTGGAATAATTGGAGTGTCTATTGCAATGACAGTTCAGGAAATGTTAATTTCAGTGCAATTAGCTTTTACAAAGATGACATTTCACCGAGTGTTGCTTTGAATTTGCCCGCAGATAATTACACTCTCGGCACATTCAGCTTAGCAAATATAACATTTAACTGCTCTGCTTCAGATAATCTTGCTTTAAGAAACATCAGCTTGTTTATTACAAATAGTTCTAATGGAAATTTTGCATTAAACAAAACAGCGAATATAACTGGAACGTCTAATTCGACGAACTGGACTTTAAGTTTGGGTGTTGGAAATTACACTTGGAATTGCCTTGCTTTTGATTCTTTAGGAAATTCAAATTTAAGTGCAAATAGAACAATAAGTTTGCAAACAAATATTGCTCCAAATGTAACTCTAAATTTCCCTGAAAATAATTCAAGACAGAATAAAATAAATTCAATACTGCTAAATGCAAGCATCTTTGATGCCAACGGCTATCTAAATAATTTAACCATCTGGTTTTACGGGGGATATCCAAATGGGACTTATTCGTTGATTAATGTTGCCTATAATCAAACAAGCGGAGCAAATTTAACTTTTAATTGGACCTTAGGAATTTCAGGAAGATACAATTGGACAGTTCTCGCAGGCGATGGATTAGCAAATTCTACGAATTATTATTTTTATTTTAATTTAACTAATTTCAGCATTTCATGCGAAGCTGGCGGGCCGTATCAGCAAAATGCACTCGTTTTAATCCAAGGAACTGTTTTAAATGAAAGTATTGCTGTTCCATCTTATCCTGTTAATTTGAGTATATATGATTTAAATAGCAACTTAGATGCAAGCCAAAATTTAACAACAGCAAGTGACGGGGGATTTGAAACAAGCTTCGCAAACTTAAGTGTTGGAAGTTATACTCTAAATGCAACCAGCTCTTATTTAGGATACAATGAAATATGCAGAGATAGTTTCCAAATCGGAAGCCCGGCCTCATTAATTTTAGACAAAACAATAACATTCTTTAATCAGACAAACGCAATAATAATTTATAACATAAGCTTAATAATCACAAATAAGGGGGGAAGTGAGATTGTTTCTGCTGTTTTAACTGACTCCGATTCTAATGTTTCGCAATACAATTTAGAAAATCTGTCTGCAAATTCTAGCACCATCAGAAGTTATTTGAAAGAATTTAATAAAAATTCATCAGCTTACAGCATAAATCTCTCAGTTGCAAATGTTAATGGAACAAGTTCTTATTCTGGAAATGAAATATCTGTAAATTCAACTCAAATTATGCTTTCTATTCCAGCAGAGGAAACAGGGCAACAATTAACATTAGTTAAAAATGCATATTATAATTCTGAAAATTCAACTTCAATAAATTACACCCTAACACTGAAAATAATTAATTCTGGCGGCTCCGTTCTTCTAAATATAACTGTTTTAGATTCTGACTTGAATCTTAATACGCTTATGGACCTCAACAGAACCCAAAGTTATAATTATTCTAGTTCATTACTAATCGAAAAAGCCGCCTCAAATACAAATAAATTATTTGCAAAAACAACCGCAACCGCCAATTCTGTGACTTATGAGTCTAACCAGATACAAGTCAGAATTCCCGGCTTTGGAGGGCCAGCAGATGTAATTGTTTATGCTCCAGCTTCTGTTTCTTCCTCAACAAGCTTCCAATCAACAATAAGTATAATAAACCAAAATCCAGACATCGGACAGGATTTTGTAATTGATTACTGGATAACTAACGATAACGAAAACACGAATTATACCTCCGGGCAACAGACAATTTATGTCGCTGCTTCCGGGCAGACAAATGCAACAGCAATACTCTCTTCTCCTTCTGCTGCAGGGAACTATAAGTTAAGAGCATTAACTTCATGGGCAGGAGGAACAGCGAGCGCTTATGACTCGTTTTCTGTTGCAGCTCTCGCAAACACAGAAGCCCCATCTACTACAGCTCCTTCAGGCGGTAGCACGATTATAATAAATAAGACAGAAGAAAAGAAAACAGAAGAAATTGTCTGTAATTCACCCTATATAAGGTATGGAAAAGAATGCTGCTTAGACAAGAATAATAATAATATTTGTGATACAGATGAATCAATACCAGCCAAAGAACAAAATAGAAACACGACCGAAACTATCAAAGAAGGAGAAAAAGCAGATATAAAACTTACTCAAGAAAACCTCACTTCTAACTATTCCTTAGAAATAATTAATCTGCAACAAGGCAGCATAGAGGTATTAATCTCCTCCCAACCAGTTAGTTTTGTAATCGGAGAAGAAAAAAGGCTTGATTTAGATAATGATGGCTCCTACGATTTATACATCAAGTTAAATAAAATTGAGAATGGAGAAGCTGATATTTATTTTGAAACAATTGGGGGGGAGATAAAAGTAGAAAAGCAAAGATATGCCGCCGCGCATTCTTCTAAGACCAGTTGGATATTTTATCTTGTAATATTTTTAATCGTTTTTCTTGTAGCAGTTATCTGCAAGTATTTTTTAAATAAAAAGAGATGTCCATTTATCAAGAATCAAAAAATCAGGGTCGCATTAGTTCTAGTTGTTCTTAGCTTGAAGCAGAAAGTAATGCAAAAAACCAAATCTACATTAAATAAATTATGGCGTTCTAAAAGAATAAAGCATGATGGAAAGTACACTTCGTTGAATGATGTTCGCGGATTAGAAGTCTTTTCTTTAAATGGTCAAAAAATAGGAAAAATAAAAGATATTTGCCTTGAAGACAAAAATCCTAAGATTTACGGCTGGATTGTCAGAATGGAGAAAAAAATCGCAAAGAAAATCAAAAAGAAAGAGGTGCTAATAAAGCAAAATTGCGTTGAAAACATCGGCGATGTAATGGTAGTCGATGAAAAAGTTTTGGAGCATCTTCAATAGGCGCCCTTATATCTCCCTCTTTTCTCAACTTTCTCCAGTCTCTTCAAAGTTTCCTTGCAATTCTTAGAACATTTATATCCTTCTAAAATTGCCTTAAAAAACTCTTCAAAATGCAGAAAATGCTTCGCTTCTAGCGCTTGTTTTATTAAATGCAAGTCAACAGCCTTATCCTCAATTTTCTTTGATTCAAAACCCAAACCAAAATCAATAAAATAAACCCTAAACCCTTTGTTATCTCCTACCTTAACCAATTTATCATTATCAACCCGTCCCTTATTAAAATTATTATTTAAATTAACTAATTTGCCATTACTTTTATTATCTTTCTCAATATAAATCATATTTGAAGTCGTTAAATCTCCATGTATTATGTCTGCGTCATGCAGTTTCGCGATATTTTCCCCGATTTTCTTGCAAACCTCAATCGCATTTGACATATTATCTAAGTTATCAGATAACTTCTTTCCTCTAATAAACTGCATTTCAATTTCCATTGTTTGCTCATTAACTTTCTTTATCTGCGGAACAGAAATCAACCTTGCTGCTTTTTCAAGTAATTTTGCCTCTTTTCGCGTCCTTTGCTTTCTCAGCTTTTCATCTAACTCAACAAGCCTATATCCTTTCCCCGCCCTTTCTTTAATTAATACATTTTCTTCTCTTTTCAAGATTGCCTCTGCGCCTCGGGCGATTATCTTAGAGCTCATAAAAATCTATATTTTAGAGGGAGTTTAAACTTTTTGGTTGCCAGATGGTTCTATAAAAAACCATTTGAGCTTTTCTAAAACCACTAAACATCTTCATATTCAAAACAAAGAAATAAAGAAACACAGCATAAAAATACAACTTTCTATTTATTTAATTATTATTTATAAGACTTTCTATGAAAGTCGAAAGCTTTATAAATATTATCTGATTAAAAAAGAAAATTTTGAATGAAATGAAGAAAAGCTAAAAAATTATAGATAGCAAGTCAAAATAAACTTTTTCATCTTTAAGTCATCTGTCTTATAATGATTAAGACAAGTGTCTTATTTCAAATCCTCATCTTTCTTCCAAACTTCTTCGCGAGTTTCATCATTGTTTTCTGGTCAAGAGCTCCGCCCTCTGTAATCGATTTCTGCGAAGAAATCATTTCTCTAAGCATTCTATACTGCTTAATCAACATTCTAATATCTGAAGTTGAAGTTCCAGAACCTTTTGCAATTCTCTGCATTCTTGAGGTCTCTTTTTCTAAGATTTCAGGATTTTCAATCTCCTCTTTAGTCATTGAATTTATACAATGCTTCCACTTCTTCACTTTTTCCTGCTGAACCTGCAAAACTTCATCAGGAATTTTTGCTTTGCCTAATCCAGGAATCATTCCAATCAATTTATCAAAACTTCCCATTCCTTCCATTGACTCAAGCTGCGCCTGCAAATCGCGCAAACTAAACTTTCCTTCCTGAAGCTTCTTTTGAGTCTCTTCAATTTTATCTTTATCTACCACTGATTGAATTTTCTCCATCAATGTTTTCAAATCACCCATTCCCAATAATCGCGATAAGAAAGATTCAGAGTCAAATGACTCCAAGTCAGCTGGTTTTTCTCCAGTTCCTATAAAAACAACAGGCGCTTTTACTTCTGCGCAAGCAGTTAGAGCCCCTCCTGCTTTTGCAGTTGAGTCCATTTTTGTGATTATAACTCCTGTAATATTAACAGCTTCCTTGAAAGTCTGCGCCTGCTTTTTTGCCGTCTGCCCAACATCGGCGGACATAACTAAAAAAGTTTCAGTCGGTTTTGCAAATTTTGAAATTTCTTTTATTTCCTTAACTAGCTCAGAAGAAAGCGCATCCCTTCCAGCACTATCAATTAAAACGAGATTATATTTTTTCAGCTCTAACTCAAATTGATTCCAGATTTTTTTTGGATCTTTTTCTTTTGCATTAATAAAAGCAGGTATATTCAATTTATCGCAAATTTGTTTTAGCTGTTCTGAAGCAGCAGGCCTGTGAACATCTAATCCAATTGCGCAGACTTTATTGCCTCGTTTTGCATAGTACGCTGCAAGTTTTCCGATGCTAGTTGTGTTATGCACAACAAATCCTTCTGCAATAAAGCTATGATTATCTTCTACTGTTAAATCATATACAAAAACACTATCATTTTCAATAGGATTTATTTTTCTAATTGGCATCCAACAAACATTTGATTCTGTCAGTATTTCAAAAGTTTTAATTAATTCTTCAGAATTATTTTTTTGTATCTCCTGCAAGTACAATTGCCCAGTATTAGAAAGGATTATTTTATTTTTTTCATTATGAACTATACCCCTTTCTTTTAAACTTGGAATAATCCCGTTTATAAAAGCATTTGAGTACTTTTCTTTTAGGTTCGTATTATCTTTTATGTCCTTTAAGAAATAGAAATAAATTCCTTTCTTTTTTATTTTATAATATTCTACTAGCTGTTTTAGTTTTTCTTTTGATATTAAACCAGCTTCTTCATAACACCCGTAACTATACACAGCATTTGCTTGTATTTCTCCTATTGAAAAGCCCAGTTTTATCCTTAATTCTTTTAAAATTCTACCCACAGGAATCATATCTTGATTTCCGCATCCCTGAATAAGCCCTATTTTCCTATATTTTTCAGCCCTTTCTTTTTTGTGTTTTATTAAGTATCCTACTCTTTCTGCATATTTTTCAGCATATCTTGCCTTTATACTAAGTCTATAATAAGCCTTACCTTTTACTATCTTTTCTGATATACTTGATACAATACTGAACCTTTTAAGAAGCATATTTATTTGTTGAATTAGTGTTTGGCTTTCCGATATTAGTTCTATATATCTTTGCATATTCGCCGGAGAAGAGTCACAATCGAAATATGCTTTAATAAAAGATCTTACAATTTCATCATTTGATAATAAAATTTCTTCAGGGATTTTTAGATTCCTGCCTTTAGCTTCGGATTTTAAGCCAAAGATGGAGAAAACGCTGACTAAGGTTTTTGATGATAAAATAATTTTAAACATTCTTTTAGTTCTCAAATCTCTTTTTATAGCCGGGGTGATATTAAATAAGCTTTTTGATAACTCTGTTATTCTATTTATTATCTCATCGTCTTCGCTGACAACTTCGATGTAATTCTTTCCAATATGCCCATCGCCCATGACATATCCTATAAATTCTGCGAAATCCGAATTTAGGAAAGTAGGCAAGGCAATGAACTTATGCGATCCTTTTTCTTTCATTATTAATACATTTGGCAATTCGCCAAATAATTCAATCGGGATCTTGCCTTTCTTTAAATCTAATGTAAACTTGCAATAGTTGCATTTATTCTTTAAATTTTCATGGATTTCTTTAATTGTTTTTGTCCCAATTAATTTTTTTATGGTTTCTCTTTCTAATTGAATATAAAGGGGTAACTCTTTTAACTTTTCTTTTAAATTTATCTGGCTTCCGTTAACCGTAACTTTTGTTGGAATAGCTATAAAATCACTTTCTTTTATTTCATCAGCCCTTACTTGCATAACTTTGCTTTCTCTTAAAACAAAAAAGGGGTGTTCAGGCGTTACTTTAATTGAAAAATGATTTCCGTTCTCTAAACAGATTTCATAGAGCTCATTTTTTTTAAGTTTCCATAAATGGGTAACTTTTTTATTCTCTATTTTTGCAGTTTTTGGATTAAATGAAGGAACAAAGAGATTTTCTTTTGTGGTGTCAATTATAAAACCTTCTTCTAATTCCTTTCTTTGGGAGTCTTTTTCATATTTTTCATACAATTCCTTGGCTTTTATTATATTTCCATCTGCAAGCTGTATTTTGCTTTGCGCATGTACGCATTTCCCCTGCCCATACAAACCAAGCATAAGCCAGATATTTTGTTTTTGCAGCTCTATCTTCCTACTTTCTCCTAAAATCCTTACTAACTCATCATGCAACAATTTAATAATATGCTCTTTTTTCTCAATTCCTTTAATACGCTCATCAAAAGCTGCTTTTTTGATTTTCTGGCTTATTTCAAGCACAAGTTGAACATTCACATCTGCTTCAATGAGCGCCCTCTGTAAATCTTTGACTATTTGTTCAACTAAATTCTTATCTAAAAAGATAGCATTCGCTATCTTATCTGTTGTCTTCTTAAGCACATTTGATAATTTTTCTAGCATGTTATTTTAACAACCTTGAAAGGTTTTTAATATCTTTGTTCGCCACATGAGTATAAATCTGAGTCGTTTTTAAATCTGCATGGCCTAAAAGCTTCTGAATATACCTTATGTCCGCGCCATTTTCAAGCAAATGAGTTGCAAATGAATGGCGAAGAGTACGAGGGGTTACCCTTTTGGTTATTCCTGCTTTTTTTGAATTTTGTCCGACAATCTGCTGAATTGTTTTTTTTGAGTACTTAGTTCCCCTTGAAGAAATAAACACATAACCAGTTTTACCAAAACCTACTTTTTCTATTTCTGAGATTATTCTGTCGTGTAAAAATATTGTCCTATCTTTGTTTCCTTTTCCATTTTTAACATTAATTAATTTTCTTTCTAAATCCAGATTTTCCCATCTTAAATTGATTAATTCGCTTAATCTTAAGCCACTGTAATATAATAAATAGATAATTAATCGGTGTTTCGGGTTGTGAGGGGTTTCCAGTAATTTCTGGATTTCCTTTTGATTCAGCACTTCTGGGAGTTTTTTCTGTTTTTTTGCCAGGGGGACTTTTGCTTTAAGACTTTTGTTCAAACAATTTTCGTAAAAGAATTGAATTGCAAAAAACATTGTTCGTAGAGTTGAATCTGTTTTATTCTGCTTGGACAACAAAAAGTCCCTCGGGCTTTTGCCCGATTCTATCATTTTTCTTACAATATTTTGATAAGTATCAATTGTTTGAGGCGAATATTTTCTTAAGATTAATTCTTCTTTTAGTTTTTGCAATAATTTCTCCTCTTCAGTTTTATCAAAATCTCCCATTAGTATAAAATGTATTTGTTTGTTATATATCTTTCTATTTGCCCCTTAAGAGAAGATTAAGTGAGCTTTTGAGGGGTAATAGGTGTTAATTGCAATTGGGGATTTGGCAAAATTTATATAAAGCAAAGAACCAGCACTAATATATGGCACGATTTTCATTTCACAAACAAGAAACTAAGTACACTTGCGGAGCCGCTGCAATGAGAATGGCTCTTGAATTTTGCGGTACTAAAAAATCAGAAAAACAAATCGCAAAATTACTCAGCACAAACAAAGTAAGAGGTACTTGGCATAAGAATTTTCCAATTGTTGCAGAGAAATTCAAGCTAAATCATATTTCTATTAGAAATGCAACAATTAATGATTTGAAAGAATACCAAAAAAAGGGTTTTGCTGTTATAATATGTTACTTTTATCCTCCAGAAAAAGTTGATCATTATTCTGTTTTGAAAAAAATAGATAATAAATACATCTACTTTCACGACCCTTTTTTTGGTGATGAACACAAGTACCTCTTAACTTACTTTAAGAAAATATGGAAATCTGATCCAAGATATGATAACGAAAAGTGCTGGTTCTTTGCAGTAAAAAAACAATAGTGCCAAATCCCCAACTTCTTCGCCTTCGGCTCAGACCACGCTGCACTCTCGCCTGTCGGCTCGGGGCAATTAACAGGAATTTAACGGAAAAATGCTCGGCTCGCATTTTTCCCAAATTTTACTCACGAGGAAACCTCGCCCTCGGCTTACGCCAGGAGTGGCTCGGTTTCATCTCTGTTCGTAAAACTTCGTTAAATTCCGATGTTATGTCTAATTGTTCGAAGGCACTAAACTAAATCTGAAAAGTAGAAAGATAGTAAAAATGCCCCTTGATGCCCCCGACCACCCGCCCCTAATTTGTGGGTTGCCTCGATAACTTAATAAATAACTAAAATTTAATGCTATTATGTCACAAAACAAACCTCAAGAAATTACATTAAATTTTATTAAGGATATTCAAACAAGAGAGAAACGGATTGCCGATTTTTTAGGAACAAAAATAATCATCCACAAAAATGTTTTTCCAGTTGATTCTCCATTTTCTTTTTCCTCTGAAATAACTGCAAAAAGAATTCCAGAAAATGCAGGAATTGTTTTAGATGTCGGAACAGGAACAGGCGTCCAAGCTATAATCGCCGCAAAAAAAGGAGCAAAAAAAGTTTTAGCTATTGATATTGATGACAATTCTTTAGAAAATACAAAAGAAAATGTCGCTTTCCATAAATTAGAGAGAATTATTGAAGTTAGGAAAAGTGATTTGTTTGCGAATATAAAGAAAAATGAGAAATTTGATTTAATAATCTCTCAGCTTCCTTTTGCAGATGTAAACTATAAAAGCAAAGTCGGACACTTTCTTTTTGACGCCGACTTTAAACTTCATGAGAGATTACTAAGAGATGCAAAAAATCACTTAACAGAAAAAGGCAAAATTTTCATTCCAAGTGGAGATGTCGCAAATGAAAAGCGACTTATTGAATTGATTCATCAATATAACTATGATATTTTAAGCGTAGAGGAAGAAGTTTTCCAAAATCTAAAATGGAAACTCTACACCTTAAAACCAAAGATTAATAAATCAGCTAAAACTTAATTTAGAAAAGATGGACGCCTTGCTAATAATTGTGTGGATAGCGGTTATAACTGCATTTTCGCTATTTGGTTCGTGGTATGCTCGCAAATATAATAAGCCAGATGCTCTTATCGGGCTTTATGTAGCTTTTGTTCTGATTAGCAATATAATTGCATATAAAATTGCAACTTTCGATTTTGGATTTGTAACATTTTTTGCTACTGCCGCAACCTTAGTTTTTTCAGTAACATTTCTTTTAACTGATATTGTTAATGAGAAGTTCGGTAGAAAAGAAACGCAAAAAATGATTTTTATTGCTTTCATAACTCAAATCGCAGTTGCTTTCTTCATCTTTTTAGCAATTTCATTAAAGCCAGCTCCATTTTGGGCAGACCAAGATATATTTGCTCAAATAATTGGCTTTGCTCCAAGAATTATGCTCGCAAGTTGGATTGCATTTTTAATAAGCGAAAATGCGGACGCTTATATTTTTGCATGGTTTAAAAAAATCACAAATGGAAAACATCTTTGGATGAGAAACGCATTTTCTTCCATTCCCTCAATGGCTTTAGACACTTTAATTTTTGTGACTATTGCATTTTATGGAGTTCAGCCACTTTTACCTTTAATTACTGGAGTTCTTGTAATAAAGTGGCTTGTTGGAATCATTGACATTCCATTTATGTATTTGAATAGGTGGATGATGTATAAAAAATAAAAATCGGCAACCCATTATAAAATAAGACCGCGTCCCACCATCCCAAGGGGCATTTTTAAAATTA
>Ga0233422_10001303_pt1 | contig 11252 bp, 13 predicted proteins | sample Watercolumn_Mata_2_FD_182724 | JGI IMG/M metagenome (GOLD analysis project Ga0233422, IMG submission 182724) | Freshwater microbial communities from Lake Matano, South Sulawesi, Indonesia - Watercolumn_Matano_2014_110_MG | ecosystem: Environmental > Aquatic > Freshwater > Lake | place...
AGCTATTGGGGTTGATTTGGATTTTCCCATTGGTTCTGGTATTCGTACTTCGGGACAGCTAATCCCCACCGTCTATGAGAAGTTCAGCGGAGCAAATATAGCTAGTTCTCCTCTTTGGATTTCTAACAATCCTAAAAATACCAATACTTATGTTCATTGCCTAGACGGAAAGTTTATAAGCTATGATTCTGGTTTGGCTAACGAAACTTTGATAGGAACTCCCACCAGCGGAGCGGGTAATGGAATGAACTACTACAATAATTATATCTATTTGATGACTCCCACCAATGTTTCCCGTTATGGTCCACTTAATGGTTCTCCTTCTCTTGCAAATTCTTGGTGGACTGGGTTGTCTCTTACTGCTCCTACCAATACCACTTATCCTTCATTAAGAGGTGTTACAATTCCTAATCACGCTGGATTTGTTCATCAGGACAATTCCTTGTATTTTTGTGATTTTGTCAACGGGCAGGGAATAATCAATAAGATAAGGACGAAAAAGGTAACAGTTGAAGGGGACACCAATGATGTTTCTATTTACAATGCCCTTGACCTTCCCTTCGGATATTATCCGGTATCAATCAGCAACTACGGATTGGATTTGGCGATATTAGCTATTCAAGTTACCTCAAGTTCAATCAATCAAGGGAAGGCGGCGGTTTTTTTCTGGGAAACTACTAACGTGGACACTTTTTACAAACAAGTAGATTTGGCCGACCAGATAGGGACTGCTTTATTTAATCATTTAGGAGAACTTTATGCCTTTACGGGCAACGGGGTGAACGGAGTCAGGTGTTCTAGGTTTAACGGGGATAAGTCTTTTGATGAGGAATTTTTTATAGAGGAAGGAACTCCCCCGTTTCAGGGAGCGGTTGACTCAATGGGAAGTCGAATTTCCTTTGGGGGCTGGAATACCTATCCCGAAAGTTCCGCCTGCGTGTATTCCTACGGGAGCAAAATGAGCAACTTCTTAAAAGGTCTTCACGTTCCAGTAAGAAGCACCTCAACGGGAGCTAACCAGAATGTTACTTCTTTAAAATATGTCCAGCAGTCTAGTTTTGTTAAGCCGCAGATAATCGCTGGCTGGGGAGATGACAGCGCAAAAGGACTGGACAAACTTTCAACTTCCGCCACCTATAATTCCATTTGGCGGAGCAAGATGATAAACATAGGAAAGCAATTTACGATAAAAGAGATAAGGATACCTTTAGGAGTAACTTTAGCTTCTAATATGACACTTACCGTAAAAATATACGTTGACGACCTGTCAAACTCTCAAACCTTAACTACGATAAATTCCACTAATTTTACGGGAAGAAAAGTGTTATTTAAGAATCCAGAGATTACTTTAGAAGGACATAATAATTTGATGATAGAGTTTAAATGGACGGGGACAGTCCAGTTACCAGTATTGTTTCCAATTACCATAACAGTTGAACTTTATGAGTCAGAACAAACCACTAATGTATAACAATGGCAGAACTAGAACAATATAATTTACCTCAACCAGCGCCCGAATACATCACGAAGAACGACGCGATAAATATTATCAACTCGGTTCTTTCCAATTACGCGGGTCAATTGAGGTTGGTTAGCGGTAATATTGCCATAAAAGGAGATGACATTACCACTTCTTTCGGCGATAACGGTAATTTTATCAAGGATGTAATAAATGCAAAGCTAGACACCGACTCCAAAAAAATACTTTCCGACTTTGACTTTGGCACGACTAATTACGCCGGAGCGGTAAAGTCGGGTGATATAACTTGGAACACGACAACGGGAGCAATAACTGGCGGAAGCGGGGTTGTGGTTTATCGTAAAGGAATTGTAGGAGCTGCTAGCGGAGTAGCAACCTTTACGCTAGATGCGACTACGGGGAATGCCACTTTCGCGGGAACATTATCGGCTGCTTCGGGAACTTTAGGAGCTATTACAATAGGAACAAATGCCTGGCACGTGGACTCTTCGGGAAATATGTGGTGGGGAAGTCATGCAAGTTATGCGGCTGCTTCTATCAAAATTTCCAGCGCTGGAAGCATAGATTTTACCACTGGTAATTTCTCTGGTAACTTGAGCGCCCCTTCGGGAACTTTAGGAGCTATTACCGCAGGTACCTTTACGGGAACAACTATACAAACAGCTTCAACTGGACGCAGATTAAAACTAGACGGTTCCACAACGAACTATCTTCAAATGCTAAACAATGATACTAGTTTGGCAACTATGGGAATAGATACTGATGATAACGTAAAACTATCCAGTGTTTCCAGTGACATAGAAATGAGAGTTCCTTCTTCCCGTTCCTGGGGTTTTTTCGTAAATGGCACAAGGGAAGTCCAAATGGACGGCGATGGAGACATTTTACCAAGAACCGATAATGTTAATAGGGTTGGGAATGCCACTACCCGCTGGGGAGATATTTATGTTACCACTCTTCACGAAGGTTGTTTATGGCTTGATGAATATGACGATTTGGCAATTCTTAACGCTTGCAAGCCTAGAAAAGACATAAAAGGAAATATAATAAGGAATGAAAAAGGACAGGCGAAACTAGACACTTATTCTTTGCCAGATTGGATACACGATGAGAAAAATATAAGGGATGAAATTGCCATAAAAAAACCTTTATTGGAAAAACAACTAGTCGAAATAGATGAAAAAATAAGCAACTCAAAGAGAAAAGATTTACCGGCTCTTAAAAATTATAAAAAAACATTGGAAGAAGAATATTCCAATTATAATCTTACTGAAGAAGAGATTGTTGATAGGACTGGAAGAAACTTAGGGGCTTTTGTAGATGTAATAGCAGGAGCAGTAAGGCAATTGGATAAAAGGTTGACTTTAATTGAATCTAATGTTTAACAAACAACAACTAGAAAATTTAGTGGTATTTTTAGACCGAGTCGAGATTAAAGGTCATTATGAGAGACAGGAAATGAATAAAATCGTAGATATTATAATTCAACAAATTAATAATTTAACTAACAAAGATGCCGGTATCACAAGCACAAAGCAAACAGAACATACAAAACCTAGTGAACAAGGGAGTTCCACAGAATATGATAGCCAATTACGGGAATCGTCTCAATCCTAAGGAGATGAATAAGATTTTAGGAATTTACCAAAGTGGAAGAAATACCCAACAACCTCCCACTATGGCTCCCATAGACCCAGTAGCATCTGCCCAGAACTCCCTTTCTCAAGCAATGAGTAGGACGAGTGAGGAAACTTCGGCGGAGCAGGCACTAAGCGACTTGGCGTATAAGAAACAACTGGGACTAGATACGGAAGCGGGAAGAGCCGTCCCTATGGGGTTCGTCACGGGGGCGCAAGCCGCCATTGAAAGGTCAGCCGCAACAGCTACTATGCCACTTGAAGCCCAACTAAGAAGATTACAGGAGAAGAGACAGACCGCCACCGATATAGCCAAGAGTCAACTAGAGTCAGCCCAATGGGGAGCGGAACAAGCGAGAAGAAAGAGCGAGTTTGAACAAAGTTTAGCTGAACAGGTAAGAGCATCCAAAGCCCAGGAGAAAAATAATGCAATGTTGGCTAAATTACAGAAGAAAGAATTTAAGTTAAAGAAAGATTTGCAGAAATTTGAGAAGAAGATGAAAGTAAGAGAATTAAGTCAACAAGAAAGACTACAATACGCACAGTTAGGGAATCAATACAAGATGAACCAAGATGATATTAAATCAGCTATGGATATAGTTCAAGAAGAAATAAAAGCGGGAAAATTTAGTGATAAGAAAAGGGGCTTAGGTGATTTGTAAATTAAATTCCAAGTAAATGGATTACTTTTCACAAAAATTAAGGGAACTATCTAAAAAAAATACTGAATTGCCAGGGGCTAGTAAAGTTAAAGCTGGAGTAAGTAGCCAAATTAAACCTTCAGTTACTAAACCAACCTACTATGGTGTGGCGAGGTCTTTTGCTGGCCCGACAGTTAATAGGTTGTCAGACAAGACAAATATTCCCTTTAAGATGAAAAGTTTTCAAGACCCTATTGTTAATAGGTTGTATGAATCTAGTAAGACTACTTACTCCCAGAGGGCTTCCGAATTCCAAAAGCCATTATTGCAACAGGCGAGAGAATTTCCAAGCGATGTTAAGAAATACGTTGCCCCTAAAAGTTTCGTTCGGGAAATACCAGAAGTAACCAAAACCGTATCCAGTAAAATTAAAGAATTTCTAATTCCAAAAAGAGGATATACCGAACAGCAACTAAAAGAGACGCAACCCACGATAAAAGAGTCGGCTGTCGGGGCGGCAAGGACAGCCAGTGAAATTTTAGGGGGAATGGGAAGATTGGGAATGATTATAGGGGAAAAACTGAAAAGCCCAAGCAAAGAAGAAAAAGACAAAGCGGAAAAAATAGTAAGCTGGTTAGAAGAGAAGGGAAAACCAAAAACAGCAGGAGAAGCAAAAGCAATGAGATTTGCTGATATTTTAGGAGTTGCTCCAATCGGGGCTGTTACTAAGGCAAGCAAACTTAAGATTGGAAAAATAAAAGACGCTCTAAAAATTGCAGAAACAACAGAAGATGTAGGAAAAATAGAGGGAAAGACCGGATTAAAATTTACACCAACAGAAAGAAAGATTTTATCTTTAACGAAAGAAGATAATATTATTAAAACAATAGTAGATGATAAAATTACAGATAAAAGTGTAGAAGGTATCAAACCACCAGTTTCAGAACAAACCCCTCTTAAAACGCAACCTCGTGCGAATGAGAGTGATTTAATTAAAGAAGTTCGTAATAAGAGTGAGGATAAGACAAAAATTTCCAAACCTAAAGTAATAAGTCAAGAAAGTACGGAAAAATTAAAGCAATACTTATCTGCCAAACCAGAGGAAAGGTTACTTTTAGAAGAACACAAGCCAACATTTACTTCTGTTAAAGAAGCCAAACAATACTTCAAAAAGACTGGCGAAGTTCCGGAATTTACAAATGTTTTAAAAGAAGGAAAACCGATGCTTATGGCTGAAAAGGGTGGAGAAATGAAACGATTAAAAGTTAAATTTAAGGATAATAACGAGGCAACTAAAATTTGGATTAAGGAAAATTTAGAAAATAAGGGATACGATTATTCAAGAAATACTTTTGGCAAAGTTAGAAAACTAATCACATCAGGACAAAAAATTTTACAGAAAAGTGGAGAAGGAGGACAAAGAATGGCAAATCTGATTGAGAAACAAAGAATAGATAAAGATAAAATGGTTGGGGCTTTTAATAAATCTGTTGATGACAGTTTAAGAGGACTCAATCGTAAGGAATTATTCAACCTAACCGATGTTTTAGAGGGAACAGGAAAATCTATTAGTGATAATGTTTCAAAGGCTTCTGAAAATGTCAGGAAGATACTTGACATAGTTGCTGAAAAGGCAAAAAAAGAGGGTTTTGAAATAAGACTTAAAAGTGGAAAGAGAGTTCCTTTTTCTAAAATGGAGCATTACTTTCCTAGAATTTATGATTTTAACAAACTCCAAAAGGCAAAACATAGGGAAAAAGCCATAGAACATTTAGTAAATACTGGGCAGTTTAGAAATAAGGCGGAAGCAGAAAACGCTTTGGAAAATTTTATCTTAGACAACGCTGAAAGACGGGCGGGAAACCTAGAAAACACAAGGTCATTAGACCTTCCAGGTTACGAGAAAGACCCACGTATAGCTATAAAGAAATACCTTGAAAGCGTTTCAGGAAGATTTACCGAAGCAGAAAATTTTGGTAAGAAAGACGAGGTAATTTCAGATTTGATAAATAAAATATCAAAAGATGGATTTGATTATAGAGAATCTCAAAGAATTTTTGACCTTCTTTACAGGGGAGAACCAAAAAACAAAATAGTAGATGCGTATAACGCCTATCAGGTAGCGACTAAAATGTCTTTGTCTTTTATAATGAACACTTCACAAATTTTAAATACTATTGCCACTTACGGAACATACAACACCTTGAAAGCGGCAACCCTTCTTGGTGGTGAGAAAATGGCAAACATTATTAAAGTTAGCAAAAGCAGGAAATATCAAGACATTGTTAAAATGTCAAATGTATTTGACGACCCGATAATGTTTAAAGAAGCTGGTATTAGGGGTGGTAAAATAGTAAGGGGAATTATGTTTCCTTTTAGAAAAGTTGAGGAAGGACTGCGTTCTGTTTCTTCCGTAGCGGGAACATTAAGAGCTAAAAGTCTTGAAGAAAGAATTGCAAAATACGGAACTGAAGGAATAATTGGGAGGCACGCTTCAAGAAAATTAAAGGACTTAGGAATTGACCCAAATAAATTATTAAAAGGAAACCTGACACAAGATGATTTGATAACAGCGGCTAATAGAGCGTCCGAAAAAACTCAATTTAAGGTTGACGCATTTAATCTTCCGCCTTCTTGGAGAACACCAACTGGAAGGGCAGTTACATTTTTAAAATCTTTTCTTTACTTAAACACAAAATTCGGAAGAGATGAAATTTTGAAAGAAATTAAACACGGTAACCTAGCTCCTTTTGCTAGATACATCATAGGCAGTGCTATTATTTCTCCTTTTATTATGGATTTAGCCAACAAGATTAGAGGCAGGGAGAAAGAAGAAGAAAAAGGAGGAATAGACATAAGGGATTTGGATAAATACACCAAAGCTATTTCATCTTTCTTTACTGAACCGATTGTGCAGGGAGATTTCTTGAAAAAAACTTGGCAGAGCAATTATCTATCAACAACAGAAAAAGTTGGAAGAACTGCTAGCACAGCATTGGTTGGTCTTTCAGACCCTGTAAATTTAGCGGCTTCTATCGAATACTACGATAAAATAAGGAGGGAAAACGAGGAAAGAAGGTCATCAATAGCAAAAGGAAAGGTTGAAGAAAAAGACCCACTATTAAAACTTAAAAGGCTTGCTTCAGAGAAGATACCTTTTGTTGGAAGCCAAATAAAAAATAAGGCTTTTGGGTTTCCCAAATCCAACAAGTCAGAACCAGAAAAAGAACTTACAAGAAAGATGTATGAATTTGATAAGGAATTAAGGGAAAAATATGAAAGCGGCAGCAAAGAAGAAAAGCAAGCTATTCAAAAATATATTAACGAACTGCCTGTTGATAAAAGAGAATCTCATAAATATTCACTACAACAACTAGGCATAGATGTTGAAGGGATAACTACATCAGAAGACATTATCAGAATGCAACCAGTGTATGATAAAATAATAAGGTTAAGAGATACTGGTATGAAAAATGAAGCAATAAAAGAAATTGAAGGACTTTCAGATGAAGATTATGATGCTTTGATAAAAGTTTCAAACCGAGAAAAAGAGTTAAAGGTTTTAGAAGGATTAAATGAAGAAGAAAAGGAACTTTATAAAAAATCAAATAAGGAAAAAGCCGAAGTTATCGGGGAAGAATTTTATAAAGTAATAAATGATAAGGAAAAGAAAAAAGAACTTGTTAAGAAATATGATAAGTTTAATCTTTCACAAGACACTCTTGATAAGATTTTTGATTATATTGATATGAGAAAATCTGGAGATATAACCGATGAAGAGGTAAAAAAAGTTTCACTTGGAGACACAAAAACAGCGTTTGTTTCATTGTTATCTAAGGCGAAAAAGAAGAAAGAAAAAGAGCTTCTAAAACCGATAGAATATAATTCTAAAAGTTTAAATAACATAGAAAACGGTATAGTTTCAGGGTATAACATCAAAAGTTATGCTACCGACCCGACACACGAAAGCAAAATAGGCTCAATTGTAGCAAAAATTCCTAAAATAAAAAACCATAAGCAGACACAACGATACATCAATTCAAAAGCTAAAGACAGTCCTGTAACTGGTAAAATGATAATCAGAGCGGCGAATAAATACAAGGTTGACCCAAGAATGATTTTAGCAATTATACAGCAGGATAGCTCAATCGGAACGGTTGGGAGAGCGGTAAGGACGAAAAATCCAGGGAATGTGGGCAATACCGACTCTGGGGCTACAAGGTATTACGGGTCTTGGAAAGAAGGGGTGGAAGCAGTCGCTGAATGGCTTAAAAAACACGAGCTGTGAGAAAATATATTCAGACATAAATTTTGAGTATAATTAACAAATGGAAAAATCAATTACTAAACTAGAAATCAACGTGGCGGAAATCAAAACAGAACTTCGTAACCTCACAGAGGAAGTCAAGGAATTAAGAAAGGAAGTAAAACTCTTCGCCAGCAAAGATGAGGTGAATGCTGTTAAACTGGATGTAGAGAAGCTAAAAAATAAAATATTAATCGCTACGGGGGTGATAATGGCACTTGTATGGCTTCTTAACTATTATAAAATTAAAATCTTTATATGAATTACGATGAGGAAGAAATAGGATGCGGGATTTATTTTGTTATGTTAATGTTAATTCTAATGATGCTGTGGTTTGTTCTCTCTATACATGATAATATTAAAAATCTAATTTATGGGTAATATGATTACTATAAACCAACAGGACTATCCCAACATTAAACTAGGAAAATCGCCTTGCACTTGGGCTAGATACGGTTGTCTAAGTTCGGTTGTCCTTATGGGATATAATTGGCTTAATAATAAAGAAATGCTTCCGCCCGAAGGGGTCAAAAAGCTCTTATATTCATCTGAGGGACTTTTACAATGGGGTTCACTTTGTAACCTCAACTTGGAACTTAAACAAAGCATACGGCACAATCCTGGAAGCGTGAGAGGGGTTGTAGATAAGTGGTGGAAGGATAAAAATGTATTTTGCGCCCTCGAAATTAAGAACGGGGTACACTTTGTCTGGCAGATAGGAAGATATTGGCCTGGATTAGGATATAGGATATTTGACCCTTGGACAGGAAAAAAAACTTGGCAGAAAAACGATATTACGGGTTGCAGGATTATAGGTAATAATTAAATTCCTAAAATGCAAGGTTACAAAACCTACACGGGAATTATACTGATGTTGCTTGGTATGCTCGGCGTGTTCAAGTATATTGCCGAGGATCAGGCCGCAATCGTGCTTAATGCGATCCTGGACATAGTAGGGGTGGTAGTCGCCCTCTACGGAAATAGGGACGCACATCGCCGCTTGAGCGAAGCAGAAAAAAAAGCGAGCGAGTTTGAAGATTAATAATCAAATTACTTGCGTAGCAACGAAGAATCTTTTGTTTTTCGCGCGTTATGCCTGATAGTGATTGTGATTATTCTCTGCATTATCCTGATGAGCTACCAAATAGCGCAGGCCGGGGTAAGGTTAAAACTGATGATAAGAAGCGGCGAGATTTGGAAGCAATACAATCTGGAGCCGGAGCCAGGCCAAAAAGAGATTGAACGGCAAAAGCGGTTGCCCAATTCCTTTAGATAAGGACTCGACAAAAAAGGAGCAGGTTTAAGTCCTGCCGGCGTCATAAATTTACAAAATTAACAAAATGATTAGAGTAAGAGCTTATAGCCAAAAGATTATAAAGGAAGCCGTTGCTAATCAACCAATTGGCTCGCTAAAGAAAGTGTTAAAGTCGATAAATGGAAGAGTGGAAAAACCAGAAAATGAAACTTGGGTAGAACACCAAAAGGAAATGGAGCGTCTTTTCGCTCTAAAACAGGCTTTTATGAGTAAGAATTGACAAAAAAATATAAATCCGTATAATATAAATACAATTTAATCTGTCGCGAGATTAAAAGGATTGTGGGTCGTTCTGCCCTCTTGCCGTTCTCGCGACAGGGCAGAGGCAGGCGACCCAGAGTCCTTTTTTTAATTTTTTAAACAAAAAAAATGGGAAAAAGAAGAATGTTTAGTTTAAGAATTATAGATACGGCAAGATTCCTAAAAATGCCGATTGATTCTCAAGTTCTTTATTTCCATCTGGGGTTGCGGGCTGATGATGATGGCGTGGTTGAAGCATATCCAGTTATGAAGATGGTAGGAAGCACAGAAGATAATATAAGAGTTCTAGTGGCTAAGGGATTTTGCACAATTTTAAATGAAGATTTTGTTACATATTTGAATGACTGGCAAGAACATAATTTAATTAGGGCGGACAGAAAAATTGATAGTATTTATAAGGAACTTTTAATCAAATTTAACATAGACACTGTAAGCCCAAAACCTAGAGCAGATACGAAAAAACTTACTGGACGTCCAATGTCCGTCAATGGACGGCGTAAGTTAAGTAAAGTTAATATAAGAAAAGATAAAAAAAATAAAGAATATATTTTAAATAATTTAAGAGAAGAATTAAAAGAAAAAATATCACTAAAATGATAGTATTCATAGACGGATTACAACTAGAAAATAAAACCTTAGAAGAAAAATACAACAACAAGCAAGGTTTTAAATTTACTTACAAAGGAAAAGAATACACTCATAAAGATGTATTTGCCGTGGAACATCCTGACCAATTTGAAAAAATACGTGAGCAACTAAAATTAAAAGGAATAATAAAATGAAATATCCAGAAGATTATATTGGAAAAATAGTTTGTGGCGATTGTTTAGAGGTTATGAAAGGAATACCTGATAAAAGCGTGGATTTGGTTATAACTGACCCACCCTATGGATTGAATTTTCGCTCACCTTGGCCGAGCGAAAAGAGAAAGAAAGATTTTATCACTAACGATAATCCAGATGACTTAGTGCCGTTAATTAAAAAAACAATTCCCGAACTTGTAAGGGTGTTAAAAGACGACTCAGAGATATATTGGTTTTGTGGTGGTGGTGGTTCACCTATACTGGCTTGGGCTTGGCTTGCTTTTAAGGAATTAGAACCAATGATTAGGGTAAAAAATGTTCTTGTTTGGGATAAAATGTGGCCAGGGTTGGGTTGGGATTGGCGTTTTCAATACGAAACAATTTTCCAGTTGGTTAAGGGCAAGGGAATAAAAAATAACGACCCAAACGCTGTTAATGTATTAAGGGCAAAAAAACTTATTCCGATGGAAGGAGAACACCCTACCCCCAAAAGCACCGAGATAATTTATGAAATACTGAAACGCAAGACCAAAGAGGGGGATTTAGTCCTTGACCCTTTTAACGGTGGGGGTGCTACCAGTTTTACTTGTAAAACCCATCAGCGCAGATTTATTGGAATAGAAATATCCCCCAAATACTGTGAAATAGCCAATAAAAGACTAGCCCAAGAAGTGTTGCCATTCTAACCCCTTGACAGATTTAATTAACCATATTATAAGTAATTTAAGTTCTTTTACTTCACAAGATATTAACATAATATACGTGGGGAATGTCTAGACATAACGGCTCTCTGGTGCTACTGGGGATAC
>Ga0233422_10001304_pt1 | contig 11250 bp, 13 predicted proteins | sample Watercolumn_Mata_2_FD_182724 | JGI IMG/M metagenome (GOLD analysis project Ga0233422, IMG submission 182724) | Freshwater microbial communities from Lake Matano, South Sulawesi, Indonesia - Watercolumn_Matano_2014_110_MG | ecosystem: Environmental > Aquatic > Freshwater > Lake | place...
AAAAACGTATGGGTAGTCAGCTCATATTGGTTTGCAAGTCGAGCTTGACCTGATAGCGTCGATTAGCAAACTGTTTTTTACTTCAAAAATCGATTCGGTTTTTTGCTCGTGAATTATTCAGGATAAGTCTTACTGGCTCATCCTTTTCAATTTTCATTTCCCCGGATTCCTTCTCTTCGTTTTTCCGTAACTTCTCTGGTATAACCATTACCAATGCAGAAACTATGAGCGTTTCAGGAAAAAAGGTGTGCTTCATGACCGGAGCATCCGGCAAGCTCGGTAGCGAAATCGCCCTCTCCATCGCCGGACAGGGGTATTCGATCTTTTTCACCTGGAACCATTCGGAAGTAAAAGCGAAAGAAACACTCGAAAAAATCCGCTGGGTGAGCCCTGAATCACAGATGGTTCAGTGTGAAGTGTCCAATGTCGCCGACATCGAACGGGCCTTCTCAGCCTTCACAACCGCATTCGACCGGCTCGACCTCCTTGTTACCAGCGCCTCTAATTTTTTCCGCACCAGTCTGCTCGATGTCACCGAGCAGGATTGGGACAGTCTGGTCGATACCAATCTCAAGGGAACCTTCTTCACCATGCAGTCGGCTTCCCGGATCATGATGAAGCAGCCATTCATTTCCCGCATCATCACCATGACCGATATTTCCGCCGGTCTGGTGTGGCGCAACTATGCTCCTTATACGGTTTCGAAGTCAGGCATTCAGCATCTCACCCGGATATTCGCCAAGGAGTGTGCGCAAAAAATTCTTGTAAACTCCATAGCTCCGGGTACCATTTCGGCCTACCCCAAACGTGACGACGAACCGGAAAGCGATCTTGTCGGCAAAATTCCGCTAGGGAGATTCGGCGACCCGATGGACATCATCATGGCGATCCAGTTCCTGATGGAGAGCGAATACATCACGGGCCAGGTTATCAACATAGACGGTGGCAGGCTGCTGTACTGAGGAAAAAGATGATTTTTTTCTTCCCCGCTTTTTGTCCCTTTTTCCGATTTTCTCCCAGGCCTGTTCCCCCCCTTCCTCTTCCGTTATTTTTTCTATATTTATGATAAAGCGGTTTGTTCAAACATATCCCATCGACAACTATGGAACACCAGATACCGGTCAATGACATGTCTCAGGAACAGCCCAAAACAGACCCTGCCGTTCATGAGGAAATTCCCGAACCGCTCAGGGAGGTAGGGCAGAAGGTTTTACAGGCATTCAACGAGTTCAGGGAGAGCGAAACCTGGGATAAGATTCTCGAAACACGTGACAAAGCTCGGGAGTATATCATGGAAAATCCGGTCAACTCGTTCTTCTATGCGCTTGGCACCGGCCTGTTTCTTGGTTTGCTGCTGAAAAGGAAAAAATAGAAACCCAGTTATCGCAGATCCGAATGAAAGAGCAGCCAGACAAAAGTAACCGTAAATCAGGGCAGGATCGCCAGAAGCAGGGAATTCCCGGTCTGATCGAAGATACGGTGACTTCGACCATTGAAGACCTGAAAACCATTATCGATGCGAAATTTGAACTGTTCCGCATCGAAATGACTGAAAAGGTGGCCCTGGTAAGCGCTTTACTGCTGCTTCTGGTCATGCTCATGATCGGGGGCGCATACCTGCTCACTTCGTTCGCCCTGCTGACCGGCGAATTACTCGGGCACGCATGGCTTGGTTATCTGGTTGTCAGTCTGCTGTTCCTCGGCGCTTTCGCTTTCCTTACCAAAGTGAAACCGGAATTCCTGAAGAATTTCATCCATAAAATCCTTCTCTCCGCCAATGATTACCGCAAATGACCCGATCAGGAACATTCAGTCGAGAATCGACGAACTGGAAAAGACCATAAGCGAAAAAGGAGAACAGATCAGGGCACGAACAAGACAGCTGAAAGAGGATATGGAAGAGGAACTGTCGCCCATGGAACTCATCAGGAAACACCCATTGGAGGCAACAGGCATTTCTTTCGTCACGGGTATCGTTGCAGGCCGGATGATCAGGACGATCGTCGCCCCTGCGCGCAACCCTGTTACCGTTCAGCCTCAACCCCAGGCTGCCCCGCAAGCGGCTCAGGTAAAGCAAACCTCGCCAATCGCCGTCGCGGCAGGCGCTATAGGCGCTGAATTATTGCACACAGCCAAAGACCTGACCATTGCCTGGATCAAAACCCGCGTCTCGGAGAAGAAGGACAAGGCATAGCTGGGCTCTAAGAGAAACAGGTCTTACAGGACATCCCGTAGAGACCTGTAAGACCTGTTTACGAAAAGCCGGGCTTTCTTTCCCCACTCTTACCAGTCTGAAATCATCCGGTTGAAAAGATCATCAGCCGCCATGTCGAGGGCAGTCTGTATAGCATCCTGCTGCGCGGAATAACTGCCGGCCTCATAATCGGCAAAACCGACGAAGGATTGCGAGAACAACCTGGTATTGTTCACCCTGTCTTCAAAATCAGCCCTGATAACAATGGTGATCCGGTTGGTCACGGCCCGTTCAGATGTGCCGCCCAACTGGCTCGGCTCATCGTTATAGGAGACGATGGCGCCTTTCAGTACCGAGTCGGCACGAGACTGATCGGGTTCGATCGAAAGGCTGCTCTGTGATTCGACTTTGCTGATGAGGCTTCGGGTAATTCGCTCCCTGAACTCCGCGATACCGGCTTGCGAAGCATCATCGAACATGGGAACCGAAACTGTATGAAGATGGGAAGGAACTGATGCACCCGAAAAGCTGTAGCACCCCTGAAAAAAGAGCGTTATAAGGCTGAGAAGCAGGAGAAGAGTTCCGGTCGTCTTCCGCATGGTGTTCCTTGTTAATAGATTCGGCGATCGATTCTGTTTGTCAGTTTACGAAACGGATAGCTCATCAGCATCATCTTCCTGCGTTTTCCATCGAGAGCCGACAAGTAGAGCCCTGTCTTTCCATCACTCCACGAGGAGGCCATTCTTACCGCATAATGCGCCGCCTGATCGGGACTTTGCGCAAAAATGTCGAGAATGACGTTGAAGGTTCTGAGTTGCTTCAGCAATTCCGGAGTCGGATGCTCCGGATTGTTGATCTCCGTCCTGACCAGACCCGGATGCAACAGCATGATGGAAAGCTGCGTCCGGCGATACTCTTCAGCCATCGCATAAGTCAAACGCGCAATAGCGGCCTTGGATGAACCGTAGGCAGAGATGAACGGCGTGTTCGAGCCTTTGTCGGTACCCGATCCGGCAAGGTTTATGATCTTGCCTGGCCGCCCTTCAGCGAGGAAATATCCTGCGGCAGCGCGGCAGCCGTAATAGGTTCCTTTGAGATTGGTGTCAATCACCTTTCCCCATGCCAGTGGCTCGCTGTCGCACACACTGGTGAATGGATCGGAGATGCCGGCATTGTTGATGAAGCAGTCAATCGCACCGAACTTCCTGACAGCGGCCTCGACAAGCCCCTCGACGTCAGGGTATGAAGAGACATCGCAGACATGGCCAAATACAGCATCCGATGGAAATTCTCTGACCGCCGCATCGACATTTTCACGGTGACTTGAGGTGATCACCACCCTTGCCCCTTCCCTCACGAACCTGCTGGCGATCGCCCGTCCTATCCCTCTGGTTGAACCGGTGATGACGGCTACCCTGTTTTCAAGCTTTTTCATGACAACACAATGGATTCAGCCAACAGCACCGCGGCAAGTCAGTCCTGCTTCTTCAGAGCAGACAGGTCGAGCATTGCCTGAAGTTCAGGATGGCTTTCGGCATAGCTTTCAATCGAAACGCCCTGTTCTATAGCCTCCCATGCCTGCCTGATGCTGCGCGCACCAGCTTTCGGGCCCTTCGGATGCCCGAAAATACCACGGCCAGGCACAAAACCGAAATCGACATGGCCTACCTTGCTGTAAACGGTTTCGAGTGTCAGGGCCGAATCGCTGCCGCCAGGAACAGGAAGGCTCGGCTTGATATGCCCCATCGGCCTGGTGCACTCCTCGACATTTTCGATAACTTCCTCTTCGGGAGTCATCATGCGTCCTCCGAAACCGGGCATAATAATGGCGTCCAGACCGGCAAGACGCTGCAACTTGGTCATTACCTTCGAATGAATGCCATACTTCTCCATCCGACTGAAGGCGGCGATAAAGGGAAAATGGCCTATCAGCGGCACCTTGGTGTAGTTGCTGAGCATTCTCACGGCACTCAGTCCTACCGGCAGGGCGTTGACGAGCAGCGCATTGGCACCGTTGCGTACGGCAACATCGTGCTTCTCGATCAGGCTGTCGATCTCGTCGGTGATGTTGGCCAGGTAAATCTTGGGATCACCGGTCTCAGCCTCTGCCGTGCGCCTCGCCTTGCCGAGGTGCGCCGCACGGTCGGCAATGGTAGACCAGGTCACATCGGCCAGCATCTCGTCATCCTTGGCGATATCGAGTCCGCCCAGCCAGCTCTGGTAGGCGATCTCAGAGAACTCCTCCGGACTGAGCCCGATGTTGGGCTTGACGACGCCAAAAAAGATGGGACGTCCGTGGGCGTTGAGCACATTGCGCAATCCCTCGATGCCGAACCTGGGCCCCTCGAAATCGGCGAGAAAAGTGTCTGGAAACTGAATATCCATCAGCTTCACCACTGGTACGCCCGGCGTGAAAAAGGTACCTTCTCCGCAAACAGCAGTAAGAAGATTGGGAATCTTCGGACCGAAATTGCAGTGCGGATGCGCTACAGTAACCTTGCATGCATGGATCCTGCCCGTTTCGGAGTGCTTGACGGGGTAGCTGAGCTGGTCCAGCTCGCCTTTAACCTCAAGATCGATCACCTTGGCAGCATGAACTGGACGGAAATCCTCGTCGATATCGACTCTCTTCCACTGAGCTGTCGACTGTTCACTGCAGAAATGGGCAAGCGCGGTCTCGATATTGCCTACACTTTCGAGGTAATAATCAAGCACGAGGTATTGCTCCATGTCGAGCGATTCCCTGGAAGCAAAAAAACCTTTGACGTCTTCAGCATTCATAATTTGATCCGATCAGCCGCTGCGCAGTTATAAAAAGCGGGAGGCGGCTCGGACTGCCTCCCGGTTGACATTAATGACGGACAAGAGCGCCGCCAGACAAATCACTTCTCGGCCACGAGCGTATTGAAGTACTCGTAAGCCTCGTCAGGGTTGTAACCCTCATGAACGATCTTGTTGACCGCCAGCATCATCTCCTCGGGATTCTCACTCTGGAAAATGTTGCGGCCCATATCGACGCCAGCCGCGCCCTCCTGGATCGCATTGTAGGACATGGTCAGCGCTTCAAGCTCGGGAAGCTTCTTGCCGCCAGCCATCACGATCGGCACAGGGCAGGAGGCCACTACGGTCTCGAAATCTTCAGGCACATAGTAGGTCTTGACCATCTGGGCGCCGAGTTCGGCGCAGATGCGGGTGGCAAGACGGAAATACTTCGCGTCGCGCACCATATCCTTGCCGACAGCGGTGACTGCCATGGTCGGAATACCATAACGCAGCCCCATATCGATGAGTTTGGTCATGTTATGAATCGAGCGGGTCTCATACTCGCCGCCGATGAAGACCTGGAGAGTAATGCAGGCAACGTTCATGCGGATGGCATCCTCGATATCGACGGCCAGCTCTTCGTTGGAAAGTTCCTTGAGGATGCTCGGGCCGCCGCTGCACCTCATCACCACAGCCTTTGTGAGACTCGGCGGCACCGTGGTGCGAAGAATACCGCGGGTCAGCATGATGGCGTCGGCGTGCTTCATGAGCGGCACAATGTTCACGTCAGGACGTTCGAGACCGGTTGTCGGCCCCTGGAAGTAGCCGTGATCGATGGCGAACATGACCGTCTTGCCGGTTTCAGGCCTGAAAATCCTAGAAAGGCGATTCTTCATTCCCCAGTCCAGAGAGTGGGCGCCTTTGAGAAAAAAGCCGTGCGTATCGACCGGAATATCGGTGTAATACTCTTTGGCCTGTTTGTCCTTGTCGTATTCAGCCATCGTCGTGACCTCCTGATTCTGTTATTTGATTTGTAGTGAAAACTGTGTTGTCGCTCAACGGAGCGCCGCTGCGATGTTGCCACCGTCAACCGTGGTGATCGATCCGGTCGTCTTGGTTTCGAGAGCCAGATGGACGAACGCATCCGCCACATCCTCCGCCGAAACTTCGAGGCCGAGAAGATTGCCAGCCATATAATCTCTCTCGGAGAGACCGCGAGCCGCCGAACGGGCCCTGATCATCTCCGGCGTGAGCAGGCCGCTGCGAATACGGTCGGCGTTGACACCATTGGCACGAATGCCGTCCCTGCCATGATCGAGCGCATACTGACGGAGTAAAAAGAGCGTTGCGGCTTTCGGAAGTCCATATGGCCCGAAATCGGGGCCCGGATTGACCGCCTGTTTCGAGACATTGTAGAGCAGCACGCCACCGGTACCCTGACGGCGCATGATCCTGACGGCGTTCTGAGAAATGGTCTGGTGCGAAAAGAAGTTCAGTTCAAAGCTTTTCCGGAGCAGTTCGTCGGAAACGTCACCTATCCGCCCTTGAAGCGCGACACCGACATTCGAAACAACAAAGTCCAGACCTCCGAACGTGCGACAGACCCTGTCGAACGCTTCGGCGACCATAGAGGCATTCGTGACGTCGCACGGAATAGAAAGCGTGCCTGGACCAAGTTCGACCGCCGCTTTTTCAAGCGCCACAGGATCGAGATCCATAATGACGATCTCCGCGCCTTTAGCCTTGAACGCTTTCGCGGTAGCCAAACCGATAGCACCCGCACCACCGGTGACCAGCGCCACCTTTCCGGCAAACTCGCCACCATTGCGGCTCTTGCGCACCTTGGCCTGCTCCATGTCCCAGTACTCGATCTCGAAAGCATCCTTCTCCGAAATCGATTCGAAGCAACCGATCGATTCGGCATCGAGCATCGCAACCGCAGAGTGCTCGGCGATGTCCGCCGTGAGCTTGGCATCGGCGACTGAACGACCGAGGCCAAAAAGACCGAGGCCAGGAACAAGTACGACTCTCGGCATCGGATCGATCATCGTTACATCCATGCCGGTAGCCTTCTGCTGGCGTTCGAAATAAGCCCGGTACTCATCCTTGAAGTTTTCCACTCGCTCCTTGAGAGCTGTTCGGAAACCATCCAGATCGGAGGCATCAGGCGCAGGCACCACGAGAGGATGGTTCTTGGTGCGGATGATGAAGTCCGGTGTCATCGCGCCTTTCTTGCTGAACGCTTCCAGATCGGCGATTTTGAGATAGTCGAGCAGTGCTGGAGAATTCCGGAATTCAAGTACGAAACTATCGTAATCCTTTTCACTATGTGTTTTTTCGAACGAGCAGGCGCCTCGGACAATCGGAGCAACCTGTTCGATGCTTGCAATCTCCTCTGGCATTGGAGCCAAAGCAAACACCTTCCGCCCGGCGGAAGCGATCCGCTCCTCGATACGATTGACACCGTCGATCATCCGGTCGTAGGCCTCCCTTGCCGTATCACCGAAAGTCACCAGTCCGTGCTTGTGCATCACAAGCCCCTCGATCGAAGGCTTCGCCTCCCAGGCATCGTGAGCCAGATTGGCCAGGCCGAGTCCCGGCTGAATATAGGGCACCATGCCATAGCCATCACCCAGTGCCTCGCGGCATAGCCGATCGCCTTCCGTCTGGTTGCTCAGCGTCAGAAGCGCCAGTGAATGGGTATGGAAAATGTAGCGATGAGGAAGAAAAGCGTGAAGCAGGGTTTCAATCGATGGGCTGAGCGAACGGCTGACCATATGATCGGTCAGGGTAAAGAGATTCAGAAACAGGAAATTCTTGAACTCTCTTGTCGAAAAGCGCCGGATATCCTCTTCGCTGTGTCGCTGGCCGGACTCGTACATCTGTTGCAGCTTGCGCAGCGGATCGATACGAACCGGGGTGAAATCCCCCGCATCAACCGAGGCGAGATTGACCCCGCTTGCTTTTATGAAAATCACATTGGCGTGATTGCCGATAATATCGTTCAGAACACATTTTACAGAGGTATTTCCTCCACCGTGCATGACCAGCCTGTCATCCTTGCCAAGAAGTCTTGAAGCATAGACCAGTTCTACCAGTTCTGAGGGAGTATCAGCGGCATCGATACGACCGGCCGCCGTCATTTTAAGATCGGACTCGTTCCAGAGATTCAGCATAGGGATTGAATGTTCATGTGAACACAGTTAAGGTTGAGATAACATAATCAGGAGCGCATGCCCTGCATTTTTTTCGCATGGCGTTTCTGAATGAGAAAACCCATAAGATAGCCCATAAGATAGATCAGGATGAAACCCGGAATGATCAGGGACAGAAAAATCGTATGATCGTAGGGGGTTTCAAGTTGTCCGGAATCCATGATCATCCAGACAAGCACGAACCAGAGCGGCCCGACAACCACAAACATCGAATTCCAGAGCGTCTTGAAACTGTATTTCATAATGATCACATGCTATGCTGACGGAAGGCGGTCATAACTGCCCATGTACCTTCAGCTTTAGTTCATTGTTTTTTTCGAGAATGATCCTCACCAGATACTGCAAGGCATTGAGCACATAGGTCAGATAGGCTATGTAAGCCTCAATAACCAGCACATCTTCCGGATACCCCATCCATGCCATCACGAAATAGAGCAAATGGAAAAAAGCGGCTACCGTGCTGCCGATATCCTCCCAGAGGAATTCTTTGGAATAGACCCACTGATCGAAAATCTCTTTTTCGAAGAACATCCCTGTGATGAACAGAATGGCAAAAAAAAGAGACTTGAACAGAATGGCAACGCTGATCCAGTAAAAATCGATGTCCGCCAGATTGAAATAGTAGAGTGTGTTGAGAGTTACGCCACCAAGAAAAATAAAAAACTGAAGCGGAGCAAGAATGACCTGGATGTCGGTACAGACCGATGCGTTGCGTTTGGCGAGCTGTTCAGGTGTGTAACGAGGCATGAAGTTCTTTGCTTGCAACTGAATTTTAACGATTAAAACAACCGCACCGGCTGTATGAAGGAGGGAATATAGCAAAATCCGGTCACCCTGAAAAACAGGGAAAATCTGATATTGCGTTTATGTAATCATCTTTCTTACGTCATTGACGAAATTGTCAATAATGGAATATTTTGCTAAATTCCGCAGGTTTTGTAGGTTTCAGCAGACAGGTTGAATGTCCGTTACTATCGTCATCGAAACAGGGCAAACCTGCATCATTTCACAGAGTCATGGTATTTTCGAAAATTCCGGGTTTCTCACCAGATGCAATCTCCTGACCCAGCAAACACCCGCCCCCTGAAAATCCTGCTCGTATCTCCGCAGGGCAAAATGGATGACGACAGCAACCAGAAGCCTCTTTTCCACATGGCGCTCGGTGTGCTCACCAGCCTGACGCCGCCCCAGCATCACATCGAACTTGTGGACGAACACTTCCACTACAAGGTCGATTACGATGGCGACTACGACATGGTCGGCATCACCTCGCGAACCATCGAAGCGACCCGCGCTTACGAGATCGCCGACGAGTTCCGCAAGCACGGCAAGACCGTGGTGCTCGGAGGGTTGCACATTTCGTTCAACCCCGACGAGGCGGCGGTTCACGCGGACTGCATCGTGGTCGGCGAGGCCGACAATCTCTGGACAACCCTGCTCGACGACGTGGCCAACAAGCGGCTCAAGCCCCGTTACGACTCCAAGGATTTCCCGCCGGTCAAAGCGGTTACGCCACTCGATTACGCCCGCATCGCCAAAACATCCAAACGCACGAAGGTTGACGGCACCAAGTCGATTCCGATTTACGTCACCCGCGGCTGCCCGTTCAACTGCTCCTTCTGCGTCACGCCGAACTTCACCGGCAAGCAGTACCGGGTACAGGATCCGGAGTCGCTGAAGCATCAGGTCGAAGAGGCGAAAAAGTACTTCTTCAAGGCCAACGGCAAGAACTCGAAGCCCTGGTTCATGCTGACCGACGAGAACCTCGGCATCAACAAGAACAAGCTCTGGGCCTCGCTCGACCTGCTCAAGGAGTGCGACATCACTTTCAGCGTCTTCCTCAGCATCAACTTCCTCGAAGACCCGGTGACGGTCAGGAAGCTGGTCGATGCCGGTTGCAACTTCGTACTGGCCGGTCACGAATCGATCAAGCAGAGCACGCTTGAAGCCTACAACAAGGGGCACGTCAACTCGGCGGAGAAGTACTCGAAAATCATCGACGACTGCCGCAAGGCCGGGCTGAACATCCAGGGCAACTTTCTCTTCAACCCGGCCATCGACACCTTCGAGGATATCGACGAGCTGGTGCAGTTCGTCAAGAAGAACCACATCTTCATGCTGATCTTCCAGATCATCACGCCCTATCCCGGCACGCAGATGTACCACGAATACAAAGACAGCGGCCTCATCACCATCGAGGACTGGGAGAAATACAACGCCCTGCACCTGGTCATTAAGTTCGACCGCTACGAACCGCTGCTCTTCCAATACAAGGTGCTGAAAAGTTATGCCAACGTGTATACCTGGAGGGAGATTATGTTCAGAACCATGCACAATCCGAAAAAGCTGATCAACCTCGTCACGAGTATCGCCTTCCGGACCCACCTGACTGCCCAGCTCAAAGCGTTCGAGCGTGATCACAAAATGAACCCATCCATGCTGGCGGGCGTCAAACCGGCCATGAATGGATGAGGAGAAGAAAAGCTCCGCACTCGACGTGGCCATCCGGCTGCTTGCCGGAAGGGCCCACAGCCGTTCGGAGCTTGAAAAAAAACTGAAGAAAAGGGGATTCGACCCGGAAGCCATCTCCACTGCCATCCAGAGACTCGATCAGCTCAGTCTGATCGACGACCGAGCTTTCGCCGGAAGCTGCATGACGAGCATGGCCCGCCGCAGACCCGAAGGAAAGCTTAAAACCCGCGCACGTCTGAAACAGAAGGGATTGTCCGACGAAATCATAGAAAAGGCCCTCTCGGAATCCGACCAGGCGGCATTATGCCTGTCTGCTGCCAGAAAGAAGATGCGCACCCTCTCGGGCCCGCCAGAACTGAAAAGAAAAAAACTGATCACCTTCCTCACCAATCGCGGCTTTGACTGGGAAACGATAAAAGAAGCAGTGGGACAGTTGACAGTTGACAGTTGACAGTTGACAACTGACGGTTACGGTAAAACGGAAGTTCCAGAAATAAAAGAGCGAGAAATCCCTGTAATCTGTTACGATATTATTTTTTACGGGATTTCGATATTTTCTTTCTTGTGACTACTTCGACATGACGGGCATCGAGCACTTCCGGCAGC
>Ga0233422_10001306_pt1 | contig 11224 bp, 5 predicted proteins | sample Watercolumn_Mata_2_FD_182724 | JGI IMG/M metagenome (GOLD analysis project Ga0233422, IMG submission 182724) | Freshwater microbial communities from Lake Matano, South Sulawesi, Indonesia - Watercolumn_Matano_2014_110_MG | ecosystem: Environmental > Aquatic > Freshwater > Lake | place...
CGACTTTCTAATTTGATGGAGTTTTGGGAGCGTTCGCTTTCACTTTGTCGGTGCCTTTGATTTTTATCGGAAACGGACTTGGGGCTATTGTTGTAAGACAGCTCACGGTGGGGAATATTGATAGAATTAAAAGTTATGTGTATCTGAAAAATGGAGCGATGTATTCAATCCTATTTTTGGGTTTATTTATGATATTAAAGGCTTTTGATATTGAGATCCCCGAGTGGCTTTCTTCATTTACAACTTTTGCTGTTGTTGGGATTTTCTTTTTGAAGTCGAGAAAGAAGCTTGCCGCGGATAGGATGTCGCCGAAGTAGCCTTGTTGAATGACCAGGTTTCTGTTTTCGTGCTGATTTCGAGTAGTCCAATTTATTCCGGAGCCTTTATTAAAGGGGTAATCGTTGGAATTTTTGGTGTTTTTATTTTCGGAGATAGGTTTGGAGATGCTGTTTCTTCCGTTTTGATTGTTTTTTCTATAGTGGTTTCGGAGGTTGAGACTGTTTGTTCGGTAGATTCATTTTTTGATTCTCCCAATCTTTTTAACAGCATGCCTTCCAATTTGTCTGAATTTTGCATACTGAAGAAAATTCCTACTCCGACTGTTATTAAAATCAGTGCCGCAACTCCTCCAATGATAGCCATTGTGTTTTTTTTGAAAAAACTCTCTTCTTGGTTTGATTGTTCGGTAGATGTTCCGGTTGTAGCTGGTGAAGGAGGAACTGTCGTAGTTGGTGTTTCGGTTGTGGCAGGTGAAGGAGGAACTGTCGCAGTTGGTGTTTCGGTTGTGGCAGGTGAAGGAGGAGCTGTCGCAGTTGTGGCCGGTTCGGTAGTTGTAGTGTGTCCGGCAGTTTCCGTCGCAGTTGGTGCGGGTTCGGCGGTTGTAGTAGGCATGGTTGTTTCTGCTGGTTGAGTTGTTTCAACAGCAGGTGCGGCTGATGCTTCAGTTATAGCTTGTTCAGTTGGTTCCGTTGCAGTTTGCAGTTGGGACTCATTGCTGAAATCAGGACTTTGTCCTGTTTGTACCGCTGTTTTGTCTGTTGTTTGATCTTCTGACATATTTTTAGAGTTTAATTTTTCCTGATTTTTTTATATGCAAATGCAAACGTTGATAAGAATGGGGATATTAAATAAATCCACATTTCAGGGCCTGTTCCTGAGGTTTTTCCTGTTGTCGTGTTTTGCAGAGTTTGAGTTGCTACCATTTGAATCGCAGTAACCGGGGTTGTTAGAGTGCCTAGGACAGCTGCACCAGTTTGGCTTCCTGTAGTCCCAGTTTGGCTCCCTGTAGCTCCTTGCGTGGTTCCTGTCCCGCCTTGTGTTCCAGTACCTGTTCCTACTCCCGTTCCCCCATTATTTATATCCTCAAAATCCCCTTGCGCGACATACTTCGAATCAACCGTTATCGTTCCTTCCTTTGAAGTCTTTAAAGTTGGATATTTCTTTGGATTTGCTGTGATTTTGTATGTATATGTCCCGTCTGTGACTTTTTCTCCTCCTGCTTTATTATCTTTTGTTCCCTCCCAGAATACCGAATGATCGCCTTTGCCTGGAAGTTTGCTTGTAGGACCTTCCTGATCTTCGTCTAGTAAAGTTGCCACTACGCTTCCTTTCGAATCCAATATATCAACAACAACATGGGCGTCTTTGCTGATTGTGTAATAAACCTTAACCGCTTTGATTTCAGGGTTGAATTTTGCGCTTGAAACCCCGACCTTTGAAATCTCTATCTTTGCGCCTTCCGGTGCCTTGCAATCATCATCTTCGTAGTCGATTTTCTTGTCGCCGTCGTCGTCTTTGTTGTTATCGCAGATTTCTTTTTTGGTATCGTTTGTTGATGTAGTAGTTGTTGTGGTGGTTGTTGGTGGCGGAGGTGGCGCGCTATTCTCCGTATCGTCTACTGCGCTGTCGCATCCCGGATCAGCCGGATAATCTTTCAAACCGTTACCGTCATTGTCCAAACCGTCACTGCATTGTTTTGGAGCAGCTACAACTGCCGCCGCCGCTTTTACTTCATAGTTTTTTTCTGCCTTTGCCGTTGTTTTTGAGCCATTCACTATCCCTGTTGCCTCGACTGTAACTTTATATGTTTTTGCTGATGTGTATTCGTGGTCCACTGTTAATGTATCTTTTTCTCCGAGTTTCTCAGTGTATGTGCTCGCATCCTCTCCGAAATTAAGCTTATAGTCATAGCCTCCGGTTCCACCTGCAGCTTTGAATGTGAATGTCACTTTTACTTTTCCGTCCGCCCCAAGCGCCACGGGGCTTTCCGGAGAAGTTGTGATTGCGACAGAGAGAGTGGCCGTTGCTTCTTTTATCTCGTATTGTATTTCAGTACTCCCAACTTCTACGAGATCAATTTGGTTACGGTCTCTACCTTCCAATAATTTTTGTGATGCAACTTCTTTATATGCAACCGCTTTTACTGTGAAGCTCCCTTTTGTGGCGTATTTGTGTGTAAATGACACTTTATTCCCGTTGCCATAGCATTGTTTCTTTTCTACCGTGCTACCATCGCCAAAGTTAATTGTGCATGAGTAAGATTTCGGTGTTGTTTCCTTAGTAAGTGTTAAATCAAAATTTATTTCTGTCCCAATGGCTTGCGGTGACGAGAGAGATGAAGTTAGAGAGAGTTTCAGCGTATTGAGAGGGGAAATTGCACTGATTAAATTTACTGTTATTAAATGAGAATCATTTTCTGCGGATATTTTCTCCGGATATACCGTGTTTCCGTATTTCAGTCTTGCTTCATATTTGCCGTCTTCAACGTATTTATTAAATCCTGCATCAGTAGTTATTGTATTTTTGCCATCCCATTCCCATTCTCCGCTTATATCACTTAAAATATGGCTGGCGACTTCTTTGCCTGATCCTTGCTGGCTTATAACAATTTTCATCTGCTGTATGGTTTGTTGAGTTAGTTCATATTTAATGGAAGCCTTGCTGTGTGTTGGGTCTATCAGATTTGATAATATTGAAAAGGTTTTGACTACTTTGTTAATCGGCGTGATATCCTTAATGCCTGGTGTTGTTGTGTCCGCTATTTTTTTATTTAATTCGAGGTTTACGTCATATATATTTTCTATTGATCCTCCCTGTAGCAATAGTCCTTTAAGAAGCCCGGTTTTATCAACCAATAAAACTCCTGTTGTTAAAACCGCAATCACAGCTACCCCTATCACCATCGCCTTTCGCTCCTTTATCCATTCCTTAAAAGTTGGCTTATGCTTTTTTGGCTTAAGCTTCAATGGATAAGGATCGTGTTCACCTACATTTAAAGGATATATTTTGTTTTCCATTTTTTAATTTTTGTGTTTGTTTTTGAGTTTATTTTTAAGCTCTTTTATCTGTTAATTATAACATTTTTTTTGTGATTTTAGCAATGGTATAATTTGTTTAAATGACAGTTTTTTTGATCTGTTAATCGAACGAACTAAACATAGGCGCGATGGCGCTTCCAATAAGGGCCAATAGAGTGATTATTACAACTATTCTTAATACGTTTTTCTGTTTTTTGTTCATAATGTGTTATTGGTTTAGTTGTGCCCGGGCATCACGTGCGCCGCAGGTGAAGCCCGGGCGCTTAGAGCCCGGGCTTCAGTTACGAGGATAGTGATGCCCGGGCTTTAGGTTGTAGATTATTTATGTTATTTAGGGTTGAACTTCTATTTCCACTGTTGTGTTTGAGACTGTGTTGTTATTGTCCAATACTTCCAATGTGACTGTATACAAGCCAGGATTTGTGAATGTGTGAGATGGTTTCACATCGCTTGATATACCGCTGTCACCGAAATTCCAATTATAAGTCGTGATGCTTCCGGTACTGCAGTCCGGCTCGAAAGTTACCGCCAGAGGAGCTTTCCCGCTCAAAGGTTTTGCTTTGAAACATGCGGATAACTGGACAGCACGAACAACGATATTTGCTTCCGCCGTATCTTTTGAATTATCAGAGCCGATGACTGTGACTGTTGCCTTGTATTCACCGATGGATGTGTATTTGTGACTTATTTTCGCAGAGCCCAGGACGGGACTTGTCTTATCTCCGAAATCCCATTTGTAACTCGAGATTGATCCGTTTGGATAATATGAGCCGGATGCGTCGAAATTAACCGTTAACGGAACCTCACCATTGAGCGGAGTTACGTTCAGCGCGGCTTTTATCCCTTGAGGGGTAACCTTTATGCCAATAGTTGTTTCATTTTCGTTGTCTTCCGCGTCCACAACAATGAGTTTAACCGTATAAGTCCCCTCTTCATTGAATGAATGTGTAACTTTTTTACCGAATTCGTCAGCTTTGTTGTCGCCGTTGAAATCCCATTGATAATCAACTATGTCGTTTTTTGAATCCGTTGATGTGCTCCCGTCAAATTCGACGGAGAACGGCATTTCACCTTGTAGCGCCAATGCGCCTACTGCTAGAGCCGGAGTAGTTTTGATTACAGCTTGAGGCATTCCTGGTTTTTTGCCGACAACTATTTTTCGTGTTGTTTCTCCCATTTTTTCTTTTTCATCTGTAACTTTTAAAACAACGTCATAAGATCCTTCGTCTTTGAATTTATGAGCAACTGTTTTTGTGGTTTCAGTTTGGCTGCCGTCTCCGAAATCCCATTCATATCCCGTAATTAATCCGTTTGGAGATGTTGACGACCCTCCCTTAAATATATATGTAACTCCTTTTTCGAAAACTTCCGGGTTGTCTTGGACTTCTATAACTCCCTGCGGAGTTTCTCCCGTTCCTATGATAATTTGTTTTTTTGCGACCGCGTAATCGCCCGTCATCGATGTTACTCTCAATGTCGCGTCATAATTGCCGATTTTTTCGTAAGTATATTCGGTTTGTACTTTATTTATAGAGTCTTTTTCAAATTCACCGTCGCCGTTCAAATCCCATTCATAGGTGGCGATTTTGCCGTCAGGATCGACTGAATCCGATGCATCAAATTTAACTTTCAGCGGAGCTTCCCCCGATTGCGGGTCGGCTGTGAAACTGGCGGTCAACGCTTGATCTGCAATTGTTACTGTCTGAGAATAAGTGTCTTTGGTTTCTTCCGCGGTTGTTTTGTCTCGTTTCGTGATAGTTAAAATTACATCAAAACGTCCTTTCTTTACGAAGTCATGAGTGACGACTTTGCCAGTTCCCAACTTCGCGTCTCCGAAATCCCAATCGTACGAAAGAACTTGAAATTTATCCGAATCCATCGGGGAATGACTTGCGTCAAATTTTATTGTAATTGGCGCTGATAATTGCAAAGTATTGGCAGGTTCCGTAACTATCGGCGGGTACTCGATATTAATTTTCAAAGCTTCCCTTCTCCCTTCCAAATAAACGAACGCAGTAATCCATGCGACTAAAATCACTCCGAAAATTATTCCGAAAATGACAAGTTTTTTCTGAGCTTTTTTCTTCTTTTCCACATCTTCTTTCTTTGCCAAAAGCATCTTTAGTAAAGAGATCATTATCAAAATAAAGATCATGAATGCTATCGCTGCAATAACCAGGTGAACACCCGTTACAAGAAAGTTCAAGAATGAAGCGGATTGCATTCCGAACATCTTTGAAACCGTAAAATCTTTGCCTTCTTCTGCCATTCCGACTGTAATAAACGCAAATGCGAGATATATGGCAAACAGCAGCCCGACAATCACTCCTACTAATACAAATGTTTTTTTGGATCCTGCCGGTTTTTTGTTTGGGTTAATGAGAGGGGCCTTCGGATCCGAGGCAGGTCTTGAGTTTGGTTTTGCTTCCGATTGCAAGCCTGCTTGCGCCACTCTCACGGCCTCAATATTTATTTTAGTATTTTGGTTTTCTTGGTTTTTCTTAAGGAAGTTGAACATACTATTTTGTTAATTGTTTTTATTTAATCATTTAAAGGCAATTTCTTGAACTGTCACATTTGTATTTCCGTAAATGTCTGTCACTACAAACTTTACAACTATCTTTCCCCATGATTTATCAAATTTTGTTGTCCATACGCCCGGCAAACTTGTTTTAAAATCTTCTTCATCGCTTGGAATGCCGTTTTTGTTTGTGTCAAAATAAATGTTTTTATCAAATGTGTAATATGCGATATTCCCGACTGACTGCGAGAAATCGAATGTTACATTTCCGGATGTTCCAGGGAGTCTGATAACTCCGTCCGCGTCCGGAAGAGGACTCGTTATCAGGACGGCTTTGAGTTGGTTTTGCTGTGTACCTCCTGTTCCGGTACTTGTGCCCGTACCTGTCCCAGGTTCTTTTTCCAGACCGGTTCCTTGGCCAGTTTGTCCGCCGCCGGTTGTCCCGGTTCCCCCGCCAGTTGTCCCAGTCCCCCCGCCCGTTCCGTTCGTTCCGAGACCAAATGTTCCCGGTTTCACACCACCTGCGGTGTCCGTTGTTCCAGTATCCGTTCCCCCGCTTCCTCCTATTGAAGAAACGTTGACCGCTTTTGTTACAGTGTCTTCATTCCCTTGAGAGTCTACGACTGTCAATTTCACTTGATAAACGCCGAAATCCCCGTATGTGAACATCGGATTTTCCTCCGTCGAATCGGTGTCATTGTCTTTAATGCCATCCCCATTTGAATCGGCTGTTTCAAATTGTGAACTCGTATCAAAATCCCATTTGTATGATTCTATTTTTGCTTCTTTTGATGTGTCCGCTTCAGACGTATTTGTAAATTCCACTATCTTCCCGCCGATAACATCATATTTGAATCCAGCTTTCGGCGCTTTCGCGTTTGAGTCTACGAAAATCGTTATCGGTTCCGAGACCGCTTCTCCGTACTTGTCATCGACAACTTTCAATTTAACTTTGTAACCGGTTAAATTTTTCTTGTTGTATACGTGAGAAACCGTTGAGAGAGCTGTCGGATCGTTGTTAAAAAATCCGTCACCTTCGAAATCCCAAACGTATTGGATAATCTTGCCGTCGGGATCTATTGAAGATGAAGAGAAATTAACCGGCTCACCAACAAATACTTTTGTTCGATCGACACTGAATTTGGCGGCCGGAATCGCGTTTGGTCCGTTTTTGACGGTTACTTTTGGAATTTGATTGCCTTCAAGTACATCTTCCGAAGAAATTTTGTTGCTGTCGTTGTCCGTGAGTTCGACACCGAAACCGTATGTTTTTTCTTCGCCCTCCGCTCCTTTGGTTCCTATTACCAAAATAGCGATCGGCGATTCCGTAATTTGAATTCCAAGCTGTTCATCTGGTTTTTGAGTGTCAAAATACCACCATCTAAATTGAGTGATTTTGCCATCCGGATCACGTGCACCAAACAACTGAAGATTCAAATGTACAGGAGTTACCATATCCTCGCCCTGCTGCGGAATCGCCTGCAGTGAAGAGAAACGTGGTGGGACTTTTATAACGTCCAATTTCAAAACCGCTTCATCTGTTTTTCCCTCGTCATCTTTGTCGAAGATCTTTAATTTAACCGTGTAATAACCGGTGGCTTTCGGGCTTAACTCCGCATATTGGTGAGTTACCGTTTTCTTTGAACTGTTCCCTTTGTCGCCGAAATCCCAGCTGTATTTGAGGTCTTTCCCTGTTCCATCCGTGTTTTTTGACGCCGATGCGTCGAATGTAATCGTGTCGGCTCTAGTTACCTTCACAGGTTCTTGGAAATCTATATATTCTTCGCCGTTTACAAAGAATGAAATTTTTGCGACCGGTTTTTCGCCGCCACCAATAAATATTTTTCGTTTTATCGTATTGTCATTATCTTCTTCATCGTACGCCGTAATTTTAACTTCAAATTTACCGGCTACCTTGTATGAGTGCTTCACTGACATTGTTTTTGAGCTGAATTCACCGGTAGCGGTTTCTCCGTCACCGAAGTCTATTTCGTAAGCCTTTCCATTGTTACTTATGAAAGTAAATTCCATTTCCGCTTCCCCTTGGTCATTTAACACATTTGTAACTTTTTGATCGCTTGCCCACGTTATATCCAATGTATTGTCGATTACAATTTTTTTGGTTAATGATTTAATTTTATCTTTGTTCTCGTCCCAGACGTTCAAAGTGACATCGTATTCACCTTTTTTCCCAAATAGAATTATCGGAGATACCGAATTTTTCGTTGTGCCGTTATAGAGATCAACAACGCCAGGTTCATCCTGTCCAGGAAGAATATTCCATTCGTAGTTTATATTTTTTACGTCGCCGTCCGGATCATATGTCTTGCTGGCGTCAAAATAAATCTTTGACGGCTGAGATTTGTCCGGTATGGAAAATTCGAAAATCGGGACCGGCGGTTCAGATTCGACTTTAACTTGTCTTGTGTCCGTTGCCGCTCCACCTAAATTATCTTTTACTTCCAACATGAATTTGTACCAGCCTGGTTTGTCGAATTTGAAATATATTAATTTCTCGTTCGAAGTGGCCAATTGTGTTTCAACTTCTTTTCCTTCTTGCGTTTCCACATAGGAAACCGTCCAGTTGTAGCTCTTTATCATGCCGGCATCTGTCGACGATTTTGACCCGTCGAGAGAGACCGTTTGGCCAATCATGTATTTGTTTGACACCGGAACTATTTCAATCCTTGCCGTTGGAGAGCCGACTATCACATTAAAGATTTTTCTGCTCTTATCGCCGTCTTTTTTAGATACCTCTAAAATCGCCGTGTAAACTCCTTCGGTAGAATACTGGTGCTGGATTGTTTTTTTTGTTTTCCCTTGTTCGATCGTAGCTCCATCTCCAAAATCCCATCTGTAATTTGTTATCGTGTCGCCTGTTTGCCCTCCCAAATTGCCGGTTCTGCTTGCATCAAATACCACGCCACTTCCGCTTGAAGCTTCGCTCTTCGTCACAGTGAAGAAGTCGCTTGATTCCACCAAAAAGCCGTTCTCGTCGTAGTCTATCATTATCTTTCTATGATTTTGGTTTGAGCTTGGGAAAACCGAAAGTGAAATCAGAGTTTTTGGCGGTGATACTTTTATGTCCAAACTGCTAATTCCTGAGGCATATTTCCCTTTCTCGGAAGAATCTATTCTAACCGAAGCCCTGTAGGTCCCCGGTTTTGTGTAGACACAATAGTTCGAAAATGTGTTAGCGTCTTTCTCTTCAGCTGATGGGCCTCCGTATGCAGAGTAACATTCGTTATCGGAATTTGTTGCCCCCCCTTGTACGCTTTCGTCATCGAATCCATTTCCCAATAAGTCCCAATGTATGTTTTTCGGATCAACTGATTTCCCCGATGGATCAACGGAGCTCAGCACATTGAAATTAACTATCAATGGAGCGCTTCCCGTGACGACATTCCCAATAAGCTTTGTTTGAACGAATTTTATGTCTTTTATTGATTTAACGAGACTATCTTCTAGTTGAATGAGAGCGACCAAGGATTGGTTGGAATTCGCTATATTTGCGGTGTTGTCTATCGTAATCGACCAGACATCCGTTGCTAATTTCGCAAATTTCGCGAGTAAATTATTGTAAAATGTCGGGATATCCGTGTTCTTGAAAACTTCAATCATTGAGAGATCTGAATAAACGCTTTTAAGTGTGCATATTTGATCTCCCATGACGCCATTCGGTTTTTTGTCATCCGTCGGGCTGCACGATAAAGATTCCATTGCTGTCTTTGGATCTTGAGATCCGAGAGAAGCAAATTGGTCTTTCTTGCCTGCAAAATCTTCCTGGATTGTTTCCAATAATCCAGTCAATGAATGACCGTTTGCACTTGCCCCGAATAATTCTCCTCTAACAGCAATCCACTCAATTTTGAGCGAGCCTTCCTCTGTGTAAGGATTGCTACTTATTTTATCGATCTGTAAATCTATATATCTCATTATCTCGTTGGCTTTTGTCGTCATTTTCGAGAATACCGGAGCTTTGAACGCCAAATTCTGAATTTGTGATTTTACCAAACTTAAATATTGGAGGACGAATGCTTTATTTGTTACATCGCCATCTTCACCTCCTAAGCTTTCTTTCTTGGAATCGTCCGATAACGACTTGAATGTTTCCACTGAGTCATACAAAAATTTGTAACCTTCAACCACTCTTTCTGTTGAATTTATAATCGCGCTTGTCGGCGCATTAAAGCCTGTTGCCGCCCATCCTTGGACGTCTCCTGCAACCTGTTCTCCTCCCTCAAATGGACCTGTCAAAACAGTGTTAACAATGGCATATGAGCCCAATATCAAAAGTAATCCGATCGCCGTATACCCTATTGTCTTTTTGGCCTTGTCTGTTTTTTCGGTCTGACCGCCTGCGGTTAAGTACATTACACCCGCATAGATCATGAGTAGGATTGCGACAAGCCCTAGAAAAGAAAGGGCGTAATTTACAACTTTTTGGATGAAGTCTCTTACTGATGTTGTCTTTGTCAATCCTGGATCGTATCCTTCGGCACTTAGTGTAGTTAATTGCCCTTCGTATTTCTTGAAAGATAATTCTTCCGTTGGACACTTGATAATTCCGTTCGACCAACCCGCGCACCAATCATCAGCCGCATAAGTCACTTTTGTGTTATATCCGGTGCTCCAAAAAGCCACAATTATGAAGATTGGAGCTATTAGCAGTATCAAACTGATTTTAAATAATTTTTTCATAGGTGAGGGGTGTATTGGTTCCTGTGTGATTTTCAGTGTGTAATTATATATTCTTATTTGTTTTTTTCAAAATTTTTGGCTAATTATTTTGACTACGGCTGGGTACTTCCGGTCGTAGATGGCAATGTTTCGGACGCTTTGTATTCATTCGGCTCTTCAAATTTGATCAATGTGTTTGTTATCGCATATGCCCCGAGCGCAACAACAAGCCCTATAACAGCTCCAGTTATTAATTTCTTAACTTTTTCTTTTGAATTTTCTTCTGATCCCGCGACTACGTAGAGATATCCTGCGTAAAGAAGCATTACAAAGGCGATCACGGCAATAAATCCGGAGATAAAATTTGTTATCATTACAAATATGCTTTTGCCGACTCCAATCGACGGAAGTTCCGACCCTTGATTTGGGAATATAAATCCTTTGACTATCAATTCCGATAATCCTACGAGCACGAGTCCGCCTGCCGCATATCCGATATTTTTTATAGCTTTTTTTCTTCCTTCTTCCTCTCCTCCGCTCACCATGATCCTTATCCCATTGATTATGATTACTAAAACCGCAATCGCGCCGAGTAAAATTTCGACAAATCCAACGATCCCGCGAATTTGAGATGTTCCTTCCGACGCGAATTCTTTTGCGCTTGTCAGGTCTTCCAGCACTTGTCCTTGATCTCCAAAAAATATTT
>Ga0233422_10001307_pt1 | contig 11211 bp, 11 predicted proteins | sample Watercolumn_Mata_2_FD_182724 | JGI IMG/M metagenome (GOLD analysis project Ga0233422, IMG submission 182724) | Freshwater microbial communities from Lake Matano, South Sulawesi, Indonesia - Watercolumn_Matano_2014_110_MG | ecosystem: Environmental > Aquatic > Freshwater > Lake | place...
GGTGCAAAAGTATATCTTGGAATACCCCTCGCCGCCGATTACAAGTCAAGCCAGGATTGACGAAGTGCTCAAGGTGGAGACCTTTTCCGTGGCCCAGGCCTATAACAGCACCGCCATGGTTTACCAGCCCACCCCTTTTAAAAGCGAAACCTATGCTTACCACCGCTGGCGCGTCAACCCTGGGAACCTGGCCTCGGACTATCTGCTCCGGGACCTGAGAAACTCCGGGCTTTTTAAGGCGGTGCTGGCGGCCGCCAGCGCCGGCGGCAGCAGCCGTTTTCTTTTGGAAGGGGGCGTCGAGGAATTTCAGGAGATCGATGAGCCCGATGGCTGGAAGGCGGCCCTGGCCTTAAATATCACCCTCCTGGATTTAAACCAAACGGAGGTCCCCAAGCGGGTGGTCTTTCAGAAAAATTACCGGGCCGTGGAACCCATGACGGAGCAGACCCCCCGGGGCTTGGCCGAGGGCCTGAGCCGGGCCCTGGCCAGCCTGTCGGCGCAAATAATCACCGATATTTATCAGGGGGCCAAAAGCGCCGGAAAATAACTGCCGGCGACTAGCGGTTTCCGGCCCCTCCCCAATCCCTGGCCGCGGGCGGTGGCCTTAAGGGGTGCCCCCAGGTCAGCGTCCGGCGGGTTCTGGGGATAGGGGGCTATCTTTAAGACAGGCGGGCACGGTCTGGTTAAGGCGGTCCGGCCACAAGTAAGCGCAACAATAGTAAAACAGACCGTCACCATAATGGGCGGAAAATTCCTTGTAGGACAAGTAAACGCAAGCAAAACAGCAAGGCGGCAGCGCATCTTCATCTAAAGAAGGGATGCTCAACTGGCCGGTGCGAAATTCGTCCAGACTGAGCATTGCTCATATTAACCTTTGGCTTTCCATTACTAATGTCGTGTCCCGTTCATACCCTTCATAATTCCAGGACTTGGAAAATCCCCCTCCCCTGGTGGGAGAGGGCTAGGGGGAGGGCTGGGGCTACTATAGCTTAGCCGCCGCGTTTTGGGGCAAATATGTCTCCTGCCCGACCCTCCGGGCCCCAAATCCTTTGTATCTCGCCCTTAGCCATAGAGTATAGGAAATTATCCGCACAAATAAAACAAAGGTTTTCAAACAACGGCTGACGGAAGGGAGACAGCCCATGAAGGCCATGGTATTGCCCCGGCTCGCCAACCTGGCGGAGAATCAAGCCCCGCTGAAACTGGTGGAGCTGCCGATCCCTGTGCCCCGGGAGGGGGAAATCCTGGTGCAGGTTGCGGTGTGCGGCGTCTGCCACACCGAACTGGATGAAATCGAGGGCCGCACCCCACCCGAGAGGTTCCCCATTATTCTGGGGCATCAGATCGTCGGCCGGGTGGCCCAAACCGGCCCGGAAGCCACCAGATTCCGGCCCCAGGAGCGGGTGGGCCTCGGCTGGATAAACTCAGCCTGCGGCCAATGCGCCTTTTGCCTTAAGGGGGACGAAAACTTATGCCCGGAATTTAAGGCCACCGGCAGAGATGCGGACGGCGGCTATGCCCAATATACCACGGTGGGGGAAAACTTTGCCTTCCCCATCCCGCCGGTGTTTACCGACGCCGAAGCCGCGCCCCTGTTGTGCGCCGGGGCCATCGGCTACCGTTCCCTCAGGCTCACCGGCATCAAGGACGGCGACCACCTGGGACTGGTGGGTTTCGGCGCCTCAGCCCACCTGGTCTTAAAAATGGTGCGCCACCGTTACCCCCAAAGCCAGGTGTTCGTGTTTTCCCGTACTCCCGCCGAGAGAGATTTTGCCCTGGAATTGGGCGCGGCCTGGGCCGGCGGCTTCGAAGCCCAGACCCCGGTGAAACTCCAGCGGGCCATCGACACCACCCCGGTGTGGCAGCCCATTATCACCGCCTTAAACAACCTGGATAAAGGCGGCCGGCTGGTCATCAACGCCATCCGCAAAGAGGAAGTGGATAATGAGGCCCTCTTAAAACTTGATTACGCCAGGCATCTCTGGCTGGAAAAAGAAATCAAGAGCGTGGCCAATGTCAGCCGCCGGGACGTGGCCGAGTTCCTGGAGCTGGCCGCCCAGATCCCCCTTAAACCGGAGTTCCAGGAGTACCCCTTGGAGGAGGCCAACCGGGCGCTACTGGAGCTCAAGGAGCGCAAGATCCGCGGCGCCAAGGTGTTGCGGATTGCCTGACCCAGGCCGGGCCAAGTGGCGGCGGCCCGCCGGGACGATCACCGCAGGCTCCGGTAATCAGGACCTGCCTTCGATCTCCGCCAGATATTCTTGATAAAGGTCCACGTCGCCGCTTTGGGCCATTTGCTTATTTTCATAGGGCCCGGCCAGGCGGCGGTAAAATTCGTCGGCCATGTTTTGAAAAACGCCGGTGAGCAAGGCAATCAGCCAATAACGCAGGGGGCCGAACTGCCGGCGCACGCTCTGCAGCGCCAAACGGGTGCAGGTATAATTCAACAAGCCGGCCACCGCCCCCTGGTCGCCCTGCGCCTGGGCCTGGTGCGCCAGGCGCTCCGCCAGCTGGTCTATGAGGCCGTCCAATTCTTTTCTGATGGTGGGTGCAATGTAGGGCATGGGGTCCTCTCCTGTTTGGTTTTAAAGAAAAGGGCACAACTTGGGGTGGGGCCTGGAGGGGCCCGAAGACTGCGGCCGGGGCCGGGCCTGCCCAAGTCGGCTCTGGCGTTTCCCAGGCTTAAGTCTCTGGCGCCCCGGCCTCGGCCTCCAAAAGGCGCGGCAGTTCGTTAAGCAAAGCCGCCTGCCCCTTGAGAATCTTGGCCTTGGCCGCCTCGAGGCTGAACCAGGCGGCCCGGTCAACTTCCGGAAATACTTGCTGGCGGCCGGAGGCGGGCGGCCATTCCAGGGAAAAAGTGTTGCTGCGGAGGGCCTCGGGGTCACAGTCCCCCGCCACCGCCCACGCCTGAATAACCTTGCCGCCCGGCTGCTTGACGGGGGTGAGCGGCCTAAAGGGCCCGGTTACATTAAAACCGGTTTCCTCGGTAAACTCACGCCGGGCCGCGGCCAAAGGGTCCTCTGTGGGACTGAACTCTCCCTTGGGGATAGACCACGCGCCCAAATCCTTCTTGGCCCAATAGGGCCCGCCGGGGTGCACCAAAAAGACCTCCAGAACCCCCTGGCGGCGGCGGTACAGCAGCAACCCGGCGCTATATTGAGGCATCACCGTATCCCCGGCCCTTCGACCTGAAGTTATAAACCCTGGGGCTGACCGGGGGAAGAATCTCCCTTTAACCTGGGCAGTTCCCGGGTCAGACTTTTACTTCAACCTGCCTAACAACTCCGCGGCGGGCCAGGCATTGACAATATCGCCTTTTTCGGCCCAGCCGCGGCGGGCCTGGGCAATGCCGAACTTGATAAAACGCAGTTGGTCCAGATGATGGGCGTCGGTATTGATAACCATCTTGACGCCGGCCTGTTTGGCCGCCAGAATATTTACATCGCCCAGGTCCAGTCTTTCCGGATAAGAATTAATCTCCAAAATAGTTCCGGTGGCCTGGGCCACTTGCAGAATCTTCTCAAAAACAATTTCATACTCCTGCCGGCGCTTGATTATTCTGCCGGTGGGATGCGAAATTATGTCCACATGCGGGTTTTCCATGGCTTTAATTATGCGTTGGGTCATTTCCGCGGCCGGCATTTTAAAGTGGGAATGCACTCCGCCAATGACAAAATCCAATTGGGCCAAAGCCTCGTCCTCAATATCTATGGAACCGTCGGGCATGATATTGGCTTCACAGCCTTTGAGGATTTTAAAATTACGCCCGGACTTCTGGAATTGTTGATTCAGGCGGTCTATTTCTTTATTTCTCTCCCCCAAAGCTTTTTCGTCCAGTCCATGCTCGATCCGCAAAAATTTCGTGTGGTCGGCAATCCCCACATATTCGTATCCTAGGCTCATGGCCGCTTGGGCTATTTCCGCCAGGGAGTTGGCCCCCCCGTCCCAATCGCAGTGGACGTGTAAATCGCCTTTAAGGTCCTGGTAGCCGATAATCTCGGGTAGCTTGCCAGCCGCCGCGGCGGCGATCTCCCCCCGGTCCTCCCGCAGCTCCGGGGGTATCCAGGGCAGGCCCAATTTTTCATAAACTTCTGCTTCGGTGCCGGCGGCCACCGGCGCCGCCCCTTTAAAGAGGCCGTATTCACTCAGCTTCAACCCCTGGTCCAGGGCAATTTTTCTCAAGGCGATATTGTGTTCTTTGGAGCCGGTAAAATACTGCAAAGCCGCGCCGTAACTTTCCGGGGGAATGACCCGCAGGTCCATGTCAAAGCCTTCTTTCAGGCGCACCGAAGATTTCGTGGCGCCTTTCCCCCATACTTTAACGACGCCGGGCAGGGACACAAAAAAATCCATGACTTTGTCAGGATGTTGGGAAATCACCAAAAAATCAACATCGCCGATGGTTTCTTTCATCCGCCGCAGCGACCCGGCCGCATCTATCTGCTCCACTTCCGGCAAACCCTTCAGCTTGGCCAAAATCTCCAGGGCGAGGGGTAAAATTTCTCCCAAAAGAAATCTCCCTTTACTTTTCTTTAAGAATTCAATGGCTTCTAAGATATTTTTCTCCGTCTTCTCGCCAAAACCAAACAGGGGGGCAATCTTATGGGCCTGGGCCGCCTCTTCCAGGTCGCTTAAGGTCTTAATCCCCAATTGCTCGTATAACACCTTGGCTTTTTGGGGGCCCACTCCCTCCACCGCGATTATTTCGTCTAATTCTATGGGCAGCTTCTTTTTAAATTCCTGGTAATACTGCATCGTCCCGGTTTTTAGATACTCTTCGATTTTTAAAGCAATACTTTCACCCACCCCGGGAATTTGTTTCAGGGCTTTAAGTCCGCCTCTCTGATAAATCGTGGCCACGTCATCTTGCAAACCTTCCAGGGTGAGGGCGGCCTTTTGATAGGCGTAGGGCTTGAAGGGCACCCGCTCCATTTCCAGATATTCAGAAATCTCATAGAAAAGTTTGGCAATTTCTTTGTTTTTCACGATCTCTCTCCTGGGGCTAGCTCTCCGGAGTTTTGGCGGTTTCCTTCCGCGTGGCGCCCCCAATTCCCGGGGGGCCTCATCCGGTCAGTACCCTGGCCCTGGGGCGGCGGTGACCGTCTTACCTGACGGCCCCAGGCCCCAAGCGGCCATCAGCTGCCGCGCCTTTCCGCATTATAGCTTAAAATATATCCGCCAAAGTCGAATTGCCAGGCCTTGTCCCCTCATTACTGGAAGCCTGGCCAGACCGCCAGCCTGGCGGCTCTGCCTAAGACCTCCGGCCGCCAGGGGAAAATTCTTGGAAAAATAGACTTACTTACCCCTAATCCGGTATAAAATCATCCAAGACCATTTAATCGCAAAGGAGAGACAGTGTGGGTTTGACAGCCCGGGAGGTGATGGATACCTCTTTTTATACTCTGTCAGCCGAAGCTTCCCTTGCCGAGGCCGTGCGCATCTTTAAGCAGGCCTCCCGGGAGCAGGAGCAAGCCGTCTTGGGAATGATGGTGACGGATACAGGCGGTCAACTGGTGGGCCTGCTCTCCATGTACGACATTCTGCTGCTATTGCGCCCCAAACATATCCACATCTGGGGAGAAATGCAGGACCTGGAGATGACCGGCCTCCTGGAGGCGGCCTGTCGGCGCGCCGGCTCTTTGCGGGTGGGCGATATTATGACCACCGAGGTCATCACCATCACGCCGGACACCCATCTGCTAATGATCATCGACATCATGATAAAAAAACATGTGCGCCGTCTGCCGGTTTTGGAAAAGGGGCAGATTGTCGGGATCGTTTATCTTGCCGGGGTGTTTAACCATCTCCTTCAACGTCTCGCACCCTGAGCCTTCGGAGCCCCCCTTGCCGGTCATAGATTATCGTCATGTCTTGAAAGGCTTAACGGTGCAGGAAGCCTGCCGCCGCCAGGTGATCCATCTGTCCCCGCAGGCCTCTTTGGAACAAGCCGTCCGCTACACCATCAAGTACAAAGTCAATGCCATTTTGATCGTCGATGACCAGGGCGCCGGCCTGGGGGTGGTGTCCAAGACCGACCTCATGGGCGCTTACTATGCGGGCTTGCCCATCAGCACCTCTTGTGAGGCGGTAATGGTGGGGCCGCCTCTGTTCTGCCAGCCCCAGGACTCCCTGGACGCCGCGCTGGACACCATGCGGACTCACAAGGTCCACCGCCTTTATGTTCAGGGCGACGCACCTTTTCAGGCCCTGGGCGTCCTGGCTTATCCCGATATTGTCGGCCTGCTCTACCGCTATTGTAACCGATGTGAACGGAGGGTGAGATTGGCCTCCCGGGCGGCGGAGCCCCCGCCGGACCCCTTCCTGGTTCGGGAGGTCATGACCGCAGAAATCCATGCCCGCCAAGAACATGACTCCCTCCAGGAGGTGATGGAGGGCTTGGCCGCCTACCGCTTCGGCGCGGTGCTCATCCAGAACGCCGCGGCTCTGCCGGTGGGGGTAGTTTCCAAAACCGACCTGGTGGTGGCTTACAAACACGGAATTCCCACCGCGGCCCCGGCGCAAAGGGTCATGAGTTCCCCGGTGCAGGCGTGCGATGGCCGCGATCCCCTAGTTACGGCCCTAAAAAAAATGATCATTGCGGATGTGCACCGCCTATTTGTTTACCAAGATTCTTCCGCGAAACTGGTGGGAGTCCTGTCCCTTTCCGATGTAGCCCGCTTCCGCTCGGGCACCTGCCGGGCCTGTCTGGTCAGCCGCATCAAAATTTGAAATGACGGTTAAGCGACTTACCGCCGCCCAGGCCTTCTCGCCTCTTGGTGCCTTGAGGTTTTCGGCCCTTCACCCGGACGCGCGGTGGCCCGGTCTGGGGCGGCAGTTTTCCCCGGGAAGTTAAGTAACCTCTGAATTTTCGGACTTCCCTAATCTTTCCCTTCAGCCGCCGACCGGGGAAAATTTTTTATGTTTTTAATTTAAGTCAAAGGAATTTTGACCAATAGCGCCTAACTTGAAGGTAACCCCAAAAAAGGAGAGGGCTTTTTATGAAGAACCTGGTCGTTTTAGGACACGGCACCGGCGGCACCATTATCGCCACCAAAATGCGGCAAAAACTGGACCATACCTGGCAGATCACCGTCATCGACCGGGACTGGCAGCATCACTACCAGCCGGGATGGCTCTTTGTCCCCTTTGGCATCTACACTCTGGAGGACTGCCTCAAGCCCAAGATCAATTTTGTCCCCCCCGGCGTCAACTTCGTCCTGGACGAAGTGACGGCCATCGAACCTGATAAAAAGCGGGTCAAGACCAAAAGAGGTCAGTATGACTACGACTGGCTAGTGGTGGGCACCGGCTGCCGCATCAAGCCCGACGAAGTGGAGGGCATGACCGACAGTTGGGGGAAGGACGTCCACAACTTCTATACCCCGGACGGCGCCCAGGCCCTCTATAAAAAGTGGAAGTATTTTAATAAGGGCCGCATCGTCCTGAATATTGCCGAAGTCCCCTTCAAATGCCCGGTGGCCCCTTTGGAATTCGTGTTCATGGCCGACTGGTTTTTTACCCAGCAAGGCGTCCGGGACCACGTGGAAATCGAGCTGGTGACCCCCTTGGGCGGTGCCTTTACTAAACGCGAGGCTTCGGAAGCCCTGGGCGCCTTGTGCCAACAGAAAAATATCAAGATCACCCCCAATTTCCAAATCTCCCAGGTAAATGTGGGCCCCAAGACCATCCAGTCCTTTACCGGCCAAGAGGTCCCTTACGACCTGCTCGTGGCCATCCCCCCCAATTTCGGAGCCCAGGTCATCATCGACTCCGGTCTGGGCGACCCCATGGGATATATCGAGACCGACCAGTACACCCTGAAGGCCAAAAATTTTGCCCATATGTATGTGATCGGCGACGCCACCAACGTCCCCACCTCCAAGGCCGGGTCCGTGGCCCACTACGAGGCCGACGTCATCGCTGAAAACCTGCTGCGGGAAATCGACGGCCAGGAGCCCAAACCTGCGTACTACGGACACTCCTCCTGCTTCGTGGTCACGGGCTACGAGCAGGCCACCCTTCTGGATTTCAACTACAAAGTGGAACCCCTGCGGGGGAAGTTTCCCTTCCCGGGCCTGGTGCCCTTCAGCCTCCTGGAAGAGAGCTTTTTCAACTATGTGGGCAAGATGATGTACAAATGGGTCTATTTCAACCTGATGCTCAAGGGCAGCGACCTTCCCCTGGAAACGCAGATGGTCATGGCCGGTAAAATGCGCGGCCCGGCTTGGGCCTAAAAGGAGATGTCATGAGCAACGAAGAACTGATCTTAGAAAGGCTCAGCAAAATCGAAGAAAAAATGGGGGGCATGTGCAAGTCCTGGGAGGAGCTGGCCGAGTTTAAACAAGATGCGGCTCTGCTGATGAACCCGGCCATCAGGATTCTCACCGAAGAACTCATCGAGGTGGAGTCAGGTTTCCAACTGGAAGATGTCTTCCCCCTGATGAAAAGAACCCTGCGCAGCCTGAAAAATCTTACCTATGCCCTGGAGCAGTTGGAAAACCTGATTGAATTGTGGCAAAACCTGGAACCTTTGTTGAAGGTCGCGGTCCCCAACCTGGTGCGCTACCTGGATGAGTTGGAGAGACAGGGCGTCTTTAGAATCTTAAAGAAAATGTTGACCGTGGAAATGCTGCAGTTTGTCGATAAGCTGCTGGACCTGCCGGTGGACCTGCATCTGGAGGAGTGCAAACCCTGCGGCCCCATCGGCATGCTTTCGGGCTTGAGGAGCGATGAAGGCAAACAGGCCCTGGGCGTCATCCTGGAACTGACCAAGGCCTTAAGCAAGCTCAGGACGGAGCCAGTCCAGGTCTCTTAACCACTAGGCAAAAAGGGCCAGGGGAAATTCCCGTTAGCCCTGGCGCCTTACTTAAAACCTTCGGGTAGTTAAGGGGACCAGCGCCGCCAGCCCGGGTCCCCTTTCCCCCTCGTGCCTCGGGGGAGGGCCGCGCCGGAGACGATGGCGGCGGAGAAACCTTGGAAGCCGGTAAGCAGGGCCGAGGCGCGCCTCTTGATGGACGCCAGGAAGCGATGGCCTCGCACCGTTAGTGATGTCTACCGGCGGATAAATCTTAAGGGAACTACGGCAACCAGGAGAAAGGTTAGGCGTGCGCCACTCGCTGCCTTATTTCCCCAAAACCAGAACCAGGAGGGCCAGGAAAATGCCTCCAGACAAGATAACCAAATTGTTGGTCAATATTTTATGAACAAAATCCATCGGTTTCTTTTCCATTTTAAACCTTTGTTTAATTTTTTTATAATGTTAGCAACCCTTATGCCAAACCTATAACTAAGGGATATTTTGGAAAAATTATATAATTGGTTTTCATTTCCATAACCCTACTGTTCAGAAAATTAAACACCAATTTAATTTCCTGAACATCATCAAATAAAGTGAACGGCGGGGAGAATAGGGAAAGAGCGAGACAACGGCGGCGGTGGGATCCAACGCGGGGTTAGGCGGAATTTTTTGGCTTTTGATAAGGTTCTGGTCGTCGCGGGGCGCGCCCCCTCCCCCTTTAGGCGACCTTGCCTCCCGCTGTTGGTTCTACCCCCCCGAAGTCCTGCAGGGTTGCCTGGAAACTAAATAAAGTCACCAGATTCTGGTACGGACAAATAACCCATAAGCCGGGTGTAACCCGCCTCCGGCCATTTCTCCCTTGGCCATGCCCGGTGCCACCTTGTCCAATTCCGCAGGTGAGAGTTCGTCCATTACCCGATCCAGTTCCTCCTTGGTGAACCTGAAGCCCGCGGCTTTGGCCAAGTCGCGGCGGTGCTCCGGGGTTGGGGCCTGCACCATGCGGGTCCTAAACTCCTCATCGCCCATCATTTTTGCCAGAAAGGCTCGGGCTGATTCAATAGACATGACGACCTCCCCTTAAGCTGGAAAATTGGGCCGCCAGGGCCCCAGACCTGAACCCAAGTCAAAACCTGGAGGCCGTCCCGGCCGCCCCGGGCCAGCACCCGGCCCCTGGCTAGTTTTTGCGGGGGCCATACTTTTTTCGCCAATAAGATTCTATTTCCTCTAAGGTTTTTCCTTTGGTTTCCGGCAAATAGATTAGCCAGAAAGCAATGCCGCTAACGCCAATGGCGGCATAAAGCCAGAAGGTGAGGGTAAGTCCCAGGAATTCCATAGTCAGGGGAAAGGTCAAAGAACATATCTGCAATTTTCCTCCCTCCGCCAATAATTGCAATTTTTGGCAAGTTATCGAAGTGGGGCCACTGCTGGGATTAAGACCAAACTCGGAGGAGGAGGTTTTGGTGCGCTATTCTTCCAGTTCTACTTTCAGAGAGATGAAGTTTAACAGGTCCTTTAGGGTGACGATGCCCACCAGGTGGCCCCGGTCGAGCACCAGTAAACGGCTGCTGCCGGTTTGATTCATGCGGGCCAGGGCCTTAATGGCATCGGTATTCGGAGCGATGGTGTTTTCAGAGGAACAGGGCGCCGTTAGGTGGCCAACGGTTTCCCGCTCCCATTCCTCCCGGGGAACTTCCTTTACTTGCTGGGTGGTGATGTATCCCAACAGCTGGTCGTCGGTCATAACCGGAAACATTTTGAAATGGTACTTGTAAATATAATCTTCCACGAGCTCTTTCAGGGTGAGGGAAGGCACTACGGTTACCGGGCGCGGGTTCATAAAGCGGCTCACGGGCTCCCCTTCCAGGGCTTTGCGCATTAGGAGCTGCTGATAGGACATCTGCGCCGCGCCTCGGAGGAACATGCCGATCAGAGCCCACCACAAACCGCCGATGAAATTTCCCCTGAGGATTTCCAGCATCCCGAGGATGACGAGGACAATGCCGAAGCCGGCACCGATCCCCGAAGAAATCCGGGTGGCCCACCGAAAGTTGTTCTTGCCCCACCAGAGCACGGAGCGCAGGATGCGCCCGCCGTCCAGGGGGAAAGCGGGCAAGAGGTTGAAGCCGGCCAGCAAGCAATTAACCCAGGCAAGGTAGCCAGTCACCCCGTTTACTTGCACCGGCCAGCCAGCCAGTTTGCCCCACAGATGAGATAAATAGAACACTCCGGCGATGAAGAGGCTGGACAAAGGCCCCGCCACCGCCATATAGAATTCAGCCCTGGCCGTTGGGGGCTCGTCCGCCATCTCCGCCACCCCGCCGAAAATGAACAGGGTGATGCCCTTTATGGGGATGGCAAAGCGTCTGGCCACCAGAGAGTGGCAAAACTCATGAAAGAGGATGGACAGAAACAGC
>Ga0233422_10001310_pt1 | contig 11185 bp, 10 predicted proteins | sample Watercolumn_Mata_2_FD_182724 | JGI IMG/M metagenome (GOLD analysis project Ga0233422, IMG submission 182724) | Freshwater microbial communities from Lake Matano, South Sulawesi, Indonesia - Watercolumn_Matano_2014_110_MG | ecosystem: Environmental > Aquatic > Freshwater > Lake | place...
CGAGATTCCCGACGATGCCGTGCTCGTGGCGCAAAGAGAACTCGTGCCCCACATGACGCATCGCCAGCAGATTTGGGAATTTCCGTTTGTGCCAGACTACCGCCAAGCCGACTATCTCTTTTTCGACAAGGCACGGGCTGGCTATTTTGCCCTTGCCCCATTGTGGCGAGAGTGGTTTGACTCTGGCTACTTTGAAACCATCAAAGAGCAAGATGGTTTTGTGATCGCCAGGCGGCGCGCGCCGGCACAGTCGCTTGATATTCGTTACGGCGACGCCATGTCGTTGCTCGGCTACACGATCATCACGACCGATACGCTGTGTGGTGGGCAGAAACTGCGCCCCATCGTCGAATGGCGTGCCGAGCAGGACATTCGGACGCGCTACATCTTTCAAATCCACGTGGTTGATGATCGCGGACATCTCTGGGCGCGAGATGAGAATGAACCTGCCGGGGGATCGTTTCACACCGATCGGTGGAAGAAAGATCGGCGCATCGGCGATCAATACACTGTGCGGCTGCCATCCACGATGCCGCCGGATGAATACCGTATCGTCGTTGGAGTTTACGATCCCGAATCGGATCGCCGTCTCGTCGCGCACGATGCAGCCGGGCGACTACTGGGTGATGATCCCGTGATCGCGACGATACGCATCGAAAAAGACAAAACGAGCATCCTCGCCAGCCAGTTGCCGATTGAGCAACCGCTGTATGTAGACATGGGCGAGATTCGGTTCATCGGCTACGTGCCGCCACGCCAGACGATTACGGCGGGTGAGCCATTTTCGCTTGGGCTGTACTGGCGCGCGCGCGACAAACCGCGCGGCGATTATGTTGTCGCGGTGCAGTTGCGTGACGTAGGTGGACGAGTTGCGTTTGAACATGCCGGGCGTCCTGCCCACAACGTTTATCCGACAACGCAATGGGACGCGGGCGAGGTGTTGCGCGATTGGCACGATTTCACGTTGCCCAGCAATCTTCCCGCGGGCGACTACGCGATCTGTGTTGTACTGCGTGATGCAGCCAGCGGCAGAGTGTTGGGCGAAGCGCACCTCGCGCCATTGTCAGTCGCGCGCTGACGAATTCGATTTGCTGTTTCCCGCGCTCTGATATATAATGCTTGTTGACCAATCACGCTTCTCGATCCGACGACGTGTGCCTCCCTTCGACCACGTTCGGGGTGCGGCTGTCGTTGGAGACGACAGAGGCGGAAGCCATCGTCTGACCTCAGCCATGGTTGAGACAAATCCAAAGCGATGGAAAAAACACAAGGAGAAAGTACGTGGCTGTTTTACCAATGAAATCCCTGCTCGAAGCCGGCGTCCACTTTGGTCATCGCACGCGACGCTGGAATCCCCGGATGCGTCCGTTCATCTTCACCGAACGCAACGGCATCCACATCATTGATCTCCAGCAAACGATGGGCAAACTGGAAGAGGCGTACAACTTTGTGCGCGATGCAGTCGCCGAAGGGGGCGCGATTCTCTTCGTCGGCACCAAGCGCCAGGCGCAGGAAACCATCGTCACCGAGGCGCAGCGCTGTGGCATGCCCTACGTGAACCAGCGCTGGCTCGGCGGAACGCTCACCAATTTCCGCATGATTCGTTCCCGTATTGACTATCTTCTCAAACTGGAGGAGCGCCAAGCCGCTGGCGAACTCGACAGACTGCAAAAGAAAGAGGCGCTCCTGCTGACGCGTGAAATGGCGAAGTTGCAGACGCGCCTCGGTGGCTTGAAAGAGATGCGACGGTTACCTAAGGCACTCTTCATCGTTGACACCAAGCACGAAGAGAACGCGATCCACGAAGCGAACGCGCTGCAAATTCCCATCGTCGCCATGTGCGATACCAATTCAGATCCTAACCCAATCGCTTATCCGATTCCTTCCAACGACGACGCAATCCGCGCGATCAAACTGCTCACCGGCAAGATTGCAGATGCCGTGATCGAAGGCAAAAACATCCGCGGCGTCATTGCGGCGGAAGCCGAACAAGCCGGCGTACCAGTGCTCATTCCAGCCGAGGAATATGCTCTGCCCGAGCAAGTTGCTGTGGAGGTGGCAGAACTCGAGCCCGATACCGAATATCCGGAAGAGTCGGCAGAGCACGAAGCGATCGAAGCGGAAGAAGCCAGCGAAGGCGAGGCGTTGTAGCCATGAGCATCTCAACAGACCAAATCAAGAAATTGCGCGAACTTACCGGCGCGGGGGTCCTGGATGCCAAGCGCGCTCTGGAAGAACACGACGGCGATTTCGACAAGGCGCTGGCTGTATTGAAAGAGAAAGGACTGAAAGCTGCGGCAAAGAAAGCCACGCGCGTCGCCAAGCAGGGGCTGGTCGAAACCTACGTGCATGCCGGCGGCAAAATCGGCGTGATGCTCGAAATCAACTGCGAGACCGATTTTGTCGCGCGCACTCCCGACTTTCAGGAACTGGCGCACGATCTCGCGCTGCAAATCGCCGCCTCCAAGCCGCTGTTCGTCTCGCTCGAAGATATTCCCGCTGCGACGTTGGAAGAACAGAAAAAAATCTTTACCGATGCGGCGGTGGCAGAGGGCAAGCCCGCGAACATCGTCGAGAGAATCGTTCAGGGCAAGCTGGAGACTTTCTATCGCGACGCGTGCTTGCTCAAGCAACCGTTTATCCGCGATGAAGCCGTCACCATTCACGACCTCATTCAGTCGGAGATCGCCAAACTGAGAGAGAACATCGTGGTGCGGCGATTCGCTCGTTTTGAACTGGGAGAATAAATCGAAGGAAGGGGAAATTGGTGGAAATAAGGGAGCCGGATTTCCCCTTTTTTCCTCTGTCATTGCGAGCGACTTGGGCGACCCTGGCACTTGCGTCCCCGCCAGGGCAAGTGAGCAATCTCCAGCGTCGTTGGGGGATTGCTTCGGCGCACAAACCGCGCCTCGCAATGACAAAAGCCTGTGAGGGAAATGACACTACCGAAACGCATACTGCTGAAACTAGGCGGCGAAGCGCTGTCGGGTCAGGGACAAACAGGGATTGACCCCAAGTCAGTCGCCTATGTCGCCGACGAAATCCAGGCGGTCAAGCAGCACCGCGTCGAAATCGCCATCGTGATCGGCGGCGGCAATTTCTGGCGCGGCAACGATCCGTACGCGCAGAGCATGGATCGCACGACTGCCGATTACATGGGTATGTTGGCGACGGTGATGAATGCGCTCGCGCTGCAAGATGCGCTCGAGCAGCGCGGCATCCACACCCGCGTGCAAACTGCTGTGGAAATGCGCGCCATCGCCGAGCCGTACATCCGCCGCCGCGCGATTCGCCACCTGGAGAAAGGACGCATCGTCATTTTCGGCGCGGGCACGGGCAACCCGTACTTTACCACCGATACTGCCGCTGCGCTGCGCGCGACCGAGATCGACGCGCAGGCGCTGCTCAAAGCGACGAAGGTGGACGGTGTGTACGACAAGGATCCGCTGAAATATCCTGATGCAAGAAAGTTCGCGCGGATGACGTACAACGAAGCGATCTTGATGGAACAGGTGCAGGTGATGGACAACACCGCATTCACGATGTGCATGGAACACGATCTCCCCATCATCGTCTTCAGTCTCGCGCAGCCACGCGCCATCGAGCGCGTCGTGTTGGGCGAGCCGATTGGGACGATTATCTCAAAGTAATCAGTCAATCAGTCAATCAGTAACCAGTTGCCTGATTGACTAGTCACTGATTGACCGATTGACTGAGCATGCCGGAGAATCTATGATTGACGACGTCAAAGCCGATGCCGAAAGCAAGATGAAGAAAACCATTGACGCGTTCAAACGCGAGTTGCTGACCATTCGCACAGGGCGTGCGTCTCCCGCGCTGGTCGAGCCGCTGAAAGTAGATTACTACAGCACCCAGACACCACTGCAGCAACTCGCCGCGATTGCCGCGCCAGAACCACGCCTGCTCACCATCAAGCCGTTCGATCCCTCTACGCTGCACGCGATTGAAAAGGCGATCTTAAAGTCCGATCTGGGGCTCACGCCGATCAACGACGGCAAAATCATTCGCCTGGCGATCCCGCAACTGACCGAAGAGCGGCGGCGTGACCTCACCAAAATCGTGCACAAACACGCGGAGGAGACGCGCGTCGCACTGCGCAACGTCCGCCGCGATGGGCTCAAAGACCTGGAAGAGATGGAAGAAGAGGACATGATTTCGGAGGATCAGCATTTCAAGGGCAAGGAGTTGCTGCAGCAGTTGACCGACAAGTACATCGCCCAGGTGGATCAGATCACGAAAGCGAAAGAAGCCGAAATCATGGAGGTCTAGTCAATCAGTCAACTAGGCAATCAGTAACCAGTTGCCTGATTGCCCAATTGACTGATGGACTGGTTGCCTGGTTGACCGATTGACCGATTGCCTATGCCAGAAACTTTTGACAAAAGCGCGTTAACCAAAATCCCTGTGCATGTCGCGATCATCATGGACGGCAATGGGCGCTGGGCGCGGCAACGTGGGTTGCCGCGAACCGCGGGACATCGCGCCGGCGTCGAGAACATGCGCCGTGTGCTGGAAGGCGCAGTCGAGTTTGGCGTGCAGGTGTTGACCATTTACGCGTTCTCGACGGAGAACTGGGGGCGTCCCAGCGAAGAGGTGCAGGGCTTGCTCAGGATCATCGAGGAAGTCATCGGGCGAGAGGTACCGGAACTGCACAAGAACGGCGTTCGGCTCCGCCATCTCGGTCGCCTGGAGGGTATTCGGCCGGAAATGATCAAGGCGGTGCGCGACGCGATCGAACTGACCAAAAACAACACGCGCATCACGCTCAACGTCGCGTTCAACTACGGCGGGCGCGTGGAAATCCTCGACGTCATCCGCAAGATGATTGACGACCACGTTGATCCGAAACAGGTGGACGAAGTGCTCTTTACCAGTTATCTCTACACGGCTGGCTTGCCCGATCCCGATCTCATCATCCGCACCGCGGGTGAGATGCGTCTCTCGAACTTTTTGATCTGGCAATCCGCCTACGCCGAGTACTACACCACGCCCACGTATTGGCCCGATTTCGACAAGCGCGAACTGTACAACGCGCTCGTCGCGTTCAGTCAACGCCAGCGTCGTTTTGGAAAATTGGAGAACGCCTAGCCCGTGCTTAGAATCCGCGTCGTCAGCGCCATCGTTCTAGTTCCCCTCGTCATTGGGTCCGTAGTTTTAGGCGGACTCGCTTTTTTCGCGTTGGTCTTCCTCGCCCTGCTTCTCGCGGGCTATGAGTTTTACCAGATGGCGCAGCGAGCAGGGTATCGCCCCATCCCCGCTGTCGGACACGCACTCATCGCGCTGACCTTGCTCGACGCGTACGCCCAAACCGGTTTGTCGCGCGAGATTCTGACTGCCGCGCTGGTCATCACGCTGATCGTCGCGATTTTCCAGCGCGGCGATGGCTGGCTGGTCGGTTGGGCGCTGACATTTGCGGGCGCGTTGTACGTTGGGTGGTTCGGCGCGTATTTTCTGCGTGTGCGCGGGTTGCCCGATGGCATGATGTGGACTGCGCTGGCGCTCCTCACTGCGTGTGCAGCCGATACGGGCGCGTACCTCGTCGGCAGGCGCATCGGACGGCGCGGGTTCTTCACGGCGATTAGCCCGAAGAAAACGTGGGAAGGTGCGGTGGGTGGCGAGGTTGCTGCGATACTGACGGCATTGCTGCTCGGGTCGCTGTGGGGACTGCCTGCGCTTCACAGTTTGGCTTTCGGATTCTGTCTCGGCATCGCCGCCGCGCTTGGTGACTTGGCGGAATCGCTGATCAAGCGTCAATTCGGTGCAAAAGATTCCAGCAACATCGTGCCGGGGCATGGCGGCGCTTTGGATCGCCTCGACAGTTTGCTGTTTGCGGCGGTGTTTGCGTATTACTATGTCGTGGTAGTCTGGCGCGTGTAGGTGTTGCGTATTGCGTAGTGCGTGAGACGGAATACGGAATACGCAACACGCAATACGCACTACGCATCATGTTTCACGTTTTACGTTTGCTCACATGCTCAACCTGATTCATTCCATCCTTGCGCTGGGGAACATGATTCTCTCCTCAGCCATCATCATCGTCTCGTTCTCGCTCTTCCTTTACCTCGTCGCCAACAATTTCCGCAACTCGGTCGCGCGATCCTTCTCCGCGCTCCTCGCGTTCATCACCATCGTCTACGTCGGCGATGTGTTCTTGCAGCGTGTGGATACGTTTGCCGACGCGGTGACGTGGCTCAAGTTCAAGTGGATTGGGATCGCGTTCATTCCAGCCGCGTACCTGCATTTCTCTGATGCAGTGCTGCGCGCTGCGAACGCGTACTCGCACCGGCGCCGCATCGCGGTTGCGCTCTCCTATCTCGTCAGCGGCGCCTTTCTGCTTCTGGTCGTGCTGACCGACCTGGTCGTGCGCGATGGATTCTTTTTCCCGCAAGCCGCGCAGTTTGCTGCGGGTCCGCTTTTCCCTCTGTTTGGGCTTTACTTTTTCACGCTGAGCGGCTGGGGCTTGTACAACTTGCTCGATGCGCGCCGCCGCTGCCTCACCTCCACCACGCGTCGCCGCATGACGTATTTGGCAGCCGCGTTTCTCGCGCCCGCGTTCGGCGTCTTTCCGTACCTGGTGATCGCCAGTTTTCCCGCCGAGTTTTCGCCGACGCTCCTTTTGCTCGTCACGCTGGTCGGCAAGATGGGCGTCGGCGCGATGATCACGCTGATGGCGTACACCGTCGCCTATCAAGGCGCGCTCTCGCCTGACCGCGTCATCAAGCATAACCTGATTCACTACCTGCTGCGCGGTCCGTTTGTCGCGACCGCCGTCGTCGGGTTGCTGCTCTTGGCACCAACGGTCGAAAAGTGGCTCGGTCTTACGCGCGAGACGATTCTGTTCGCGATGGTGATCGGCGCGATTGTGACGCTCGAACTCACGATCAACCTGGCAAAGCCGTTCATTGACCGCATCGTCTTCTGGGGCAACCGCGATGAGCTGGAGCGCATCCAGGAGATTGACAAGCGCCTGCTGACGACGAGTGATTTACGCCAACTGCTTGAGAATGTCCTGAGCGCGACGTGCGATCTTTTGCGCGTGCAGACCGGTTTCATCAGCGCCATTGAGGGGAACGAGTGGCACATCGAGACACTGGCTGGCTCGCGCGAAAGCGTCCGTCACTTTTTGCCTCAAGTCAACATGGCAGAACTCATCAGCGGCGACGATGAAGTGGGCAATGGCTTTAGCGCGCGCGACGGCTTTTGGCTGTGGCGTCTGCGCGCAAGATCGCGCGAGGCGGTCATCGGCATCATGGGGATTGCCGCGCGCACCCCCGCGCCTGACCTCTCCGAACGCGAATATGAACTTGTCGCCGCGCTCGTCAAGCAGGCGGAACTCGCGCTCGAGGATCGGCAGTTGCAGCAGGGCTTGTTCAATCTCCTCGAAGACATTTCGAGCGAAATCGAGTTGCTGCAGCGCGCGCGCGGCAAGCCACGCTACGCGGGCGCAATCGCCGGAGAGCGCGTCGAGGAAGAAGCGGTGCAGTCGCCCGAATTTCATCGCGCGGTCAAAGACGCGCTCGATCATTACTGGGGCGGACCCAAGTTGACCGAAAGTCCGCTGCTGCGACTCAAGATCGTTCAGGACGCGCTGCCCGAGTTCGACGGCAACCCAACGCGCGCGCTGCGCGCGCAGATCGCGCGCGCGATCGAATCCATGAAGCCCGATGGGAAGCGCTCGCTCACCGCGCCCGAATGGCTCCTCTACAACATCCTCGAACTCAAGGTGCTGCAGGGCAAAAAGATTCGCGAGATCGCATACCAACTCGCGATGAGCGAAAGCGACCTGTATCGCAAGCAGCGCATCGCGATTCAAGAAGTCGCCAAGACGCTGGCGACGATGGAGGAACAGCAGAGTGGTGCGGGGAAATGAGGAGGCAGGTCGAATCTTGGAGAAACCGGGTGTCTCAAAAGGAAGGTATGATGATTCGTTTTTGGTGGCTGGTCGGATTCGTCGTGTTTCTCTTGGGGTGTAGCGCGCTGGGTGGCGGACCCGCAAGCGCGCCGCGTAGTGAGACGATGGCTCCGGTTGAAATGAAGGAACGCGTGACGGATGGTGTGCCGATGATGTTCGTCCCAGCGGGAGAATTCTTGATGGGAAACAGTAACGCAAAAGAAGAGACCAATGGCAAAGAGAGCCCACAACACCAAGTTTACCTTGACGCGTTCTGGATTGACAAGTTCGAGGTAACGAGCGCGCAATACAAGAAATGTGTGGATGCGGGCAAGTGCGCTGCGCCGGAAAAGAGCGGCTCTGAAACGCGCGGCGCGTATTTTGGCAACGCACAGTACGATAACTATCCTGTGATTTACGTTTCGTGGAACAACGCGAAAACGTACTGCGAATGGGCGGGCAAGCGTTTGCCAACGGAAGCGCAGTGGGAAAAAGCCGCGCGCGGGACCGACGGCAGAAACTTTCCGTGGGGGAATACGTTTGATCAGAATTTGCTCAACTCAGATGAGAGCAAGATCGGTGACACGACTGCGGTAGGTAAATTTCCAAATGGCGCGAGTCCGTACGGCGTGATGGATATGGCGGGCAACGTGTTTGAATGGGTTGCGGATTGGTACGACCGTGACTATTATCAGAATTCCCCCGCGCGCAATCCGACGGGACCGGCGACAGGTGATTCCCGATCGTATCGCGGCGGGTCGTGGTTCAACGATGGCAGTTTCGCTCGCGCCGCGGCGCGGTTCATGAACGTCCCAGACTTTGCGCTCTTCTTTCTCGGTTTTCGCTGCGTCGAGTAGCATTTGAGACACCAGGTTTCTCCAAGAAACCTGGTGTCTGAAAATCACGCACGTTTGATTCGCCGGCGCGGTCTGCGTTTAGCAATGCGGCGTTTGCCGTTGTGGGTAAGAGGAACGCCGGTGGTTTTGACGAGCATGGCAAGCCGTTTGCCAAAACGGTGCATCTCATTCAGTTCCGATTGGCAGAATCGGCGCGTGAACTTGCGCGAACCAAGTGGATGATCTGGCGCGTCGGCTTCGATGGTGTACGTGTCCAAGCGAGCAAGCAGATTGCGTTGCGCGGGCGTGAGGGCGAGATTGGCTCTTTCCGCCAACTGATTCAAAGGCAAGCGAAACGGCGCGTGTGCGCGTGTTTGGTGGACAATAACTGCCTTGAGCAACGCCTCGACGTAGAGATTGCCAAAAGAGAGCGCGTACAGATACCGGCGCACTTGAAACATCACCTTGGCAGTTTGCCAATGATGTTCGGCAGTTCGTGTCCAAAAGCGCAGGATCCATCGCGTCTGGAGTGGACGTTGGGGGTCAACCCGATATTTCCCGCGCGGCTTGCCGAGGAGTGAGATACCAGTAGTTTTGATTTCCCAAACCAGCGGATGTTCGTCGCGAAAATCTTGGGGACGATAGTGAACGTGCTGGATGCGTGAATCTACATCGAGTGCAGGTCGAATCTTTTGCCAATCACGATGATGTCCTGTAAAATCTTTGGAGACGAGTGCGATGTCAATATCGCTGTGTTCGTGCGCCGTTCCCAGCGCGTACGAGCCATAGAGAAACGCCGCGTCGAGGTGGATACCGGCTTTCTGCACCGCGCGCACGAAGCGACGCGCAGATTGCAAGGCTTGTCTGTAGTCTGGCTGTGAGTTTGGCATTTGCGTTAGCATCGGGTATGATTGTAGCATAGGGAAAGCGAGTTGGCAAGCGGTTTTTGTTGACTGATGGAGACGAACGATGTTTGGTCTTCAACTGCAAGGCTTGCTCATCATTTTGGTCGTTGCGCTGCTTCTCTTCGGACCAAATCAACTGTCGAAGAACGCTCTCAAGTTCGCTGCCTGCATGGACAATGCGGAGTAACTCAAGATGCGGCTGACTCGTTCTCAACTCTACGTATTGCTACTTGCGATTCTGACTGTAGCCATTGGAGTTTTGAGCAATATTGCTGCGGGGCAGATGCCATCTTGGCTTCAGCCCCACCTTTGGTTATCCTGGCCCATTTTGGTCGTGCTCACTGGTCTCTTCGTCGTTCTCAGCGTGTACCAGCCCCGTCAAGAGGCAGTACAGCCTCCACGCCCTTCCGAACCAGAACCGCCAATCTGGAAGCGCAGGAGCGACAGGCAGGCGCTGCGCAACTACCTTGAGCAACTCATAGAAGAGCACAAGTATTTCACTTTCCTGGGGCGAGCGAAACCACTGGATTTGGAGAAAATCTATATCGCGTTGAAAGTTGGAGAATTTGTGCCGCGACAACTCCAACCAGATGAAGTCGCGCAGACCATAGATGAAGAAACACCCAAACAGCGCACTGGCACTGTTGAAGTGCCTGAAGCGCTTCGCTTGCACCGACGCCCGGCAGTGCTGGGCGAGCCGGGCAGCGGCAAGACGACGCTGCTGAAGTACCTTGCCCTGTGCATTGCCAAACAGGACCCTGCCTTGAGCGAGTTCGCGCGTGAGAGGGTGTCCAGACGGCTTCCCAATTTGGCAGGCGATATTCACAAACGTCTGGACGGAATTGATGCCCAGACTGTCGGCTTGCTGTTAGGGCTTGCTGCTCTGGGCTTTTGGGGCTGGGGAGTGTCCAATTCGCCCAACCCACGGCTTGCATTGCTAGTCGGACTTTGGCTTGTCTTCATGTTGTTGTTTGTTTTTGCAAGGTTCTCCAAACGTTCCATTGTGGTCTGGACAGTGTTGAGCATCGGGTTGTTAGTATATTCCGCTTTGGCACAAGTTGTCCCATCGCTGGCAGTCGGTGTGATGGGGCTTGCTCTAATCGTGTTGCTCTATCCCTATTGGATTCAGCCGCCACTGGCGGCGCTTGAATTGTTGCGGCAGCGAACAACACATTTTCCATTGCCGCTGTATCTAACTCTGAACGACCTAGCTAAAAGTGAATCGCCTTTGCAGGCGGACCTCACGCAGGTGTTGCAGGAAGCGGGTTTCGCCCATTCCCAACGCTTTCTCGAGCAAAAACTGGAAAGGGGCGAGTGCGTTGTTCTCTTGGATGCTTTGGATGAAGTGGTAGACGAAGTAACCTATCGCCGGGTCGTAACTGAAATCAACCGCTTTGCCGTTGCCTATCACCGCAACCAGATTGTCGTGACGTGTCGGGCCGCCGGTTATCGGGGTCTGCTTCAGGGCTTTCTTCAGTTGGAGGTGCAGGAGTTCAACGAGAAGCAGGTGGCGCTCTTCACCAGGAATTGGT
>Ga0233422_10001311_pt1 | contig 11183 bp, 11 predicted proteins | sample Watercolumn_Mata_2_FD_182724 | JGI IMG/M metagenome (GOLD analysis project Ga0233422, IMG submission 182724) | Freshwater microbial communities from Lake Matano, South Sulawesi, Indonesia - Watercolumn_Matano_2014_110_MG | ecosystem: Environmental > Aquatic > Freshwater > Lake | place...
ATATCTTCGGTCGTGCCGCTGACAAAGATTCTGAGCGTGTCCATTGGAAGGAATCCAGAGGAACGTTGCCCCCTGGCAGGGCTGCCTGCAACGTCTCTCCAGATAGATAATAACGCACCGCGCTCCGACTGTCAACTCGTGCTTGATTCATATTCGACTTATTTGACGCCTGCATCTCTGCGGCGTATAATCCTCGGCGATGACGAAACATAGACCTCTGCATCAACCTTGCTGCAACCACAGCAGGCACTCCCACGAAAGATAAACCGTAAATGCGACCCGACAATCGCCGCCGCAACGAATTGCGCCCGGTGAAAATCACGCCGGGCTACCTGGATTATGCCGAAGGCAGCGTGTTAATCGAGGCAGGTAAGACCCGTGTGCTCTGCGCGGTCAGCGTAGAGGATGGCGTGCCGCGCTGGCTCGACGGACGCGGGCAGGGCTGGCTCACCGCCGAGTACGCGATGCTGCCGCGCGCGACCCACACGCGCACGCCGCGCGAAACGACGCCCGGCGCGCGCACGCAAGAAATCCGGCGCTTGGTCGGACGGTCACTCCGCGCAGCAGTGGACTTGAAGTTGATCGGCGAGCGCACGATCACCGTAGATTGCGATGTTCTTCAGGCGGACGGCGGCACGCGCACCGCCGCGATTACCGGCGCGTACGTCGCGGTCGCGCTTTCGCTGAAGAAAATGATCGCGGATAAGACCGCGTCCCCGCGCGCGCTCAAGACGCAGGTCGCGGCGGTCAGCGTTGGCATCGTCGGCGGCGAAGAGATGCTGGACTTGGATTATTCCGAAGACTCGCGCGCTGAAGTGGATTTCAATATCGTGATGACCAGTGAAGGCAAGTTCATCGAAGTGCAAGGCACAGCAGAAGGTGAACCGTTCGCGCGCGACGCGATGGATCGCTTGGTGAATCTCGCGCGCGATGGCATCGCGGAGTTGTTCAAAATCCAGGTGGCAGTGCTTGCAGGGTAGCAATTCAGACGAAGGACGAATGACCAACGACGAATGACCTTCGTCCTTCGTCGTTCGTCTTTGGTCTTCTGTCGCACAAAGGAGACATCTATGCCATCCCCACGCCTCGACGAAATCATCGCCAAATTGGAAAAAGGGGGACGCAAGACGAACGAGATTCTCGGCGCGCTGACGCCGGAGCAATGGCAGCGCGTCGTCTACGACGATCCGCTCGTGTGGACAGCGCGCGATCTGCTCGCGCATTTCGTTTCGGCGGAAGGGAGTTTGCTCAAACTCGCGCAGGATATCGCGGCGAGCGGCGCGGGCTTGCCGGAAGATTTCGATTACGACGCGTTCAACGCGGCGGAACAAACGCGCCTGCGCGATCAACCGCCGCAACAACTTTTGACCGGGCTGAACGCGGCGCGCCAAGAAACGTTGACCTGGGCACGCGCGTTGGACGACGCACAATTGGATCGCGTGGGCTTGCATCCGGTTCTTGGCGAGATTTCGCTGGAGACGATGCTCGTCTCGATTTACGGTCATCAGTTATTTCATATGCGCGAAGCGCAAGCCAAACTCGGCTAGATGGAGTAGACCTTGTTCGACCAATATGCTATAATGATTACAGCCCTTCTTGAAAAGGAAACTACACGATGGACACCAAGAACAATCGTCTTCCTCTGTTGATCGCCCTGTTTGTTCTGGTCAGTCAGGCATGCAGTCTGCCGTTCTCTCTCTCATCCTTGAACCCTATGGCACCCCCCAAACCCGAGACCGCCAGTCCCGTTGCCGCTCTTCCCACCCAGATGATGGCGACTCCGAAACCGGGGACCACCAGTCTGGGCGGGGCTATCCCCATCCAGATCAATGTTACCGCGCCTGAAGGCGTCCAAGTTGTCGAAAAAGCCGCCCTCTTGGCGCCCCACAAAGAGGCACAACTCTACACACTTTATGCCGGGATTGTCCTGTCAAGCGCTCGGGCTTCCTTGGGCTTTAAGGCGGATTATCAAATCTGGGACGCTGATGTCGTCAAGGACAAACCGTTCGAGACGAAGGGCGACCCGCGCCTTTGGTTAGCCATTCCAGCCCGACAGACAGGCGCGCGATTTATCAAACTGTCGGATTATCCATCTGGCAAAAGCCGCAAAGAATTGATGTCCAATTGAGACCAGGGGATTTTTTAGTGACCGCCCAAAGGATTTGGAACTCTTGAATAACACCACCTTTGCCAATCCGTATTTCACCGCCACCTCCGCCGATATGGCAGCCAAGAAGGATCCTGCCAATGGTTTGTTCAACGTCGAAGCCAAGGGCAAGGTGAAGAACAACCTGCCCGTCGAGGCAGCCGTGTCAGGTCTGTTTTTCTTCTATGACGCCAAGGGTCAAGTGATCGGATTTACCACCACCATCTGCGGCGATCAAAAAACATACGGCTGTGGTGGAACCTTGCCTATCAAAGTTCCCGCGCGCGGCGATTCAGAACTGCCCACCGTATTACCTTATCCTCTGGATGTCCAGCCCGCCAAGGTTGTGCTCTATCCATTTGTGGACATTTACTTCGCCCAGTATCTGAGCAAGATCAAGTAATGTCAGATCGAATTCCACCCAAGGAATTATGCGATGAAACTCTCCCATCACTTTGGCGCGACCCTGCGCGAAGCGCCCGCCGGTGCGGAAGCGCTCAGCGCGCAACTCCTTTTACGCGCGGCGTACATCCGCCAGCTCGGACAGGGGTTGTTCTCGTACCTGCCGCTGGCGCATCGCGCGCTCACCAAGATTGAGAATATTATTCGCGAAGAAATGAACGCGATTGGCGGGCAAGAGCTGACGATGCCCGTCGTCCACCCCGCCGAGGTGTGGCAGGCGACCGGGCGGTGGTACTCGATCGGCGCGGAGATGGCACGCTTCAAAGACCGCAAGGAGCGGGACATGGTGCTTGCGATGACGCACGAAGAGGTCGTCGCCGATTTGTGCAAGAGCGAGATCCATTCGTACAAACAACTGCCGCAGCTCGTCTATCACATCCAGACCAAATTCCGCGATGATCCGCGCCCGCGCGCCGGACTGATCCGCGTGCGCGAGTTTACGATGAAAGATTCCTACTCGCTCGACCTCGACGACGCAGGACTCGACCGGCAATACCGCGCGCACTACCAGGCGTATTTCAACATCTTCAATCGCTGCGGTGTCCCCTCCATTGCGGTCGGTTCCGACGTGGGAATGATGGGCGGCTCGCTTGCGCACGAATACATGTACCTCACTCCGGTCGGGGAGGACACGCTCGTGCTGTGTAAGAACTGCGGCTATGCGGCGAATCGTCAGATCGCGCGCTTTGCCAAACGCGCCTCCGCGCCCGAAGAACTCAAGCCCATCGAGAAGGTCGCCACGCCGCATTGCAAAACGATTGAAGAACTCGCCAATTTCCTCGGCGTCCCGAAAAGCAAGACCGCGAAAGCAGTGTTTATGCTCGCGGGACACGAGGAAGAAAATCGCACGCGTGAGGATTTCGTCTTTGCGGTGATTCGCGGCGAGCTGGAGGTGAACGAGACGAAACTCGCGAACGCGCTCAAAGCCGATTGGCTGCGCCCCGCCACCGACGACGAGATTCGCGCGGTCGGCGCGACGCCGGGGTACGCTTCGCCGGTCGGACTGGTTGGGGCGACCAGCCGGTCGCCTGTCCAGATTATCGTGGACGATTCGATTCCCGCGTCGCCCAACCTGGTCGCGGGCGCGAACGACGAGGGCTATCACCTGCTCAACACGAACGTCCCGCGCGACTATGCGCCGACGCGGGTCGCGGACATTGCCGCCGCCAGCGATGGGGACGCGTGCATCAACTGCGGCAGCGCGTTGTATACCGCGCGCGGCGTCGAAGTGGGCAACATTTTCAAACTCGGCACGCGCTATTCGGCGGCAATCAACGCGACGTACCGCGACGCGGATGGGAACGCAAAGCCGATTGTGATGGGCTCGTACGGCATCGGCTCGGGGCGTCTGCTTGCCTGTGTCGCGGAAGAACATCACGACGAGCGCGGTTTGATTCTGCCGATCACCGTCGCGCCATACCACGTCCATCTCGTCTCGCTCGCCGGAAACGACGCAGAGGTTGACGCGGCGGCGCAACGCGTCTACCAAGCGCTGCTTTCCGCGAACATCGAAGTGTTGTACGATGATCGCGCGGAAAGCGCGGGCGTGAAATTCGCGGACGCAGATCTGATCGGCTTGCCGATTCGCTTGACGGTGAGCAACAAGTCGTTGAGCGCCGGCGGCGTCGAAATGAAACGGCGCGATCAGGCGGCGCGCGTCGTCGTCGCGGCGGCGGACTTGATCGGGCGCGTGCGCGCCGAAATGCAAACGCTGTTCGATGACCTCGCGAAAAAGGTGGTCACGGTCCCATTTCGGTAGAGGCGCTCCTGTGCGATCACCCTGACCCACGGCAGGGCAGACACACAGGTCTGCCCCTACGAAACCCGGTTGACATTTTGCCCACCGCGCATATACTTGTGAACAAAGGATTGCGGCGCGCCCCGCTCTCATGTGAGTCGGGGCGCTGCTTTAACCGGGCAGTCAGATGAAAGTATTGACCGTCAGCGACGAACTAGTCCCAGCCTTGCACACTCCCGCCTTGCTGCATTATGCCCACGGCGTCGAATTGATTTTGGCGTGCGGCGATTTGCCCGCCAATTACCTGGAATATCTCGTTTCGATGCTGAATGCACCGCTCTTATATGTGATGGGCAATCACGGCGGCGACGGGGGCGAAGGGGACTTTCCCGAAGGGGGCGAGAACATTGACCTGCGCGTCGTCGAATACAAGGGACTGTTGATCGCCGGGCTGGAAGGCGCGCAGCGCTACAACAACAAGCCGCGCTTTCAATACACCGAAAACGAAATGCGCGCGCGCATCGCCGCACTCACGCCCGCGCTGATGCTCAACAAAGCGCGCTATGGTCGCCATCTCGACATCTTGATCACGCACGCGCCGCCGCACCAAATCCACGACGCCGAGGATTACGCGCACCGCGGTTTCAAATCGTTCGTCTGGTTCATCGAACATTATCAACCGCGCTATTTGATCCATGGGCACGTTCACGTGTACGACAAGCGCGACGAAACGCTCACCGTCCGTGGCGCGACGACGATCGTCAACACGTACGGCTACAAGATTCTGGATATTGCTCCGGTCAAGAATCGCCTGTCGAAATGATTGCTTTTCGCAACGTTACCAAGCGGTACGGCGCGACGCCCGCCCTGCATCAATTGACCTTGACCATTTCGTCGGGAGCAATTTTCGGTCTGCTGGGACCAAATGGCGCGGGGAAAAGCACGCTCATCAATTTGCTGATGGGATTCATCTTTCCGGATGACGGCACGCTCGAGCGCGGCGATTGGCTGCCTCGGCGCATCGGCTTTGTTCCAGAGCGTCCCGCGTTTCCGTCGCGTTGCCCCGCCGACGAATATCTGATGATCGCCGGTCAATTGGTCGGCACGAACGCTGCGGTGTTGCGAAATGACATCGCCGCGCGTTTGCAGCAAGTGGGCTTGCATCATGCCGCGCGCTGGCGCGTGAATCAATTCTCGAAAGGTATGTTGCAGCGACTCGCCATCGCACAGGCGCTCTTGAGTGATCCCGCGTTCCTGATTCTCGACGAACCGATGAACGGACTTGATCCGGCGGGGCAGAAAGAGATCCGCGACCTGATCAAATCGCTCCGGCGCGAAGGCAAGACGGTGCTGTTCAGTACACATCGGCTGGAAGACATTGCGGGTGTTTGCACGCACGTAGGCATTCTCAAGCGCGGACGCCTGGTGCGCGCAGGTTCGCTGGACGCGCTGGCACCGTTGCGCGATCAAGTCGTCATCACCATTGCTGGCGCGCCGACACTGCAGGCGATTGCTGCGCTGCATCCGGACATTACCCTTGACGGAAACACACTCACGCTGAATGGCGATGCCATCGCGCACAAAGCGGCTGTGCTGCGCGCCTTGTTGGAAATGGGCGCGGAGATTCAATCGTTGTCTCACCAACGCACAACGCTCGAAGAAATCTATCTCGAGGCGATGCGATGACGCGCCGAGTTCTCTCGCTCAGTCTCGCGTTCGTGCGAAATCTGTACCGCACACTGCTCGGGATGCTGCCGCCCGTGCTGACCTTGTTGGTGTATCGCTTGTCGTTCACCTATCGCAACCAGGGCGACCCAGCTTATTTCACCGCGATGGGTGGAATTGGCTTGGCATTTGTCGGCGTGGTCACGGCATTACTCATCGCCGATCGCGCCAACCGCGCGGCAATGTATTCATTCATCGCGCGCTTGCCGCGTCGCGCCGAGTTCCTGTTTGCGGTTGTCGTCGCAACCCTGTTCATCACGGTCGCGATGGCTGGGCTGTACACATCGCTCGTGCTCGGTTTTCATATGGCACTGACGCCGATTGAATTGCTGCTCATCTTCCCGCGCTGGCTCAGCATCTTTATCTTGAGCGCAACGCTGGGATTGCTGATGAGCAGATTAGCCAGTCGGCATAATTCGCATGTGATCGTCTTTGTCGTGTTGGGCGGCATGGCATTGAGCCGCGAACAAATCCGTTATCTGGCGAATGGTCAATCGTCCTGGTTTGTTGACGGCGTCGAGTTTGTCGTGCGCCCCATCACCGACGCTCTGACGATCAACTTGCAATCGAGCGATGTTCTACCGGCGTTAGCTGTGACATGGCTATACGCCACAGTCCTGTTAGCCAGCGCCGTATGGTTATTCCAACGCAAAGATCTTTTGTGGATGGAATAATTCACGCGATCCATTATGCCCAACCAATTTCACGCGCAAACCGAATCCGATTTCAGCCGCGCGCGGCTCAAAGCCTTCTGGCGCGAGGTCGCCGCGACCTTCGCGCGTCGTCCGAACGAACTCCTCTCCTTCGATCAGGTCAAGCGTTCGCTCAAAACGTTCGGCGAGAGTTATCGCGGGGTCCAGACCGTGCCGCTCGCGCACATCATCGGCAGCGCGACGCTGCGCTTTCACGATTTCGACGGCGCGTTCCTGCCGACGAGCGCGCGCACTAAATCGCGCTGGCGCAGTGTGGATGCCGCGTGGTACGAAGAGATTGGCTTACCGCCGGTGCAACTGTACAAGATCGGCGACGCGTTCTTCGTCCGCGACGGGCACCACCGCATCAGCGTCGCGCGCGAAAAAGGGCAGGAATTCATCGAAGCCGAAGTGATCGAAGCGCGTACGCGAACGCGCGTGCCGGTCACACCGGACCTGGTCGCATCTGATCTGGAGATCATCGGCGAGTATTCCGACTTTATCGAAAAGACGCAGATTGACAAATTGCGTCCTGAGCAGAACATTCGCTTTTCGGAACCCGGTGGATACGCGCGTTTGTTCGAACATATCGCGGTGCACCGCTATTTTCTTTGCGAAGAACAGCACCACAAGGTTCCTTGCGACGAGGCGGTGATGAGTTGGTACGACAACGTGTATCTGCCGGTCGTGACCGCGATCCGCCAGCACAACATCCTCCACGATTTCCCCCATCGCACCGAAGCCGACCTGTATCTCTGGATCACCGACCATCACTATTTCTTGCACGAGCAAGATCAGGACGTTGACCTGGAACAAGCCGCCGTGGATTTCGCCGAGCGATACAGTCAGCGTTTCGACAAACGTCTCTTGAACGCGATGAAGCAAGCCGTCGTCGAATTCTTGGAGGGGGAAACGCTCAAGCCGATGATCGAAAGCTTGCTCCCTGAACCCACAACCGACCTGGAGGAGATTCGCCGTGTCCCAGAATAAATCGCGCATCGTCGCCGTCTTTGGCGGCTCGCGCACGACTCCCGGCAGCGCAGAGTACGCCGAGGCATACACCATCGGCAAATTGCTCGCGCAGCGCGGTTTCGCCGTGATGAACGGCGGCTATCAGGGGACAATGGAAGCCTCGGCGCGCGGCGCAAAAGAACACGGCGGGCGCACGATCGGCGTGCTCTCCAGTGAATTTGACTGGCTCGCGCCCAATCCGTACCTCGACGAAACGACCAACGCCCTCGATCTGTTTGCGCGCATCCGCGAAATGCAAACGCGCGCGGACGCGTTCATCGTTTTGAACGGGAGCATCGGCACGCTCGCGGAACTTGCGCTGGTGTGGAATCTGGCGAAGATCGACGCGCAGCAGCGCAAGCCGATCATTTTGGTGGGCGCGGCGTGGGCGCACGTGCTGCGCAGCATATGCGAGCAACTCGGGGTGACGGAGGAAGAGGCGCGCTTGTTGCGCGTGGCGGAGAAACCGGAACAGGCGGTGGAGTTGTTGATCGAGCAATTCCAATGAATGGAGGACGCGATGCCTGACTTTATTTCCGATTCTGATTCGATTGACGTTCAGATCGAAAAGCAAATCGCCAGTGAAGGCACGAAAGAGAAACCAGTCAAGCCCATTGTCGCGCCTGTGCTGGCGGAAGCGCATTCACCGGTGTACAAAATGCACCGCTATTTTGCGCGCCGCCCGCACAACGTGTTCGAGTATCTTATCAAACATTACTCGAATCCCGGCGACGTAATTCTCGATCCGTTCTGCGGTGGTGGCGTTACAGTGGTCGAATCGCTGCGCGCGCGGCGCAAAGCAATCGGCGTTGACTTGAATCCCATGGCAATTTTCGTCACGCGAACAGAAGTGATGCCGGTGGACCTAGCTAAATTGCGGCAAGCCTTTGACGCACTAGAGCAAGCCGTGCATGAACAGATTGAATCGCTCTACCACACGCGTTGCCCCAAATGCAAGAATGAAAAAGCGGTCGCCACATGGTTTGAATGGAGCAACGTCGTCGTCTGTCCGATGAATTTATGCAAAGCCCAAGTCGTACTGAAACACGCCAAGAAATTGCGCAGCGGCGTCTACCAATGCCCTGAATGCAAAAGCGAAATCGCGCCGATCGAAGCGCAACGCCGCGATGACGTTTTGCTGCGCGTCAAGTTTGCCTGCCCTAGATGCGAAGAAAAAGGAGAAAAAGAAGCAGACGAGTTTGACGTGCGGCGGTACCGGCGCATTGCGAAAAATCTCCGCGCCACGGTGACGAAGGGAATCCTGAAAGTTCCAAAGGAAGTCATTCCAGATGCAGACCGTCAACGGGACGACGCGCTATATCAAAAAGGCATCAGACATTTCCGCGATCTATTCACCCCCAGAAACTTACTTGGCAATGCTTTGCTCAAGAAGGCGATCCTCGCCACCGAATTCCCAAACGATGTCAGAGAATTGATGATCTTGACCTTCTCGGCAACACTGGCATGGACTTCGATAATGACGAGTTCCACCGGGCACGGTTGGCAACATCATGGGTATTGGCTTCCCAATGTTTATTTCGAGATGAATGTGTGGGAAATGTTTCGCCAACGCTTTGCCAAAGGGCAAAGTACTGTCCTCAAAGGAAAAGAATATTCCAAAAAAGAAATTGGGGACTTTTCCCAATTTGCAGTGGACTATGCCGATCTGCGCGCCAAAACGTGTTTGTTGATCAACCAATCTTCCGACCGGCTGCCGTTGCCTCAGGAAGCCGCAGATGTAATCATCACCGATCCGCCCTTTGGCGGCAATGTGCAATACGCAGAGTTGTCGTACTTCTGGACAGTCTGGCTGAAAGGTGTTCTTGGGCTGAAGGGAATATTCGATAACTCTAAAGAAGCCGTGCAAACGCGGCACACCGGCTTTCCCACTGAAAAATCGGCAAAACATTACGAGGAAATGCTTTATCGCATTTTCAAAGAGTGCCGCCGCGTGTTGAAGCCGAACGGCTGGATGGTGATGACGTTTCACAATCGCGATATCGGCGTGTGGATGGCATTGCATCGCGCGGCAAATCGCGCTGGCTTCAAATTGCCGCCGCGCGATGTAGATCGCAATCGCGGAATGATGTACCAACCGCCGATTGAGGAATACACAACGACGTTGCACCAACGCGCCGCCGGATCTATGCTGGGCGATTTCATCCTGTCGTTCCAACGCCAGGACATTTCCCCGGAGATCGAACAAATCAAAGACGCGCTCGATCCCGCCGAAGAAGCCATCCTGGTGGGACGCACGCGCGAACTGATTGACTATAACGGCGGTGCAGATGAAAACCTTCTGATGACTGGATTGATTCCTTTTTTGAACGAACGGAACTTGCTACATCGACTTGCGCGGTTTGACTTTCGCGCATTCTTCGACACGCACTTTATCCGAAAAGGCAAGTTGTGGTATACCGAAGAACAGATTGACGCGCAAACTCGCGCGCTCAAACCGTTCGAGTTTATTCCAGCGGAAAAACTAACGCACGATATTATCTACGCCTATCTCAAGGAAAAACGATACGCCACGCTCGATGATCTGCTCAATCTGATCTATACCACGTTGGTCAATTCACAGCGCCCCGGCATCGAAACGATCCACAAGGTTCTGAATCGGATCGCGGAACGCGGCGAAATGGCTGGACAAAAACGGCCGGTCTACTATCTAACACGAAGAGCGATCCGCGAAGTCGAACAGACGAAGGAAGCCGCAGACGTGATCCAACGTGGGTTGTTCGATGAAGATGTATTGCTCTCCCGACTCGATCACAACGAAATCATCACGCGACTGATGCAACACGTTACCCTGCGCGGGTACGCCGTTCACGTTGGCGAGACGGAACAAATCAAGGAATCGGCGTTTCGCGGGGTGAGTGTGCCAATGTCCAGCGCGAGTGAATTCGGTCTGCCACCGCTCGTGTTCGACACGGTCAAGCAAATCGATCTGCTTGCGCTCAAGGGCTATGCAATTGTTGCCGCGTTTGAAGTGGCAACGACCGTCGAGACGGCGAACAAGGCGATCAATGATCGTTATCGCAATTTATTTGCGTCCGCGCCGAATCTCAATATTCGCGCCTATGTGATCGTGAAGGATGTTGACCACAAAAAAGCGCAAGAAATCCTCTATACGCCCGCGAACGCGCTGGAGAGTCTAATTCAAGAAGTGAAAATCGTTCGCCTGAGCCAACTGACACCCAAAGGAATGGAGCAATTATTGTGAATTGCAACAACAAGGGGTGACCCCGCGAGGTCACCCATTGTGCTTGGGTTGGGCAGACAAACAGGTCTGCCCCTACGTCGCCAACTGACGCGCCTTGCTGATAAAGGTATCCGTGGTTATTGCATCATCACCCGCTATCCACGCGATACAGTACCTCGCTCATCGCGCGCAGGCGCGCCGCGGCGG
>Ga0233422_10001312_pt1 | contig 11172 bp, 14 predicted proteins | sample Watercolumn_Mata_2_FD_182724 | JGI IMG/M metagenome (GOLD analysis project Ga0233422, IMG submission 182724) | Freshwater microbial communities from Lake Matano, South Sulawesi, Indonesia - Watercolumn_Matano_2014_110_MG | ecosystem: Environmental > Aquatic > Freshwater > Lake | place...
TTGGAGTGAGTTAGAAAACGCTCCTGGGGGGCACTCCGGGAATTCCTGGGGGCAAGTCTGGAATTCCAGGAGCGGAACAAAATCAACTAGTTAGCGTAAAACTTCACGTAAGCTATTGATTTTGTCGTAATTGATAAAATTATGAAAACCGATACTGAAGTTAAAAGTCAAAACCAATCTGGTAAGTTTTGGAGCCGTTCATAGGTTTGCTTGACCGAAACCTGGAGTTCGTGGCTATAACCATCTAACGCATAAATTTGAATCTGCTTGTTAGAGACGCGAATTCGTTGTTGCACGAAACCGAGTTCTCGTAAGATCGCGCTCAATTGTCGGTTACTCAGCCGAAAGCCCTGGGTTTTCAAGAGGGCGGATACGGTTTCATCCTGAACAAACCGTCGGACTTCATGGCCAAACACCCAAACCGGGTTGCGATTAAAGGGTTTCTTTTGTTTCTCGAATTGTTGACTGGTTTTGAAGAATGACTCATTGAAGACCGATTTAGGGAGTTCCATCGGTTTTGGGACATTTTGGAAGTGACGGCTCATGATGAGGTTGTGCATGGCCTCGGTGGGCTGATGAATCGGTTCGACCAATTCTTTTTGGCGTAATTTTTTAGAAGGATAGATTTTAGGTTCAGTGAGGTAGGAGGGTGAGCGGCTCGGAATCGGGTGATCCAACCATTTTTTGAGTTCATAACAAACGCCTTTTAGGAAAGACTTCGAGGGGACACTCCCGCCCACAGGACCGCCCAGATGATCCCATTTTTTCCACCAAGCGATGGCGGCATCGGTGAGGCACCATTGTTCGGTTTCCGTGGTGGAATGGATCAAGCAGGTTCTTCGGTCTAGTCGGTCCACGCCGGGATAGGAGTCTTGGTGGTTAGAGCAAGCGAAGAGACTGGCGACGTTGTAGATATACTTAGAAGCGGCGTATTTCTCATTAATTTGGAGGAGGGTTGAACCTTGGACGAGGTTTTTATATTGTTCAAAGAAATGGGTATTTTCTTTTCGGAGGGTAGGGACGTCATCAAACCAGATGAATTTGGCGATGAAGTATGCGTTATAGGGGGAAAGCATATCGACGGCATTGACGCATTGTGATCGTCCATTGGCGAGATAGGACACCACGTTGCCGTAGGTACTTTTACCGACACCGGACTGGTCAGAAATCACCCAGAAAGCGAAGGGGTGTTTTTGGTCTGGGGTGAGGACGGTACGAGCGGTCCAGGCCATCGCGATTTCCCAATATTCTTGGAAGACGCGCTTGACCAGTTCGATGAAGAGTGGACCCGCCTGAGGTTCGCTAGGATCAGGACTGGCGTACAAGACGGATAATGGGTTGATCCATAGATTGGCGCAAGGGATGTCATCCAAAAGAAAAATCGGTTCTAGTTTGCCGGGGTAATACACGAGTTTATTCACTAGTGGGAGGGAAGCCATGACCATTTTTTTGATTTTTCGGTTGTACTTGGAGTCCAGGTATTCTGCGGTAAAGTGTGTACCGGTCCGGATATTATACAGTTGACTGGAACCATTCACGACCACGTGGTCACGGCAAAATTTGAGAAGCCATTCGCGGTCTTCATCTGGCAATGCCAGGAGTGGATCATCGTCTTCAGGGTTAACCGTTCCATCCCCCTTTTTAGATTTAGAGGAGGTATAACTGGTTTTATTGATTCGTTCGAGTTGCGAACCGATTTTCTGGTCAGGATCACCATAGAAGTGTTGCCCGAGATAAAGGAGTTCTTCATAGGGGGCGTGTTGGCACCGGGCGATGGCTAATTCTCGCATGAGGGTATTGGAACGGCCATCTCGAATCAGGGTAGGCATTTGGCCTTGACAGTCCAGGATATTTTCAGCTTCATGAAGGGTCCAGGGAAAGATGGAATCCTCCACCGGAACGCAAGGCAGATAGAAGAATCGGTTCCACTCATGAACATCGGGTTTAATCAGCAATTCGTCGAGTTCTTTGAGGACGGCCCGTTTGATAATTTCCGCGGAAGGAACAGTGAGTTTTCTGGAGAAAGGGAAACAGAGACGGTACCGTTTTTGAGCTTTAGGACCATCGGTAAAGAATGAATAAGACGGATAGATAAAGGATTCGACGTTGAGGGTGGTGAGGAGTTCTTTAGGGGTCGCGCAAGCTCCCAACCCTTGGTCGAGGTCCAGGACTAAGCCATGGCAAAAGGTCACTTGGTCTTTGGTGCGGGTATTTTCTCTGAACTCGGTAAAATTAAACAGTGGACAACGGTTTTCTCTTTCTTGTTTGTTACGGAATACGAGTGGATCAGGACCGATAAACTGTTTGAGGAAATGGATGTAACTCATTTCTCTGGAGTAGGTTTCTTTTTTTTTGACATGATCTAGGAAGGAAATAATCATCGTAACCTCCGGGGGTTAAAAAAAGGGCTGTTCTAGGCTTGCCCTGAGCCTGCCGAAGGGGCGTCTTTCTCTTGAGCAATTTTTTCGAGTTCGTATTCATAGACGCCTAAAAGATCGTCAGTGGCGCTCGGTAATTTCACAAGATGAAACAAGGGTCCAGCAAGACAGGGGATACTGGTTTGACATTCAATGGTATGCGTTCTAGGGTTTAGGGTTAAGAGACCGATATTGAAATTGTTTTCGCGGGTGCATTGTTCGAGCAGTGCAAAAGCATCAATGTAATCTTGCACGGAAGGATAAGCCGCAATGAGTCTAAAAAAGTGTTCTTTTTCCGGGTGTAGAGTCATCATAAAAAAAACCCTTTACATTTATTTATGAAAATGATAGCGTATGACCACGTTACAGCAAAATCTGTTAACGGTCAATAGCAATCCACTAGGTAAGAACATATGAACTATGAAATCGCAGACATCGTAGAAAAACGCGGTAATCCCGTTTTCTTAGATGGGATAAGACGCTCAGAATTGATTCGTAAACTGTACTCGGAAGGGATGCGACCCAAGCAAATTGCCATGAAGTTTGGAGTGTCTCCGTCTTACATTTCCATCATTACGCGTGATTTAAGAAACCCACCGAAGACGGCGGTGAAGAATGAACGCCCCATTGATAAAACCACTGAGGGAACCAGTCCGGAGGTGAAGAATGAACGCCCCATTGATAAAACCACTGAGGGAACCAGTTCGGAGGTGAAGAATGAACGCACCACTGATGAAACCCCTGAGGGAACAACTCCAGAAGATGAACTATTATGAAAGAAATCAATATTTTTTTGTTTTTTTCGATGACCCACAACAAGCCCAACATTGGTTGGAACGATTAGACCAACGATATGAACCGTTACGCTTAGGTTCAATGGTCATTACACGAGTGAATAGAAAACATGAACCACTATTTTAAACAAATTATCAAAGACGAATGTACAGCGCTAGAAAATCTATACCGTTCAGGAGACAATGACGAAACCGTTAACCATTACATCCAGCTCATGGAAGAACGGCGCTACCAAAAGATCGTCACCACCGGCATTGGGAAATCGTCTTATGTCGCCAGGAAACTAGCGGCGATGTTCTGTAACGTGGGGGAACCTGCTTTCTACGTTCACCCCGTAGACATTTTGCACGGTTCGTTATCTAGGATTCATCACGATGATCTTCTATGGTTAGTCTCACATTCTGGCGAAACGGAAGAATTAGTGGCTTTAATGCGTTTCACAGACCCTAGATTGCGAACCATTTTAATCACTTCAAAACCTGGATCAACGTTAGAAAAGAACTCTAGTCTCACGTTCTTCACTGGGTGTGATGAAAAGTTACTCGTTCCAACGTCTAGCTTCACTACATTATCGGTCTTGGCGGATGCCTTAGTGCTATCTTATGCCTACCAAATGGGTTGCACCTCAAAAAGCACCCAACAATACCATCCTGCAGGCCAACATCAAAAGGTTGAACCATGAGCATTACTGACAAAATCGACGCCATTACCAAAATTACGCCGGAATACTTGAGCGTGACGCCGCCTTGTCCCAAGTCAGTGAAGATTGAACTGACATCCATTTGCAATTTTCGATGCCAATATTGCGCATTGAGAACTCGCGAAGAGAAAGGACGGCACATGAGTTTAGAACGTTGGGAAACCTACCTGAGAATCCTCAAGGACGCTGGAGTGGAGGAAATTGGATGTTTCTACATTGGAGAATCGGCATTGCACCCACAGGTTTCTGATGCCATTAGAATCGCCAAAGAAATGGGTTTCCCCTACGTGTTCATGACGTCCAACGGGTCCGCGTTCACGCCTGAAGTGGCCAAAAAGGTGATGGCCGCGGGTTTGGATTCACTTAAATTCAGTTTAAACTACCATGACCAAGACCAATTCACCGAAGTCACCACCGTATCAGGAAAGTACTTTGACCGAATGCTTGAAAACATCAAAGCCGCTCATAAAATCAGAAAGATCATGGGATTTCAAACAAAAATATATGCGTCTTCCATTTTATATGATGGCGAACAAAGGGAGAAAATGAACAAAGTGATCCAACAAGTTCAAGATTCCATTGACCAACATTATTTCTTGCCGTTGTACACCATGGGAGCGGTCGCCAAGGAAAGAGAACTACAGCTCGGGTTTAAACCCACCGCCGGGAATATGGGCCGTATAGGTGCGCTACGGGAACCATTGCCTTGTTGGTCAGTGTTCACGGAAGGACACTTGACGGTCGACGGTTTGTTATCGGCTTGTTGCTTTGACGCTTCGAAGAAATGGATCATGGGGGATTTAAATACTCAAACATTCTTTGAAGCCTGGCATTCAGAGACGTTTCAAGAATTAAGGAAACATCATTTGAATAAGGATGTCACTGGTACTGTTTGTGAAAAATGTGTCGCTTATTAATAGGAGTTTGATATGAGAAAATCGGCCACTGTTCAGTTAATCACCAAGATCGTCAAGATCATCAGGAAACTAAAAGCTTTGTTCTCTAAATAATGACCCCCCCTGGGTTGCGGTATTCAACAGCCGCAACCCTCTCCCTAAAAGGAAATCACACTATGTCCTTCGAAACGAAACTTGGAAAAGATATTTTTTACTCTAAATATGCGCAAGGTCCAGATGACACTTGGTATAAAGCGTGTCAACGAATGGTTAAATCCGTTGCTCAAGGACTCATGAACGAATCAGAATGCCGTGAGTTAGAAATCATTTTTGATCGAATGGAAGCCATACCCGCTGGAAGATACATCTATTATGGCGGAAGAGACGTACTAGCCGTTAACAATTGTTTTTGTTTTAGGGTTGAGGATACCCGCGAAGATTGGTCAAGAGTCATCCATGATTCAATGTCTTCACTCATGTTAGGCGGTGGCATTGGTATTGATTACTCGGCCATTCGACCGAAAGGTTCAAAGCTAAACCGGACAGGCGGTATTTGTTCTGGGCCTATTTCTTTAACGCTCACCTTGAATGAAGTCGGTAGAAACGTCCAGCAAGGCGGTTCAAGACGTTCAGCCATCTATGGATCACTATCCAGAGAACACGCGGATATCTATGAATGGTTAACCGTGAAAGATTGGTCCAATCAGAAAGTCCCTGGAACCAATCTGAGTTTATCGGAGGTGAAGACCTTAGATTTCGATTATCCCGCACCATTAGACATGACGAACATTTCGGTCAACTATGGGGACAATTGGTTGAATTTAGAAAACAGGAGCCAAGACCCGGTTTTTGTGAAGAATGTTGAAATGGCCATTCTGAATGGTGAACCGGGATTCTCATTTAATTTTGGGTTGAAAGCGAAAGAAACCCTTCGCAATGCACCCGTTTCTGGTCGAACGAAGGTCTTAACTCGTGATGGTGAAATCGAAGTGATTGCCATCGTAGGGATGCCCACGATCGTCTGGACGGGTCAACGTTGGGCAGAAACCGTCTTCGTCAAGACCAATAGCCATTCAGAAACCGTGACCGTCAAAATATCGAATGGACGGTCCATCACTTGCTCACCAGATCACCCATTTATTTTGCATGGTTGGGAACGGGTCAATGCCGCTCACTTGGTGATTGGGGATGAATTAGAAACGGGAAGAGACGATTTCTTGACGGTTTTATCCGTTAAAAAGTCATCCATAGAAGCCGTGTATTGTTGCGACGTCAAAGTACCAGAGCATAGTTTCTGGGCGGAAGGCGTCTTGGTCTCCAATTGCTGTGAAGTCACCTCGGAAGATGACTCGGATTGCTGTAACCTGGCATCGGTGAACTTTGCCAGGATATCGTCTGTGGAACGTCTCAAGGAAGTGACAGAATTAGTGGCCAAGTTTCTCATTTGTGGAACCATTCGCGGTGTCATGCCCACTCAAAGAAGTGAACAAGTACGCGACAAGAATAGAAGAATCGGGTTAGGAATCATGGGTTTACATGAATGGATGCTCAAGCGTAGTTTGAAATATGAAATGAGTAACGTTCTTCGTCATTGGATGGCTGCCTTTAGGTCTAGTACCATGAAAGGGGCAAACCAGTTATGTAGTGAACTGGGTGTCAACCGTCCTGTCGCCTACAATGCCATTGCGCCGAATGGAACCATTGGGTTATTAGCGGCCACCACGCAAGGAATCGAACCGCTTTATTCAACCGCCTACATTCGTCGGTACCTTCACAAACTACGCTGGATCGAAGAGGTGGTCATTGATCCGATTGCCTTAAAACTGGTCAGGGATGGTTTTAATGAAGAAAACATCGAAACCGCGCTCAGTTTGAGTCAAGATTTTGAAAGACGAATCAAATTTCAAGCGGAAATGCAAAGTTATATTGACAACGCGATTTCGTCCACCGTGAACCTACCCAATACCCGCGTGGATTCAAAACATTTTGCGGAAGTTTTATCGAAACACGCCCCGAACCTCCGTGGGTTGACCGTTTACCCGGATGGTGCGCGTGGTGGTCAACCCATTATCCCCTTATCCATTGAGCAAGCGAAGAAAGAAATATATCGACTTGAATCACACGAAGGTTGCAAGAACGGAACCTGCGGGACTTAATGAATCAGTGAGTTAGGAAGCTCCTGGAATCTAGGAGTGGGGTGAGTTAGAAAGCACTCCTCAGATTCCAGGAGCGGAACAAAATCAACAACTTACCACTAGCAAAAAGGTACTTTTATGAATAAACATTATACTAACCTAGACCCATGGGAGAAAAGCCATGATTGACATAATTGAAACGATCGTTCTCATTTTGCTGTTGTTAACCATTCTTTTATTGGACCACGACCATGACCGATTTATATAACCATCAGATAAAAGGCTCTGAGTGGCTTTGTGAGGTTAAAAAAGGGATACTCGCATTTGATACTAGGCTAGGTAAAACTTTAACCGCCTACGAGGCTGTGAAGCGGATTAAACCGAAGAATGTCATCTTGCTAAGACCTAAATCTGCGATAGAAGCTTGGGTTAGAACGGTCCCTGAAATTGCGGATTGGAGGTGTTTTACTTACGAGAAATTCAGTATTGATTCAAAAGTAGACCCAACGCTGAAAAACTGTGATGTTCTCATTTGTGATGAAGCTCACTTTCTTAGAAACCGAAAAACCCAAAAGTTTGACGCCATTAAAAAGATCAATAGTCAATATACTTTCCTACTCACTGCAACACCACTGGTCAACGATTCTTATGACTTGTGGTCACTTTTACACTTGTGCGATAAAAAGAAATTTTCTTCCTATTGGAAATTCGCTATGGAAAATTATCATGTCACGATTGGTCAATGGGGAAACTACGAGGTAGGATCACTCAAGGATGAGGATCAACTCAGGTCACTCATTGAGAAATATATGTACCGGAAATCACGGGAAACCTTTGGGATCTCACGTGAGATGATTCGATTAAACATGGATACTCAGCAAGAACGAATCTACCACCAAGTGATGAAAAACGGTTACTTTGAAGAGAAAGACGTGGTTCTACTTGCACCCACCATCTTTCACAAACTTACCCGTTTTCGTCAGATTACGGCTTGCCCAAAGATCATTCATCCATCACTTGACGAAGGCGCCATTCTGTCTTGGTTCGATGAAGAAAGACTACCTGATCGTTTCGCGGTGTTTTCAACCTACAACATGCTGTTTGAGCATTTGGCCAAGGTTCTGGATCGAACCGTGTTTATCGGAAAGGAAAACGCTGACCAATTCCAGAATTATCGTGGAAAAGCAGCCATCCTATGTAATATCAAGTCCAGCAATGGGTTTTCACTGGACACGGCGGATGCGGCATTCATTATTTCACCCGCTTGGACACCCGCAGACAATGTGCAAGCAGAAAGCAGGATCATTTCTCAACAGCAACGATCTGAAAAAAAAGTCTTCTATTTCATCATTAACAACACGATGGATCATTTCATTTATGAAGTCATTAAAGGAAAGAAGGTTCTGATGTCCAGCATTGTCGATTATTTAGAAAAAACAGTTGACAATTTATAAAAACAAGTTACAATAAAATCACCCTTTAAAAAGAGAACTGAAAAACATGAAAATACTTTGCATAGACCCCGGTGAAACCACAGGATTCGCGGTTTTAGAAGATCACCGCGCCAACCTGCACCAAGCGATGACGAGAAATGTCCATGATATGATGGAAGAACTAAACAAATTCTATGATCTTGATCTAGTCATCTATGAAAACTACCTCATCTATCCGAACAAAGTCAGGATGCACACGATGAAAGAATTGGTCATACCAAAACTATGTGGCGCTATTGAGGCATTTTGTTCCATGAAAGACGTTGATTTTATCACCTATAGGGCAACAGACACACACACCGGGTTAGATAACATGGTTCATGCGTTGAATAACGGAACCAAGATGAAACATGAATGGCGACATGCGAGTGACGCCTTACTCCTGGGTTTAAGATACTACTTAGACTGTGGAACGATCCTAGAAAACCTGAAAAACATACAGATATGTCTTTGCAAACAAAAGTTATTTGAGGATGATTAAAATGTACAAAGAATACGATGAACAACAAAACCCTGAAATTTTAGAAAGAAATGGGAAGTTTTACTTTATCCTAAAGACAGGAAGCGGTTTACCCATTTTCTGCGGTGAGGGTGATACTAAGGATGATTGTTTATCACAATGTTCTGACTTTAAGGATGTCAACCCTAACTTTCTACGTTGGAGGTAAGAAATGGTTATCCAGGTACTAGAAGACGCCTACAAATTACTATCTGAGTATGATGATTTAGATGATCTGGACATTGATATTGAAATAGATGATTGTTTTTTGGATGAAGTGAAGGATCAGATTGAAGACTTAAAGCGTGAGCATAGTGACCGCTATATCAAAAATGTTCTACTGGATTTATTAGATGATTTGATTACGGTTTTTGAAAGCATGAATGGTGACTATTTTGAAATCTTACAACAATTACGAGAAATCTATCTAAAAAACAGGTATTGATATGAACTATTACGAAACAGATTTTTTTAGGGAACAATTCTTTAAAGTTTTGAAGAATGCTGTGGAATCATTGGAAGATCATGATACTGTGAAAGAATCCGTCTACTTTATAAAGGAAATTACCAACGGGAATGGACTCAATGACAAAAGACGGGTTGACCAACTCATTGCCAACCTGATTATTCAATACGATGAAATGGGTGATGGTGAAGCCTTGGATCAAATGGACTCTATGTTTTATAACCTACTGAATGAGTAAAAACGATGAACGCATTAAAATCATTTGCATTAATACTACTGTTTGCATCGGACTTATCGGCCAATGATTACATCATCCGTGAGTACAAACCAAACCCTTATCAATACAACAACAGTCAACTTCAAAACAGGTTCAATTTGAAGGTTCCTGATGCTTATGGTCATCGGTATATTGTTGAACCAAATATAAATCATCAATATGTACCACCTATTTACACACCACCTATGTACAGGCACCCGGTTCCGAAATTCAATCCTGAACTTAACAGACTTCAATGGTAACCACGATGGGTTTAAACGAATGGATGATCCTGTTAATGTTATTAAACATATTAATGATTATTGCTAATACGTTAAAACAATGAACGAATACTCATATACAACACTGTTAATTGTACTAAATATACTTCTAATTGTTGCGAATATCGTGATACAACTATTGATCGCAATTGAAATTAGAAAAATATTGGTAGAAAACATTGACCCACCCATTAGAGACAACTTAGTTAAATATTTATTAGGTACGAGAAAATGAAAAAAATGTATTTGAAAGCGTTGTTCTACGGTAAATCAGGGACAGGAAAAACCTATTTGGCAGGAACCGCGTCACATTGTGAAAACATGAAAGATGTCCTGTTATTCGATTGTGACGGTGGTTCCCTAACACTGGACGTGAGCGAAATGCCATTTGACGTAGATATCGTCAAGGTGACCAGTTTTCATGACTTGGCGGTCAAATTCGACATCTTGAAACGGTTTATACAAGCTAGGAATAATGGGGACGAAATGGAAATGCTATCCACCCAAGTAGAATTAGTCGGATTTTCACAACCGGCTAAAGTATGGAATACCGTCATTGTCGATACCTTAACCGAAGTCAATATCAACTGTCTATCACACGTGACAGGGAATGACGGTGAATTTGAGATGATTGACTCGGATGTCCATGTTGCAGATATTAAAGCATGGGGTAAAAATTACACCAAAATGCTGAGGTTCACCAAAGCTTTGAAGGACATTGAAATGCACGTGATCCTCAATTGCCAGGTTGACCAAGAAATTTGTGGCGAAGTCATCCGATACTCGCCCAAGTTAAATGGGAAACTAAAAACGGATGTAGTCACTTATCAGGACATCGTGGGTTTCCTTTGTGTAGGGCAAATTGACGAAGGGGGAAGTGAAAAGCGAAGACTTTATTTAAGACCTGGAGCGGCGGGAAAGTATGTCGCCAAGAATAGGTTTGGTGGGAGACTGCCAAGTTATATTGACGACCCCACGATGGATCATTTTGTATCAATTTTTAATATCAATAGGTCATGATTATGCCACTAGACTTTAGTAAAATAGAAACGGAACAATGCCTGCAACCCGGTGAATACGGTGCTGTGGTGGTAGACGCTGTTTTCAAAACGTCATCTAGCGGAAACGAATATATCAACATCAAATGGCGAATCACTGATAGAGAACATTACGGTAGAATCGTCTACGCCATGTTGGTCTTCACTGAAAAGTGTGCATTCAGGATTAAAAATTT
>Ga0233422_10001313_pt1 | contig 11170 bp, 13 predicted proteins | sample Watercolumn_Mata_2_FD_182724 | JGI IMG/M metagenome (GOLD analysis project Ga0233422, IMG submission 182724) | Freshwater microbial communities from Lake Matano, South Sulawesi, Indonesia - Watercolumn_Matano_2014_110_MG | ecosystem: Environmental > Aquatic > Freshwater > Lake | place...
GGGTGCGGCTCTCCGCCGGTCACGCGCGCCGTGTAGAGTACCAGCACACCAGAAGTCTGCTTGTATTCGTGATAATACGACCACACACCCCACAAATCGCCCAGTTCAAGTGTCAAGCCAGTCTCCTCAAAACATTCGCGTCGCGCTGCCTGTTCCACTGTCTCGTCAATTTCCATGAATCCCGCTGGCAATCCCCAAAGCCCTTTTCCCGGTTCCTCGCCGCGCACAACCAAAGCGATCTTGCCATCTATGCGCGCGGCGATCACGCCCGCCGCAATCGGTGGATTCAAATAGACGATGAAGCCACACGCCGGACAGACCGGGCGCACGCGATGATCTTCTACGGCACGCACTTCGAGCGTGTGTCCACACTGCGCGCAAAATCTTGGCTGCATTGATTCACCTCGCGCGTGGTATTGTAAACCCAAAGTGTCAAATCCCAAAACCCAAGATCGCTCTTAGGGATTTGGGACTTGGGTTTTGGGATTTGAGATTCGGGATTTGGAATTTGTTTTGCGAATCGCGGCAAGTTAAGGTATAATGCGCCAGAACTCGCTCTCGACGAGGAGAAACGTTTGCGCGCGCTAATCACAGGACTCAATGGTTTCGCCGGCAGCCACCTGGCAGATTTCTTGTTGACTCAACCGAATGTGCAGATTTTCGGTGCTGGGTTGGGCAACCGCGACAACATCGCCCATCTCGAAAAGCGCGTCACTTTTACCGAAGGTGACCTGACCGATCTGCGTTTTGCAGAAGCGTTACTGATACAGGCGCAGCCCGAACGCATCTATCATCTGGCTGGGCAGGCATTTCCTCCCGTCTCCTGGCAGGATCCGTGGACGACCATCGAAACGAACGTGCGCGCCGAAGTGAACGTGCTGGCTGCTGCCGCGCGCACCAAGTCGCAGGCGCGAATTCTCGTGATCGGATCCATGGACGAGTATGGGCGCGTGGGCGCGCGCGATTTGCCTGTGACCGAAGAGACGCCGTTGCGTCCTGACAGCCCGTACGCCGTGAGCAAGATTGCACAGGACTTGCTCGGCTTGCAGTATTTCCTCAGCCACAAACTGCACACCGTGCGCGTGCGCCCGTCCAATCACATCGGTCCGCGTCAGAACGAGCAATTCGTCACGTCGAACTTTGCCCGGCAGATTGCCGAAATCGAGGCAGGGATGTGCGAGCCAGTGCTGCGCGTCGGCAATCTGACGGCGCAGCGCGATTTTAGCGACGTGCGCGACACGGTGCGCGCATACCATCTTGCGCTGGAGCATGGAACAGCGGGCGAGGTCTATAACATTGGCAGCGAGCGCGCGATCCCGATTCAGCAGATTGTCAAAATACTGCTTGCGCAGAGCCGCATCGCAATCCGCGTCGAGCAAGACCCGGCGCGGCTGCGTCCCTCCGACACGCCGATTGTGTATTGCAGCGCCGCCAAGTTCCGTGCGCTGACCGGTTGGAAACCGACGATTCCGCTGGAACAGAGTCTGCGTGATGTTCTCGATTATTGGAGAGACCATGTCGCAGGTCACAAGTCGCACGCCAGTCAAACTTGAAACCTGCGACCTGAGACTTACACTGGAGCAATGAATGCCAAACAAACGCGTGTTGATTACCGGCATCACTGGGCAGGACGGCGGTTATCTTGCCGAATTTCTTTTGGAACAGGGCTATGAAGTGATCGGCATGGTGCGGCGCACTTCGACGATTAACTTTGAACGCATCGCCGATATTCAGGATAAGATCAAGATCGCACAAGGCGACTTGCTGGACATCAGTTCGCTGATTGACATCATCCGCGAGCATCGTCCTGCAGAAGTATTCAATCTCGCCGCGCAGTCCTTCGTACCCACCTCGTGGAAGCAGCCGGTGCTGACCGGCGAATTCACTGCGCTCGGCGTAACGCGGATGCTCGAGGCAATCCGCATCGTAGACCCGGCAATTCGATTTTATCAGGCATCCAGCAGTGAGATGTTCGGCAAGGTGCAAGAGGTACCGCAGAACGAAAAGACGCCCTTCTATCCGCGCAGTCCCTATGGCGTCGCCAAAGTGTACGGGCATTGGATCACCGTGAACTATCGCGAGTCTTATGATTTGTTCGCGGTATCGGGCATACTTTTCAACCACGAATCACCCAGAAGAGGGCTCGAATTCTCGACGCACAAGGTCACCTATCACGCGGCAAAGATCGCACTTGGGCTGACGGACAAACTGCCGCTCGGCAACCTCGACGCCAAGCGCGATTGGGGCTGGGCACCCGACTACGTGCGCGCCATGTGGCTAATGCTGCAGCAGAATCATCCGGAAGACTATGTCATTGCGACCGGGCGCACCCATTCGATTCGCGATCTGTGCAAGATTGCATTCGAATGTGTAGATTTGGACTGGGAGCGCTACGTCTACGTGAACCCGGCTGATCTGCGCCCTGCTGACGTGGATTTGCTCATCGGCGACGCAGGCAAAGCGCGCGTTCAATTGGGCTGGCAGCCGACTGTTACGTTCGAGCAGATGATCGAGAAGATGGTCGAGGCGGATCTCACCGCGCTGAAAAAGATGCATCACTTGTAGACGTGGGAGAGATAATGAGCGCACATATTCAAGTTTGATCCTGTCGCCGCGCGGGCTTTCTTGGAACAGGTACGCGAAAGGAGAGCATGATGACGCGCAAAACAGCATCACGCAAGTCCAGAGCCATACGCACCCTGCGTGAGATTGGCGAACTGGAGGATCGGTATCAAGTCACCGCGACTGTTTCTCGCGCCGAGGAGCAGCGTCTCCGCGACAGATATCCACTCTCAAATTTGACGCGCTTGCGCGTCAAGACGGAAACGCGGGTCTCTCTCAGCAGACAAATCGCCGAATCAGAAATGACGTTGCGCGCTCACCCCAATCAACAGACTGCGTTCAAGTTGCAGCGCGAACTGATTGAACTGAATCGCATTTTGTTGCAGATTGAAGATTCGGCGCTAGGACTGTGCCAAAGTCTTGCCCAGACGGCGTCGCTCGCAGTGGAAGAACATGCTGAAAAAGTTCCCGCGTGAGCGGTTGGGGATATTGACGTTGCCATAGAAAGTGAAACGCATCGTGAATACTTGCACCCGCGCGCGCATCAAGAAAATCGTCAACGCGCTCAAGCCATACGATCCAGAACGCGTGATTCTCTTCGGATCCGCCGCGCGCGGGGATGCGGACGCGCACAGCGACATTGACATCGTCGTCATCAAAGAAACGTCCGCGCGATTTTTGGATCGTTTGGGACGCGTGTACGCTTTGATTGACGGGAATTTTGCTTTTGACGCGCTCGTCTACACGCCGAAAGAATTCGCCGAGATGCAAGCGCGCGAGAATCCGTTCGTCGAACGCGTCGTGAGAGAGGGTGTTACCATCTATGAAAGACCCCAAGGGCGAAGCCGCGCGCTGGCTCGCGCAAGCCGAGTACGACCTGCGCGCCGCACAAGAAAACACTAGCCTCCTCGTTATCCCAATGGCTTGCCGGGTGGGATTCCGGCTGAATCATACGACGCCGCGGACGCGCAAAACGCGCTTGATCTGGCGCGGGAAATCTGTAGCACGGTGAAGAAACAACTCAATGTCTGATTCTTCGATGAAACTTTTTGGCACCGATGGCATTCGCGGCATCGCGAATCAATTCCCCTTGACGCCTGAATTCGTTACGCGCCTCGGCAGCGCAATTGCCGAAACGCTAGGGCACAACGCACTGCGCCCACTCGCATTGATCGGGCGCGACACGCGGCTCAGCGGCGCGATGATCGAGAACGCGCTCGCCGCCGGGCTGATGGCGCACGGGTACGACACGCTCCACATCGGCGTGCTGCCGACACCCGGCATCGCGTTGCTCACGCGCATGCTGGGCGCGCGGTGCGGCATCTCGATCTCGGCGTCGCACAATCCCTTCGACTACAACGGCATCAAAGTATTCGGCGCGGATGGTTTCAAGATTCCGGACGGCGCCGAGAACCGCATCGAAGGGTTGGCGCAAGCCGAACGCGCGAACGAATCCCGCGCGCACATCGGTTCGATCGGGCGACGGCACGACGATGTGAACAAGATCAACGCCTACGTGGATTTCCTGCTTGACGCGGCGAGTCGCCAACCGATTCTAACCGGCAAGCGGGTTGCCGTGGATTGCAACAACGGCGCGACTTTCGACCTTGCGCCGCGCGTGCTGCGCGAACTAGGCGTCGAAGTGATCGCGCTGAACTATCAACCCGACGGCATCAATATCAACCTCGGTTACGATGCGCTCAACCCGCGGTCGTTGCGCGAGATGGTCGTGCGTGCGCGTGCGGATTTTGGCGTGCAGTTCGACTGCGATGGTGACCGCTCGGTTTTTGTGGACGAGCGCGGCAGCGTCGTGGACGGCGATTTTGTACTGGCGATTCTCGCGCGCGACCTGGCGGCGCACAGCAAAATGAAAAACGACGCGGTCATCTCGACCGTGATGGCAAACATCGGCTTGGAAAAGTCGCTTGCCGAGATCGGTTTGAAGTTGGAGCGCACTCCTGTCGGCGACCGCTGGGTAACCGACCGCATGCGCGCGACCGGCAATTTGATCGGCGGTGAGCAGTCAGGACACATCATTTTGTTTGATGGCGGGCACACGACCGGCGACGGCTTGTACACCACGATTCGCCTGGCGCAGGTACTGGCTCGCCGTGGTGAATCGCTCGCTACCCTCGCGGCATGCATGACGCGGTATCCGCAAGTGCTGGTGAACGTGCGCGTGCCGCGCAAGCCGCCGCTCGAAGAGTTGCCGCCGATTCAGGAGGAACTCGCGCGCGCCCGCGCCGCGCTCGGCGACGACGCGCGGATTCTGCTACGCTACTCCGGCACCGAGAATCTCGCGCGCGTGATGATCGAAGGGCGGGATGCTACGCTCATCGCGCGCGAGGCAAACGCGATGGCCGAGGTGATTCAGGAGACGATTACGTAAATCAAATGTGCCAAAGATGCCAAATCAGCCAAATGTCCAAATACGCTTTGGCACATTTGGCACATTTGGCACGTTTGGCGCATTTGGCAGTTTTGGAGTTTTCATGCCCACAAGAATCGTTTTTGGCACAGATGGTTGGCGCGGCGTGATCGCCGACGACTACACATTCGAAAACGTACGCCGCTGTGCACAAGGCATGGTGAAATATCTGGCAGATACGAACCAGGTCGCGCGTGGGCTGGTCATCGGCTATGACACGCGCTTTGAATCCGATTTGTTCGCGATGGCGGCGGCTGAGGTGGTCGCCGCGCACGGCATCAAAGTTTTCCTGGTGGACAAGCCAACGCCGACGCCGGTGATCTCGTATGCGATTCTCGACAAGAAAGCGCACGGCGCGATCAACATTACGTCGAGCCACAATCCTCCGATCTGGGGTGGCTTCAAAGTGCGCGCGGATTACGCGGGCGCGATTGCGCCGGAGGGGTTGAAGCAAATCGAGGCGCGCATCCCTGCGCCGGAGGATGTCAAGCGAATTCCCTTTACTGAAGCGCAGGCGCGCGGGCTGATTGAGATTTTCGATCCCAAGCCAGCGTTTTTGAAACAATTGGATACACTGGTCAACATCGAGCCACTACGCCGCGCGGGGTTGACAGTTGCCGTTGATTCGATGTGGGGTGCGGGCGCGGGGTGGTTCAAGAGTATTTTGGCGGGCGGCACGACGCGCGTCGTCGAGATTCACGACGCGCGCAATCCTGCGTTTCCTGAAATGGATCACCCGGAGCCGATCCCGCCGAATGTCAATGGTTTGATGGAGTTGGTCAAGCGCGAGCGTGCGCAACTCGGCATCGCAACCGACGGCGACGCAGACCGCATCGGCGGCTCCACCGAAAAGGGCGTGTTCATTCATCAATTGCAGATGTACGCGTTGCTCGCACTGTATCTGCTCGAAGTGCGCGGCTTGCGCGGCGCGATCGTGCGGACGCTGAACACCACCCACATGCTCGACTTACTCGGCAAGCGATTCAACGTGCCAGTGCACGAGTGCGGTGTTGGCTTCAAATACGTCGCGCCGATGATGCTGGAGACGAGCGCCCTAATCGGCGGCGAGGAATCGGGCGGCTACGCGTTTCGCAATCACATTCCCGAACGCGATGGCATCGTCGCGGGATTGTTCTTGCTCGACTTTGTTGTACAGACCGGCAAAACGCCGTCGCAGTTGCTCGATCATCTTTTCGAGTTGGTGGGTCCGCATTACTACGAACGGATTGACACGGACTTTCCGGAGGAGCAGCGCGCGGCGATTCAGCAGCGTTTGCAAGACACACAGCCGAAAGAGATCGCGGGCTTGCAAGTGACTGGCATCAACACGATGGACGGGTTCAAGTATCTGCTGGCGGATGGCGGCTGGCTGGTGATTCGCTTCTCCGGCACCGAGCCGATCATGCGTTTCTACGTCGAGACGACGCGCGAGGAGAACTGCAAGCCGATTTTGGAGGCAGGGTTGACGTTGGCGGGGTTGAGATAGGAGTGAAACAAATGCTAACAAGAAGACGAACGAAGAAAACGATGCGGCAAAAGTCAATCGGACGTCGCGCACTGTCAAATCATCGCGTGGAGCTGCGAACACTTAAGGCGCGAGAAAATGAATTTCGCGGCAGGAATGTAATCGTCATCGGCAAAGAAATCCATGCCATCGAAAATGGAGAGCAGGCGGCGCGACTGATGGAAGAGTTGCTGAAGAAATATCCGAAAAGAGCACCGCTTCTGGCTTACGTCATGGAAGACGAGATGTATATTCTATAGTATTCCTCCGCAGAAACTATCACGACCGCGAAGATTCTTGGGACACAGATGAACACAGATAAACACAGATAGAAAAATCAGTGTTCATCAGTGTTTATCAGTGTCCAAAGGGTTTGGTTGTGGCTGGAAGCCACGCTATGGCAATAACATTCGATTTCAGAGAGAGTCCGTCGGAACTGTTTGGCAAGATCTTTCGTCCCTTTGCTCTAGTTGAATTCAAGCATCAAACAAAGGGCGTTTGGATTCCTGTTCCCATGCTCGTTGATACAGGCGCGGACTATTCTATATTGCCGCGTTCATTCGCGTCTCTGTTGGGGATTGATCTGGCTACTGACTGCATAGAACATCAAACTCGTGGCATCGGCGGGACCGAGAAAATCTTTCTTTATCGCAGGCAAGTCGTTCGATTGGGAAAGTACGAACGAAGCATTCCACTGGGATTTCTCGATCGCGAGACTGGGCCAACTTTGTTAGGACGACATGAGTGCCTTGAGACCTTCAGGGTCCTTCTGGCGGAACACAAGACTCGGTTCGTGAATCCACGCGCGAAAAAGTATGCCGTTCATTGACGCGCACTGCCACCTCGACGACGAGCAGTTCGCGCACGACCCTTCGACAGGCTCAGGGCAGGCTCTGGACGCAGTGATCGCGCGCGCGACAGATGCAGGTGTAACCGCGATCATCACTGCCGGCGCGGACGCAGCATCAAGCCGCGCGGCAGTGTCGCTCGCGCAGAAATATGCGATCGTGTACGCGGCGGTTGGCATTCATCCGCACCATGCCGAGTCATTTGATGACGCGGCACTCGCAGAAATCCGTACGCTGGCGCAGCAACGCCAAGTTGTCGCCATCGGTGAAATCGGCTTGGATTTCCACTATGCCGACGGCGCGCCGCGCGCGGCGCAAGAACGCTGCTTGCTGGCGCAACTCGATCTCGCCGAGGAACTGGGCAAGCCGGTTGTGATTCACGACCGCGACGCCCATCGCGAGATCGGCGAAATCATCCGGCGGAGAAACGGCAAGCCGCGCGGCATCCTGCACTGCTTTTCGGGTGATCTCGCGATGGCGCGGCAAGCCATCGCACTGGGCTATTACATTTCGTTTGCCGGCAGCGTCACGTTCCAGAACGCGCCGCGTCTGCAGGAGATTGCTCGCGCGCTGCCGCTGGAGCGCATCGTCGTCGAGACGGATGCGCCGTACCTATCACCGCAGCGTGGCAGACGCAACGAGCCGGCGAATGTCGTGCACATCGTCACAAAAATCGCGGAGATAAGAAATATCAACCCCGATGTAGTCGCCGTGGCTACAACACGAAATAGCGAAACGCTGTTCGCGCTGCGAACAGGTAACTCCCTGTCACGCTGAGCGCAGCGAAGCGTCTCCTTTTCGCGACAAGGAGATGCTTCGCTCCGCTCAGCATGACAAGGGGGCTGAGTAGTTACGCGAACGGTCAGGTGAGAGAACTTTGAATATCAATTCGATTTTGGCTCCGATTCAAGACGAGTTGCAGGAGGTCGAGGTTCGCCTACACAACGCGATTCGTCTCGAGTACGCCCCTCTGACGAATGTCTTCGAAACGCTCATCCAAAGCGGCGGCAAGCGCATTCGCCCCGCGCTCGCCATCCTCGCCACAAAATTTCACCCCGGCGATTTGGAGAAGGCATTCACGCTTGCTGTCACGGTCGAACTTGTGCACGGGGCGACGCTCATCCACGACGACTTGATTGACAAGTCGCCGCTACGGCGCGGCAGCCCGACGATCAATTCGCGCTGGAGCGGCACGGCGACAGTACTGGCGGGCGACTTTTTGCTGGCGCGCGCAGCGGATATCGCGGCGAGCGTCGAGAATTTCCGCGTGATGAAGATTTTCGCGCGGACTTTGATGGCGATTTGCGAGGGCGAGATTCGCCAGGATTTCGGCGGAGCGCATTGGCCCCCCAACCGAGAGGAATACTATCGCCACATCGAGAGCAAGACGGCGTCCCTCTTCACGGCTTGCACCGAAGGAGGCGCGATCGTCAGCGGCGCAGCGGAAGAAGAAATTGCTGCGCTCAAAGCATACGGTCACAATCTGGGCATGGCGTTTCAAATTGCCGACGATATTCTGGATTTCACGGCGGACGAACAGCAACTCGGCAAGCCGGTCGGCAGCGACTTGCGGCAGGGGGTCTTTACGCTGCCCGTGTTTTACTTTCTTGAGCAAGACGCGCACGCGCCGAAGATCGCAGACCTGGCAAGCGATGAGATTGACGCACTCGTTGCCGCGATTCGTAACTCGCCGGCGATTGACGCGTCGAAAGCCGAAGCGCGCCGATTCGCCCGCCTCGCACAGGACGCACTGGCGATTCTGCCGGATAATATCTACCGCTGTGCACTCTTCGATCTCGCAAGTTATGTGGTGGACCGAACGCTGTAGCGGCGATGGATCTTTCAATCATCATCGTCAGTTGGAATGTGCGCGATTTGCTGCGCAAGTGCCTGTTGTCAGTGAACAGTGAACAGTCAACCGTGAACAGTCAACAGTCTGCGTCCACTGTTCACTGTTCACTGTTCACTGAGATACTTGTGGTAGACAACGCTTCGCGCGACGGCACGGTCGAGATGTTGCGCTCTGAGTTTCCCAATGTGCGCGTGATAGCGAACTCTGAAAATGTTGGGTTCACACGCGGCAACAATCAAGCCCTTGCGGTTGCACAGGGGCGTTATCTTTTTCTGCTCAACCCCGACACCGAACTTCGTCCCGGCGCGCTGCAAGCGCTGATGGAGTACATGGACGCACACCCGCGTGTCGGCATCGCCGGTCCGCAACTGCTTTACCGCGATGGCACCCTGCAATCCTCGCGGCGACGTTTCCCGACGCTGGCAACCGCGTTCCTCGAATCCACCAAGTTGCAGCAGTGGTTCCCGCACAACCGCATCCTCACGCGCTACTACATGCTTGACACGCGCGACGACGCGACGCAAGAGGTGGACTGGATCAACGGCGCGGCGATGTTCGTGCGGCGCGTAGTGTACGAACAAATCGGCGGGTTCGACGAATCGTTCTTCATGTACTCCGAAGAACTCGACTGGTGCTATCGCGCGAAGCAGGCGGGCTGGCAAATTGTCTATCTGCCAACCGCGCAGGTTGTGCACCACGAAGGCAAATCGTCGGAACAGGTGGTCGCGGCGCGCGATATTCATTTCCATTCAAGCAAGGTTCGATTCTTCCGCAAGTATCGCGGCGCGTTCATCGCAGAAATCTTGCGCGTGTTTCTGCTGGCGACGTTCGCGTTTCAACTTGCCGAGGAATCGGCGAAATGGCTGTTGGGGCACACGCGCGATTTGCGCACTGCGCGGGTGAAGGCGTATTGGCAAGTAGTGAAAAGTGGGTTAAAATAGCAGGTGGCGATGTAGACCGGAGGTGTGAGGTGAGCGACATGACATTGGTGCTCGAACTACCAGTTGGCTTGGAGTCAGCAGTGCAGACGACGCCGGAGGAACTGAGTGCACAAATCCGCCTGATGGCTGCACTCAAAATGTTTGAACTTGGAAAACTTTCTTCGGGCAAGGCGGCAGAACTGGCTGGAATATCGCGCGTTGAGTTCTTGGAGATGTGCGGACGTTATCGCGTATCTGTCTTTAACTACTCACCCGAAGAATTAGCCACGGAGCTCGCGTCTGATGTAGAAAAGGCGAGAAAGGCGTAGCCGTGAGTGTCGTCAGCAATACCGGCCCATTGATTGCGCTGGCAAAGGTGGATCGGTTGGACATACTGAAGCGATTGTTCGATCGGGTTGAAATTCCTCCAGCAGTTCACCGCGAGTTGTTTGCCAGCAGAAAACCCGAGTCGCCGCGTCTGGATGAGGCGATGACCCATTTCGTCCAAACTGCGCCGTCACTGGTAATCCCTGCGGAAGTACAAACTGCTACTGCTCATTTGGGCGAAGGTGAGCAACAAGCCATTGCACTGGCGCTTGATCGTAGGGCGCTCTTGTTGATGGACGACCACGCGGGACGTACAGCGGCGCGGCGCTTGGGCGTCGTCGCTACTGGTTCGATTGGTGTGCTGATTCGGGCAAAAGAGCGCGGCTTGGTTGCGCAAGTATTGCCACTCTTGCAAGAAATTCGCGGGCGCGGCTATTGGCTTTCGGACGAGTTACTGACGGAAGCGGCGAGACTGGCTGGCGAGCAAGTGGAATAGCGGTGTCAACGAATACCCAACGAATAAACGAATAGACAGCAGAAAATGCCAGACGAGTTTGAAACCAAATATCTGGATGTGCTGCACAACATCGAAACCGCGCTCGCGCACACATACGACGGACACGCGGAGATGACGGACTGGAAGGCGCGCGAGGCGGTCAACGCGCTGATCCGCACGTACAAAGCCGAATTGCGCGGACGAGCCGCGCCGTCGCTGCGTCTTAATCTACT
>Ga0233422_10001314_pt1 | contig 11167 bp, 10 predicted proteins | sample Watercolumn_Mata_2_FD_182724 | JGI IMG/M metagenome (GOLD analysis project Ga0233422, IMG submission 182724) | Freshwater microbial communities from Lake Matano, South Sulawesi, Indonesia - Watercolumn_Matano_2014_110_MG | ecosystem: Environmental > Aquatic > Freshwater > Lake | place...
CGGCGATACTCTTGAAATCAGGGATCAGGTGCTTTATGTGAATGGCAAGGTCTCGCCCCTTCCTGAACATGCCCAGTACATAGGACAGAAAATGCCTGCCGGCGCTGCGGATTTCCAGATTTTCCCCGGTTTTTCAGGTTACAACAAGGATAATTACGGTCCCCTGCGCATACCGAAAAAAGGCGATGTCATCGAGCTCAATGCTCGTACCTACCAGCTCTACAGCTCCCTTGTTGCCGACGAAGGCCATGATATTGCGCTCAGGGGTGATCAGGTCTATGTTGATGGTGTTCCCGCAGAACGCTACAGTGTCGAAGACAACTATTATTTCGCCATGGGAGACAATCGTGACAACAGTCTCGACAGCAGGTTCTGGGGTTTCTTGCCGGAACGGGACATTCTCGGACGGGCAATGATGGTTTACTGGTCGTGGGATCCCGGCCGATCGCTGATGTTCGACCCGCTTGGCAAGCTGGCATCAGTCAGATGGGATCGAACGGGGCTGATGGTTCACTGAACCTTCAGTTCCTCCTCCCGGATCTTGTTGCAGACAAGCGAGGTCGATTCCCTGAGTCTCCGGTTGCTGAACAGGGTTTTTTCGAGTTCAGGCAAGGCCAGGGCAAGTTTGTCCAGGATTACGTGCCGCCGTTCTTTTTCAGGACAGCTTTCGGTCGGGGTAAGCTCGATCCGGCTTATAGTAATGGCATTCATGCCGATATCCGGCCTGATCGACCCGATGGTAACGGAATGGGTACTGCCGCGGGAGCGGATATAGCGCTCCTGCAGTTCCTTTTTGAACGTACCGTTCATATAGATCGAGGCAGTGCAATAGATGGCGAGGTACCCGAAAAGAAAAAGCATGCCCGGGGAGAGCAGCAGTGCCTTGAGCCATGAGAGCGGGTTGACGGCGTTTCTGGGTAAACGGTGAATCATGATCAAGATTCGGTGGCATGCGGAAGTGCCGGTATCGCTTTCAATGATACAAATTTTTCTCTTTATTACAGGCAATTTAATGAAAAGACATCTTCATTTGCCGCCGTAAGCTCCAGATTGCGGGGCTGGATGATAGACGGAACAAAAAAACAGTACCCTTATTCATTTTATGTCAATACAGCAGCAGAAACCCTCGTTTGTGCTCAAACCCCTCATCAGGGAAGTTCATGCAGATACGGAAACGCCCGTCTCTGTCTACCTCAAGCTGCAACGTCCGTTTTCATGCCTGCTGGAATCGGTTGAAGGCGAAGAGCTTCTTGCGCGTTTTTCCTATATCGCCATCAATCCTCTTGCCGTGCTTCGAGGTTCCATCGGAAGACGGGTTTCAATCGATGTTTTCAACGAGCGTTACAGCAGCCTCAAGTCCATCGAATCTGAAGAATCCGGCCTGAGAGATGCCATAGACCGTTGCCTGGCGGAGTTTGATACCGAAGAACTTCCTGGGAGCAAGAACGGTTCTCCTCGCATGATCACTTCCGGAGTGTTCGGCTATTTCAGCTACGATGCCATGCACCTCGTTGAAAGGATTCCTGAACCGGCGCTGCCGGATCCGGCGGGCATGGACGATATCGTGCTGCTTTTCTGCGACACACTGGTGGTGTTCGACAACATCATGCGGAAGGTTTTCATCACCACGAACTATCTTGACGAATCCGACCGTGCCGAAGCCGAAATCCGGCTCGAGACTATCGCCGGGCAGATGCTTCGCCCTCTCGAACGCGATGAGGTTGCGCTCAGGGCTGAGCACCCTGAACCGGTCATCTCCAACACCACGCGGGAAGAGTACCTTGCGAAGGTGGAAAAAGCAAAGGAGTATATCCTCTCAGGCGACATTTTTCAGGTGCAGATTTCACAGCGGCTGCGCCGTCCTCTCAACACCCGGCCCTTTGACGTCTACCGCATGCTCAGGACGGTCAATCCCTCACCGTATCTCTATTATTTCGAACTGCCCGGCGTCCAGATCGTCGGGTCCTCTCCGGAATTGCTGGTGAAGGTGCAGCGTGACGAAAAGGGATGCCGTATTGTCGATACCCGGCCGATCGCCGGAACCAGAAAACGAGGCGGCACCTACGAGGAGGATCGGCAGATCGCCGAAGAACTGCTTGCGGACGAGAAGGAGTGTGCCGAGCACCTCATGCTGATCGACCTGAGCCGGAATGATATCGGGAGGATCGCCAAGGTGGGCACGGTTGAGACCAACGAGATGATGATCATCGAGAAATACTCTCATGTCATGCACATCGTCAGCAATGTTCGCGGACAACTGCGCGACGATCTCGGTACCATGGATGCCTTCTGGTCATGCTTTCCTGCAGGCACCCTGACCGGGGCGCCGAAAGTGCGCGCGATGGAGATCATTTACGAACTCGAACAGGAGAAGCGCGGACTGTACGGTGGCGCGGTCGGCTACCTGGATTTCAGGGGAAATCTCACGACGGCCATTGCCATACGTACCATGGTTGTGCACGATGGGACCATCTATTTTCAGGCTGCAGGGGGCATTGTCGCCGATTCAAGGCCCGAAAGCGAATATGAAGAAACCATGAACAAGATGCGTGCAGGACTGACGGCAGTAGAGAATATCGAATCTTTAGCGTAACGATTCCCAAACCGTAACGAACCATGAAAAAGAACGGAAACAGAATGAAATCCCTTATGCTGCTCCTGACCGGAATCGTCTTGGGAGGACTTGTCTTCGCCAATGTCGAATTCAGTTTTCCCGGCTCCGGGGGGAGAGGTTTCAGCCTCGACAGCAAACCGAACTATGCAACGGCCAAAAACAATTTCGAAAGCTATCCTGTCCAGACACTCCGTGACTTCAACGAGGCATTTGTGCGGGTTGCCGAATCAGCTACTCCCTCGGTGGTGACGATTTTTACCGAAAAGACCGTGAACCGCAGGGTGATCAGCCCGTTCAGTTTTTTTGGCCGTGATCCTTTCTTCGACGAGTTTTTCGGTACACCCAAGCGCGGCGGTTCATCCGGAAGCCGAAAGGAAGTGCTTCGAGGCCTCGGATCCGGAGTGATCGTCACCTATGACGGTTACATCCTCACCAACAATCATGTCATCGAGAATGCGGATGCCGTCTACGTGCGCACTTCCGACAACAGGAAGATTGATGCCAGGATAATCGGAACGGATCCCAAGACCGATCTGGCGGTCATCAAGGTGAATGCAAAAAACCTGAAGCCGATCACGATCGGCGACAGCGACAGGCTTCGGGTTGGAGAGTGGGTCATCGCCATCGGGAGTCCGCTCGGCGAGAGTCTCGCACGGACGGTCACACAGGGCATCGTCAGCGCCATCGGCCGCTCGAATGTGGGTCTTGCCGACTACGAGGACTTTATCCAGACCGATGCAGCCATCAATCCCGGTAATTCAGGCGGGCCGCTGGTGAACATCAACGGCGAGCTTGTCGGCATCAACACCGCCATTGCGAGTCGTACCGGCGGGTTCGAGGGCATCGGGTTTGCCGTGCCGTCAAACATGGCGCAAAAGGTGCTGACCTCGCTCATTACCAGGGGCAAGGTTACCCGTGGTTATCTGGGTGTCAGCATTCAGGATATCGACGAGAACATCGCAAAGGGTCTCCAGTTGCAGCCCGGACAGGGTGTGCTGGTTGGTACGGTGGTTGCAGGAAGCCCTGCCGCCAAAGCGGGAATACATACCGGTGACGTGATCCTCGATTTCAATGACCGGAAGGCAGCCTCGAGCGTCGAGCTTCGCAATGCCATTGCCGTGCTTTCGCCGGGTTCCACTGCAAAGGTGAGAATTCTCCGCGACGGAGAAGTGAAGGTCTTCACGGTTCGTCTCGAAGAGCAGCTTTCCCAGGAACCCTCACGTCCTGCAACAGCCGTCCAGCAGCAGCAACAGCAGCAGAGTACCGAAGCCTTCGGTTTCCGTTCCCAGGAACTTACGCCGCAGCTTGCCCAGCAGTTCAGGGTACAGGCGGGCGCAGGGAAGGTACTGGTTGTTTCCGTTGACCAGTCAAGCAATGCTTTTCAGGCGGGTCTGCGTTCAGGTGACGTGATCGTTTCGGTCAACAGAGAGGCTATAACCTCCTATGCGCAATATGCTGCGATCATCAGGAAAGTCAGGGGCGGAGAGCTTTTGTTTCTGCTTGTCGACCGTGGCGGCAACAAGGTATATTTCGCGTTCAATGTGTAAAAGTTTCTTGTCCTGAAACGTTCTGAGTTGTACATTGGAAGGAAGTAAAGTCAGCCAAGGGGCGCTGACTTTACTTTTTTTTGTTGCCAGTTCATTCCGAACCGTTTTCACTTTGAACCGCGAATAAGGGCTTGCAGACGGCCGTTTTGCTAACAACTAGAATCACATGCATCATGAGTGACAGAATTTACCTGACCAGAGATGGATACAACAAGCTCAAGGAAGAGCTGCATGTGTTGGTTCATCAAACCATAAAGGAAGTTCTGGAAAAAATCGCCGAAGCACGCTCTCATGGCGACCTGAGCGAAAACGCGGAGTACGATGCGGCAAGGGAAGAGCAATCCCAGACCGAGGCCCGTATCGCCGAACTTGAAAACAAGCTCTCCACGGCAACCATTCTCGACCCCAAGCAGATCAAGACCGACAAGGTGTACATCCTCACATCGGTAAAGCTCAGGAACCTGCAGGCCGAGAACGAAATCATCGAATACACCCTTGTCTCTTCAGAGGAGGCAGATTTCGACCTTGGCAAGATCTCCGTCCGTTCTCCTGTCGGCCGTTCGCTTATCGGCAAGACCGTCGGCGACAAGGTGCATATCACCGTCCCCAAGGGCGAGCTGCACTACGAAGTCCTCGATATCTTCGTGAAGTAGGAGCTTTCAGGCTTCACGCCCGATATGCCGCGAGATATTTGCCCTGCATTCCCCCGACGGAGTGCAGGGCTTTTTCCTTGCAATTCTTGGCGTTCTGTGGCCGAAATTAAATGGCGCGGGAAAAACCATGCTTTTGTTATATTCAGGAGCTTGTTCAACCAACCATCGCTTACTTTTATGGGTAAACGTCAGATTATCTACCGTCCGGCAGAGATCGGGGGCAACCAGGCTCTCCTGAATCGGGAAGTGAACCTCATCACCAAAGAGCTGCGAGTCTGGCACGGCGTTGTAACATCCGTCGGTCAGAGCGACATCGAGTTCAGGGACGCACGCAAGGGCAAACATACTTTCCAGATCGCCGAGATCGACAGGATCTATGGCGAGGTGGTAACCGATTACTGAAACCTATGAAACGCAGAAACATCGTTGCCGGCAACTGGAAGATGAATCTAACCGTTGCTGAATCGCGCAAGCTTGCCGAGGCCGTGCTGGCTGCGCTCGGCCCGGATTTTTCCGGATGTGACGTCGGTGTTGCACCGACTTTTGTCGCCCTTGCCGAGACGGCAGGAGCTATCGGCTCAGGTCCCCTTTTTCTTGCCGCACAGAACTGCCATTTTGAAAACGACGGTGCCTTTACCGGCGAAATTTCCGCGAGAATGCTTTTGGCTGCAGGGTGCAGCCACGTCATCATCGGCCATTCCGAGCGGCGGCAGTTTTTCGGCGAAACTGACGAGATCGTGAACCGGAAAGTTTCGAAAGCCCTTCAGGAGGGTCTCAAGGTCATTCTTTGCGTGGGCGAAACGCTCAGCGAACGCGAAGCGGGCGTCACGGGCGATGTGGTAACCCGCCAGGTCAGGAAAGGTCTTGCCGGAATCGCGGGTATCGACGAAGTCGTTATCGCCTACGAACCGGTCTGGGCTATCGGCACCGGGAAGACCGCAACGTCCGGCCAGGCGCAAGAGGTGCACGAGCTGATCCGAAAGATGGTTGCCGGCCTGTACGGCAGCGATGCCGCCGAAGGCCTGCGCATCCAGTACGGAGGCAGCGTGAAGCCTTCGAACGCCGCCGAGCTGTTTGCCATGCCTGATATCGATGGCGGGCTCATCGGGGGGGCGAGCCTCAATGCGGCCGATTTTGCGGCGATCGTCAGAGCCGCCTGCTGACAGGCAGCAGCATCCGCCTGTTGGCGGTGCGTAGGGGTTGAAATCCATTGTGCAACAGACAGGAAAAGGTGCCATTCCGGCACCTTTTCCTGTTTTTCATTTCCAGCTTATTTTCCCTGGGAGCGTTTCATGGAGCAGAAGTCCGGTCCGCACATGGTGCAATAGTCCGGATTTTCTTCCATCTGCCCGCTTGCGGCCCTGCTTGCCAAATGGAGTTCCCTTGCTTTCACGGGGTCTATGGAAAGGTTGAACTGGTCTTCCCAGGCGAACGCGTAGCGCGCGCGACTCATCAGCTCATCCTGCAGCCATGCCGCGGGGTTTCCCTTGGCGAGGTCAGCGGCATGCGCGGCCACCTTGTGAGCCACCACACCTTCACGGACGTCGTTGCGGTCAGGCAGACCGAGGTGCTCCTTCGGCGTGACGTAGCAGAGCATGGAGCAGCCGTATGCCGCGATCAACGTGCCGCCGATCGCTGAATTGATGTGATCATATCCTGCCGCGATGTCGGTAGCGAGCGGACCGAGTGTATAGAATGGGGCTTCATGGCACAGTTCGAGCTGCATGTTCATGTTTTCCTCGACAAGGTTCAGCGGGACGTGACCAGGTCCTTCGATCATCACCTGAACGTCCCGTTCCCAGGCCCTGAGCGTGAGCTCGCCAAGCACCCTCAGTTCCCCGAACTGTGCCTCATCGTTTGCATCCGCGATGCAGCCTGGCCTCAGGGCATCGCCGAGTGAGATCGCGATGTCGTAGCTCCGGAGGATGTCGCAGATCTCGTCGAAATGCGTGAAGAGGAAGTTCTCCCGGTTGTTTGCCTTGCACCAGCTGGCCATGATCGAGCCACCCCGCGAGACGATGCCGGTTGTCCGCCGGTCGGCTGCAGGCAGGTGATGCTGCAGGATGCCGGCATGGATGGTGAAGTAATCCACGCCCTGCATGGCCTGCTCGATGAGCGTATCACGGAACAGTTCCCAGGTAAGCTCTTCTGCAATGCCGTCGGCTTTCTCAAGCGCCTGGTACATGGGTACCGTGCCGACGGGTACAGGCGAATTGCGCAGGATCCATTCCCGGGTCTGGTGGATGCTGGCGCCGGTGCTGAGGTCCATCACGGTGTCCGCACCCCATCGGCATGCCCAGACCGCTTTTTCAACTTCCTCCTCTATGGAAGATCCGAGTGCGGAGTTGCCGATATTGGCATTGATCTTCACCCTGAAGTTTCTCCCGATAATCATGGGTTCGAGTTCGGGGTGGTTGATATTCGCCGGTATGATTGCCTTTCCTGCAGCAATTTCCCTGCACACGAATTCAGGCGTCAGGGGAGTGAAATGTTTTTCTCCCGATGAGAATGACGAGATCCACTTTTCCAGCAACTGGTTCTCGCGGATTGCCACATACTCCATCTCCGGCGTGATCACACCCTGCCGCGCATAGGCGAGCTGCGTGACCGACTCGCCGTTTTTTGCCCGCAGCGGGATTCTTCCCCTTGCAGAAACCAAACCGGATTCATTGCAGGATTCGGTCCTGCCGTTGTTGAAATTCCAGCAGTCGCGAACGGGTTCAAGACCTTTTTCAGGGTCAATCGTCACCGCGGGGTCGGAGTACGGACCGCTCGTGTCATAAAGCGGGATCGAATCGAACTCCATGCCTCTGCAGGTGTAGGTTCTCGAAAGCTTTACGGTTCTCATGCCGACTTCCACAGGATGCAGGTGGCCTTTCGCCCGGATTTTTTCCGAAGCGTTGCCGTACATGCGGTGTTCCGGGCAGAAAATATGTTCTGAAAAGGTGTTCATGGTATTGGATTACACGTCGGAGAAAAGGCAATACAAGCCGGAAAGGGAAGGAAGAAGACTCTGCGGGAAAGAACACGCGAGCTTCATCTTTTCTTGCGTCAGTATTACCTGCATCAAGTTACAAGGGTCTGATCTCAGCCGGTGTTCCTTTTCCGGAATACACAGCACCCCCAAGATGATACTATTGCTTGCAGGATAAAGAAAAACGCCCTGAATTACAAGCGGCGCAAAGACCGGCAATGCTTGTGCGGTAAGGGGATTTATGTAAATTAAGGGCTTTACGGCGCCAACAAGTCATTCCGATATGTTATGAAGACCTTCAACCTGATCCGCCTTTCACTGTTCCAGATGGGTTTCGGCATCATGCTCGGTTTCGTTCAGGACATTCTGAACCGGGTCATGATCAAGGAACTGCTCCTGCCGGCCACGATTGCGCTCGGCCTCATCAGCCTCAAGGAACTGCTGGCCATTTTCGGTGTAAAGGTCTGGATCGGCAACCTTTCCGACCGCAGAAGCGTGTTCGGGTACCGCAGGACACCCTATATCCTGATAGGACTGGTAAGTTGCATTGCTTCATTCGTGCTCTCTCCAGCGGCGGCTTACGAGGTGCAGGTAGGTGGTACGGCGTTTTCCGAGATGCTGCCTCGCCTGTTTACCGATATCGGTCTCTGGAAGCTCTGCTTTATTTTCCTGCTGTTCGGTTTTGGCCTGCAGGTCGCCACGACGGCTTACTACGCCCTGATTGCCGACATCGTGCCCGAAGAGCACATCGGCAAGATCACCGGTGCAAGCTGGACACTTATGGTACTGACAGCCATCATCTCGAACTGGACCATTGGATCGTATCTCAAGGTATTCACCCCCGACCGGCTTGTACAGGTGGCGGAAATCGGGGGCCTTATCGCGCTCTGTACGGGGCTCATGGCCGTCCTCGGCGTCGAGCGGCGCAATGCCGAGGCGAGTGCGGGCAAGGAGAAACACAGCATCACGTTTGCCCAGTCGGTGCGCCTGCTCTCTTCATCGCCCAGGACCATGCAGTTCGCGTTCTACGTCTTCATCTCCATTTTTGCGCTTTTCGCAAACGAGGTGGTCATGGATCCTTTCGGCGCAGAAGTGTTCGGTATGCCGGTTTCCGCCACCACGAAACTGTTCAAACCGACAATGGGGGGAACCCAGCTTATCTTCATGCTGCTGACCGGATTTTTTCTTTCGCGTATCGGATTCAAGCGCGGAGCGCATATCGGCAATGTGTTCGGTATCGTTGGTTTCGCGCTCATCATCGTTGCCGGTTTCATGCTCGACGAGAAGCTGCTTCGGATAGCACTCGTGGTAACCGGCGTCGGACTCGGCGCGGCAAGTGTCTCGAACATCTCCATGATGATGAACATGACCGCCGGACGAAGCGGCATTTACATCGGACTCTGGGGTACCGCCCAGAGCCTGGCAATTTTCCTCGGTCATGCTGGGGCTGGAGTCATTCGCGATCTTGTCTACAGTCTTTCCGGCAACCACATGTGGGCCTATACCGGTATTTTTCTCATGGAAATTGCGGCTTTCACCATTTCCAGCCTGGTCCTTCCACATGTTTCCAGGGAGGCTTTCGAGGCCGAAAGCGAACTGAAAATAGCCGAACTGAAGGCTGCAGCGGAGGTCTGAGGTTCATGCCGCTTGACAGAAAACAGGAAACGCAGCCCCTGAAACATGTTTTCGGCCCGGTCTCCTCAAAAAGGCTGGGGCAGTCTCTTGGCGTCGATCTTCTGCCGATGAAGAGCTGCACCTGGAACTGCCTGTACTGCCAGCTCGGCAGGACCAGGGAGTACGTCACCGAACGGTGTGAATTTTATCCTCCCGAAGAGATTCTCGGGGAGATCCGCCAGGCGTTGCGAAGCGGTGCCCACATCGACTGGATAACCTTCGTGGGTTCCGGCGAAACCCTGCTGTACAAAGGCATTGACCGGCTCATTGCCGAAGTGAAGCGGATAACGGATATTCCCGTTGCGGTCATTACCAACGGTTCGCTGTTCCATTTGCCCGGGGTTCGCTGTGAACTGCTCGAGGCAGACGCCGTGCTCCCTTCGCTGAATGCAGGGTCACCGTCGCTTTTCGAACGCATTGACCGTCCTGCTCCCGGATATACCTTTCGTCAGCATCTCGATGGACTTGTCAGCTTCCGCAAGGAGTACCGGGGGAAGCTCTGGGTTGAAGTGATGCTGCTCGGCGGCCTTAACGATTCTGATGAAGCGCTTGCCGATCTTGCTGCCGCGCTCCGCCGTATCGCGCCCGACATGGTGCATATCGTCCTTCCTACCCGCCCTGCAACCGATCAGCAGGTAGCCCTTCCTGACGAGGAGCGGATCGAGAAAGCCGTCGCAGTTCTTTCATCTGCAGCTCCGGTCATGCATCCGGTGAAAGGGCGCATGGATCTCGGTGGAACAGCCGATCTGCTTGAAGCGGTAACGGCAATTGTTTCCCGCCATCCCGTTCAGGTGAAGGAACTTTCGGCAGCATTGCTTGTCCGTTTTTCCGGTAATCAACAGCATGTCGAGGAGACCCTCAAAGCACTCTTTGCAAGCGGTCGTTTCAGCACGGTCGAACAGGCCGGCGAGATCTACTGGATTCAGGTATAGCCGGTTTTTCGCCTGTATATGCCGATGCGCGTTCCGGTAAGGGAGTGTGGTGTTTTTACGCGTTATTGGCGTGAAAAATATTGGTAATGAGGGGCAAAAGCGGTATATTTACAGATTTATTTCAGAAATCCCTCAGTCGAGCTCCATTCAATGCCCGAAAACATCTTTCATGACCTGGTTGCAGTTTCTGTTTGGTTCTGTTTTGCAGGAAGTTTTCTTCTGTTCAGGATTTTCAGGAACAGGAACGGCTCAGAGTTCTGATTGTTTCCGGGGCAAGATAATAGACGCGGATATTTTCGTCTGGCATTTTTTCGATATTATTACATTGTTTTATTGTAATTCCAATACAGTGGTATGTCTTTCATGGCCAAGTTCCCTTATCACGATCTTATGATGCTTTCCTTGTGGTACGTGTTTATTGGCGTTTTTTTTCTCGCTTTTTTTTATAAGAACCGGAAAGAAAAATGAATCATGTACGGGTTTTTCGGCATGGATACTCTCGCCCTGCATCTGTCGGGTTTGCGCCAGGTTCTTGCCGGCCGTCGTAGTCTGCCCAGTTATTTGGGGTTTCGTACCACCGGACCTCAACGAGTTTCACCCCTTCAGGTAAATGGTGTTCGAGCTGCCGGAAAGCCCATTTCGCAAGGCATTCGGCGGTGGGAGGCTCATCGGTTACCAGTACACGAGAATTGCGCTTCATGATGAATTCGAGGTCTTCAGGATCATTTTTCCAGACAGCAAAACCATGATCCAGCACGTCGTGGATGTTCTGC
>Ga0233422_10001315_pt1 | contig 11163 bp, 2 predicted proteins | sample Watercolumn_Mata_2_FD_182724 | JGI IMG/M metagenome (GOLD analysis project Ga0233422, IMG submission 182724) | Freshwater microbial communities from Lake Matano, South Sulawesi, Indonesia - Watercolumn_Matano_2014_110_MG | ecosystem: Environmental > Aquatic > Freshwater > Lake | place...
TTAATAATCGTCCCGCCATCAGCGCTCCCCAGAGCTGATGCATGCTGGATATATATTATACCTGAACTGGTATAGAGGGCCGTAGTAACGCCGGTATAAGTATTGTTTCCAGAAAGGACTAATACTCCTTGTCCATCATCTTTAGTAATCCCGTATGCTCCGGAGGCGCTTGAGATCACCGCAGAAATGACCATATCATAAGTTACGCCTCCGTGACTAAGATCAAATATGCGCGTAGCTGTCCCCAAGTCTAAATTTCCGCTGATAGTAGCAGTATTACCGCAAGCAAGGCCGGTAACATCACCTCCTAAAGTTAAGGTACCTGCTCCGGTAGAAATAGTCCCGCCGGCCATAGCTAATGCTCCGATAGTATCGGAAAAACCGTTAAGATCAAGGATGGCGTTGTTTATTGCTACGTTGTCGGTAAAAATAACATTATCTGATCCGTAAGTAAGCGTGCCGGCATTAATTGTGGTTGTTCCGGTATAAGTATGGGCATAGTTTAAGGTAAGTGTGCCTGCGCCGGACTTGGATAAGCCTGCTGTAGCGGTAATCGCGCTTGAAATAGTAAGCGCAGCCGGATTAAGGATAGCCGCGGTGTTTGCGCCGAAAGCAAGCGTAACACTGGAGCCGCTAATACCGGAATTACCGCTTAAAGCAATAATATTGGGAGTAGTCAGGGTAAGTGTAGCTGAGGCGTCAGTTATTGAACCGCCGGAAGCCAGGATAAGAGAATTGATTGTCTGGGTAACAGCTTGGGTGGCCTGGCTTAATTTAACATTGGCATTGGCGGTAGAAAAATCTGACGCGTATTCCCCGCTGAACCCTGCGCCGCTTAACAGCCTTAGGCCGTTAGTGTTTCCGACATTATAGGTTACCATATCCGTGCCAGTGCCGGTTAGAGAATTATCGCCAAAAGCGCCCTTAATGATGCTGACAGTAGCAGAATTAGCCAATCCACCCCCACCGCTTAATCTATAGCTGTCAAACCCAGAAAACATCAATGTCGAAACATTGGCTGCAGAAGTTAAGCCGAAATCTGTGCCTCTAAAAAGTAATGTGGCGCCTGGTTGTATAGACAGGATGCTAAAAGTCAAAATGGTGGAGCCGCCCGCTCCGGGGGTAACGGTCAGGGTGCTTGCGCCTGATGCATAAGAAGCGGTCCCGGCATAAAGGATGCCTGTAGTTTCGGAGGCATTTGCACTAGGTGATCCGATAAAATTAAAATTCCCTCCGTACATACAAAGATCGATCTGGTCACTAAGCCGGTCAGTATTATTTGTACTGCTATTATCAAGAGTAAGCGTCCCGTTGTTATAAATAATAACGGGAGAATTACGGAGAGTACCGGAATCTCTTAATACCAGCGTTCCGGAATAAATATTAGTAGTGCCCAGGTAAGGCTGGGCCGCAGTAATATTAACCGAAATCCCTCCATCAAATGAAAGAGCGAATATATTGCTATCTAAATCCATAGCCCCGGAGATGGTTATATTGCCTGCGCCTCCTAAATACAATTGTGCATTAGCGATATTGCCATATACGTTACCGGCAAGAGTAAGGGTGCCGCTGTCTGAATTAATACGGCAGTACTGGGATAAGGTAATATCTCCTCCCTGCCAGGTATTATCCCCGGAGATATTCCGTAAAGCCGGGAGGTCCTTGACAGTAAGACTATTAGAGCTCAAAGACAATGCTTCACCGGTTACGGTAATACCTCCCTGCAGTTGCAAAGATGCGCCGCTTGAGACAGATGTACCGGTATTAGTTGTGCCAAGGCCGGTATTATTCTGGATGTTTAAAACGCCTGCGCTGACAGTGGTATAGCCATTATAAGTATTGGCGCCGGAAAAGACTAATGTGCCGCTGCCGGCTTTGGTAATTCCGTAAGTGCCGCAGCTATTGCCAATTACCGCGGAAACGGTTAAATCATCCGCTGCTGCGCCGTCGCTAACGGTAAAGGTGCGGGTAGCAGAGCCTAAATCTAAATTACCGGCAATAGCGGCGCTTGAGCCGGAGGCATTAGTCGTGACATTTCCGCCTAAGGTTAAGGTGCCGGCGCCTGTGGTAACCGCGCCTGCAGTCATAGTTAAAGCGCCTATAGTATCGGAATAACCGTTTAAATCCAATGTACCTCCGGAAATCGTTACATCCCCGGTATAAAGAGCGTCATTTGCTCCGTAACGCAGAGTCCCGGCATTAATGGTAGTTGTCCCAGTATAAGTATTGGCGTTGGCAAGGACTAATGTGCCTGAGCCAGTCTTAGTAATTCCGATTGAGCCGCTTATTTCACCGCTTATGGTTAATGTTTCTGCGGCATTAGCCACGTTAATATTACGGTTTGGATCAAAGGACAGATTAAGACTGATAGCGTTTCCGCCTGAAGAGGCATTATCAGTTATATCTCCGGTCAACGCAATAGCATTCCCAGCAATGGTATATCCTCCTCCGGAAAAAGTCAGGGAATTAAAAATAGTGCTGACCGGCAAGTCATTAGTCATTGAGATATTAGAGCCTGTGGCTGGGAAAATCAGGTCATCCCCTGCCCTGGGAACTATGCCGCCCCAGTTAGAGGCATCGCTCCATAAATTACTGCTTGAGCCGTTCCATGTATGCGTTGTCCCGTCTACAAATAGATCTAAATCATAAGAAGGATCGCCTGCGGAAGATATGGCCTGGTCTGTTACATCCACGGCGGTATTCTCGGATAGATACGCTATTAATGTCGCCGCTCCGGAATTAGACACGCCGTTGGTAAAGATAACTGAAGTAGCGCTCCCCACATTAACCCCTTCTACTGTCGGGTTAATGCCTCCCGCTCCTAAGTCCGGGCCGCTAAAGGTCAAGCTCTTTGCGCCGGTATAAGTTGTGGCTATGTTGCCGAGGCTATCATAAGCAGTAATAGTCAGCTCATTGCCTGCGCCCGCGTTCATTGTTTCTGTGCCGGTTACCTTTAAATAACTGGCAGCTGCCGGGCTGACTACAATACTATCCGAAACGCCGGTTCCGGTTAATGCTCCGGATGCGGCGCTGACTGTAATCGTAGAGGCAGTATTATAGGTAAGATTGCTAAAAACTGCTAAGCCGCTGGAAGCAGCCACGGGGTTAGTGCCTGAGGCAAATGCGCCGGAACTCGGGGTAATGGTAATGTTATCGGTATCTGCAGTGCGGTTGCCATAGGCATCAGTAATTTCTACTGAAAATGTAGTCCACGTAGTTCCTGCTGTTGCTGAAGAGGATGGCTGGGTCCGCCAGATGAGCTTATTTTTTACGCCGGCTGAAACAGCCACATTTAAGTCATAGGCAGCTGAACCTGTAGTTGAGATATAGCCATCAGTTACCTCCACCTCCGCATTCTCCGCCATATAAAGCTTAAGATTAGAACTCCCTACGCCATTAGTAAAAGTAACTGTGGTAGCGGTTCCAAAATTCACATTATTGGCATTTTTGTCTGTGGCAGTAGGTTGAGTTACAGTACTCGGTATAATATGCGCTCCGGAAAAAGTTAAACTTTTATCTCCGTTGTAACTCGTAGAAACATTATTATAATAATCATAAGCCGTGATCTGCGCGCTGTTAGTACCGCCGGCAGCCATTGAGGTTGAACCGGAAGTAAATTTAAGGTATCCGCCAAAAGTAAAATTCGTATCATTTCCGCCATCCGCAGAATAGGTAGCGCCAATAGCGCTTCCCGTAGCGTTAGCGTTAGCCGCTGAAACGTAAGAAACACTGGATGTGCCGCTGACATTTAAATTATACTGGTCTGTTCCTGAGCCGCCTGAGCGGGCTAAGGTAATTAAATTCCCGGCGCTGCCGGTTAAGGTCAGGGCTCCGCTAATTGCCTGTGTGGTGCCGGATGTAAAATTAAGCGTCTTGCCTGCCGTAGCACAAGTTAAATTATAAAAATTATTTGAGCCGGAAATAGTGGCAGCGCTTGCCCCGCTAAAAGTAACTGTTCCGCTTCTTGGGGTAAATGTGCCGGTATTAGCCCAGTTACCGGTTGTGGTAATAGCGTAATTATTCCCGCTTGAGGCATCTAAGATGCCTGCGGTGATATTTACGCCGGCGCAAGTAATTGCGCTAGGCAAAACAAATGTCCCGCCTGCGCCGTTAATTTTTAAGATAGCATTGGTATAAGCCCAGTTCTTGATATTCCTTGAACCGGAGGTGGCGGAATATTCCACGGTAGAGGTCGCGTTAAGCGTAGGCGCAGAGACAGTCTCATCGCCGGTAAGTTTTAAGGTCGTGCCATTGGCAATAGTGAATGCGCCGGTAACCGCAAGATTTTTTCCGTTTAGATCTAATGTGCCGCCTGAATTATTCAAAGCGCCTCTGACAGTAAGATTATTCGTAATAAGCTGTAATGTGCCGCCTCCTGAATGCGTGAGGTTATAGAAAGAGCTTGAGCCGGCATTTAAGGTCTGCGTGCCTGAAGATTTATTAAAAGTAACTGTGCCTATACTAGAGGTAAATGTCCCGCTGTTAGAAAAGTTACCGCCGACAGTCAAATTCTTAGATGAGAGCGCCGCGGCAATGGAAGTCTTGACGCCATAAGGGCTGCCTGAACCATTAGTCCAAACCACATTCACATTAGTGCTATTGGCATAAAAATCTGAAATTACATTAGTATTTGTTCCGCTGGAAGAAATCGTAGTGCTGGAACTATCCCAGTCGCCGCTGGCATAAGGAGACAACGCCTTTTTATTATAGATAGTGCTTCCTTCACGCCAAAAGGCATAGAGATGGCCTAAAGAAGAATCTATGGATATGGTGGGATTAGCAACTGTTCCAGTACGCAGCGTTACCGCGCTTTCCCACTGGCTGGTTGATGCAGTAAATTTCTTGTATTTTAAATCATCATTTGAATCAGTATACAATAGATGAATATCGCCGGAGGTATCTGAGACTGCAGAAATCTCACTGGTACCGTCAACAGACCCTGCTGTGGTTAAGCCGTATCTGGCAAGACGGCAGGAATCAATACCGTTTAGACTGACAAAATTTCCGCCTGCATAGATGTCGCCGTCAGAGTCGATCTGTATGCTGTAAGCATAATTTGTACTGCCTAACCCTGTGCCTAATGCGCTCCAGGTTGAGCCGTTCCATTTGGCAATGCCTGAAGTATTAGCTACGCCGCCGGCAAAAGTAAAATAGCCGCCGGCATAAAGGTTATTGTTTGAGTCAAGGATAAGAGCTAGGCCGTCATTATTTAGACCCGTGCCCAAGGCGCTCCAGGTTGAGCCGTTCCACTTGGCAATGCGGTTTACTGATACACCGCCGGCAGAAGTAAAACTTCCAGTTGCATAAAGAAGATTATTGGTTGAATCATAAGCAAGAGCCATGCAGCCAGAGCCAGTATTGAACCCTGTTCCTAACGCGCTCCAGGTTGAGCCGTTCCATTTGGCAATACGTGAAGTATTAGCCACACCGCCGGCAGAACTAAATGTCCCTCCTACGTAGACATTATCGCTTGAATCAATGGCAATAGCTACGCCCCAATAACTATTTAATCCTGTGCCAAGCGCGCTCCAGGTTGAGCCGTTCCACTTGGCAATGCGGTTTGCTGATACGCCGCCGGCAGTGGTAAATACTCCGGCTACATAGACATTATTGCTTGAGTCAAGAGCAAGGGCAGAGCCATTGCTGCCTAACCCTGTACCCAAAGCGCTCCAGCTAACACCGTCCCATTTGGCAATGTAGGCAGTATTGGCTACGCCGCCAGCAGAAGTAAAGCCGCCTGTTACATAAAGGTTGTTGCTTGAATCCATTACCATGCCGCTGACCGCTCCTCCGCTTAAACCCGTGCCTAATGCGCTCCAGCTTGAGCCGTCCCATTTGGCAATGTAGGAGGTATTGGTTACGCCGGCTACAGTGGTAAAACCGCCGCCAACATATAAATTGCTCCCGGAGACCAAAAGGGCAAAGACATAACCACTGATTAAGTCTGTCCCATAAGTAAACCAGCTGTATTCGCCGCCGGTGTTTGCTTCTGACCAGGTTGAGCCATTATAGGCATAGCCCATTACATTATTGGTGCCGTTATTGGCCAAAAGGTACATATTAGAGCTGGCCTGAGGGACAATAACCAGGTTCACTACCGGCCTGGCGCTTACTCCCAATGTATACGCTGTGGTATCCCAGGTAGCAAAGTCTGCGCTATCGCCGGTATTGGTGGAAATCCTGGCATAGGTGGTATACCGGTTGGCATAAGTATTATTTATATCTTTTACTGCTGCCACCCAAACATAGTTACTGCCATCAAGGGCTACTGTGGGTTTAGAATAGGTATTGGATGAAGAGTCGCCGTCAAACACAGTGATATCCGAACCCAGCCAGCTGATAGATGAAGCTGCCATTGTCCCCCGCTGTAATTCTATATCATAGGTATTGGCAGAGGCAGCCAGAAAAACATATCCTGTCCCGGAGATACTTTTGTAGGAGAGCGAGAAATCCGCGGTATTAAAATCAGAGACAGTAGACACCGTGGTCCAGCTTACGCCGTCAGCAGAACAGGCGTATTCAATAGCGCTTCCGTTGTAATAAAAAACCCAGTATTTTGAGCTTACGGTATCAAAAAAGGTTTTGCGCTGGTCGGACTTTAAAGTGGCATTGGCAGAAGTAGATGTGTCTATAGTAGTGGAGCTGCCTACGCTGATACCTGCCGTATCCAAATTGAATGTGCCGGCAGTAATGGTCAGGTCATTGGTTACGGTGATATTGTCGCTGGCGCGCCAATATCCGCCTGCGCCGTTAAAGGTAAGGTTATAAAAACTTGAACCTCCAGAGGCAATGGTATTGCCCTCGTCTGTGGCAGTAAAGATTACTGTGCCGCTGCCGGCATTAAATGTGCCGCCGGTTTTAGACCAATTCCCGCCTACAGAGATATTGCCGCTTGAGACCGTAAAGGTGCCTGTGGCCTGAGTATAATTGCCAGTGATAGTTATGTTATCGGATTGGGTAATTGTTCCTGAGTAGCCGTTTATGGTAAGAGATGCAATGGTGCCGTAGGAAGATGCCCAGCTTGCATCTATGGTGGAGTTTTTATTGGGGCTTGCGCCGCCTACGCCGTGGGCTGTGCCGTCAAAGGTTACGGCTGAAGCAGCGCCTGGGACAGTCCCCGTATCCCAGTTGGCGGCAGTGGACCAATTATTATCTGCGCCTGCGCCCACCCAGTAGGGGTCAATATCCCAGTTTATGAGATTGCCTGTGGTATCGCTGTGTAGGCCAACTAACGGAGGCCCGCGGATATTGACAGAATCTCCTACTAATACATAAGCTATATCGGTTTTGCCTTGCGGCAATATCTTCCATTGTTTTGGCGGCTCTATTGAACCCAAGACTAAGAGTTTTGCGTATTCGCCTTTTAAAACCAATGTTCCCATAATAGTCTGCGTGGCCTCTGCGTCAAATTTTACAATCTTACCCGGAACCTCAATGCTGAAATTATAAAATATATTTGAGCCTAGGACCACAGCCGGCGCATCAGAAGTCAAGCGCACGCTAGAAATCTCCGGTATAAAATCCCCGCGGTTCTGCCAGTCCCTGCCGATTTCATAAACAGTATTAACGGCGTATAAATCTACGCCCGGCTCAATTTTTAAGCTCCCCTTAGTGGTGATGCGCGAGTCAGGATGCTGCCTGAAAATACAATGAGCGCCTCCTGGCTTTAAAATTAAATCTCCGGCTGAAATAATATTGGCTAAAATACTTTCTCCGGAGGCCTGAATGATAATATTCCCGTAATTAAACGTAGAAATAATTGTATCTTTGAGCTGCCTGAAGGCGCCTATGCCGTCTAAATCGCTATCAGCAATTAATTCCAGGCCCCCTTCGGTATTAGTAACATCGGCATTAATTTCTATATTTTTGGCGCTGGATAATCTGGTATGGCCTTGAGTCTTTAATTCCCCGCAAACCTTTATCTGCTCATTGGCGACTATGCGGATTACCCCGCCTTCGTTTACCATGCCGGTAGCTTTGACGATCCCTTCCTGATTCACCGCGTTTTCAAAAATATCCCGGGCGGTTTGCGCGCTCATCACTACTTGCGCCGCTTCAATTTTCCCGTGATTAGCTAACGCGTCTTTTACCGAATTACCCGCTAAATCTAAAACCTTGCCGCCAGTTTCGGCATTAACCTCCACCTGCATTAAGCCGCGTAAATCAAAACTGACCGTAGCTTTATCTCCGCAAGCTAAATTTACGGACCCAGCTTTGGCAGTAATTATACCGGCGCGGGTATTTTCTACGCTTGAGCCAATCAAAGCAACATTATTTACGGCATTGATATTACCTTCGTTTACAATCTGCCTAAAAGCCTTATCATATTGCCGCTCAAAAAGATACATTCCAGCAATAAAATTATTTGCCCCAATATCTAAAGTAGATAAGACTAAATTGTTAGCATTAATTTGGGCGGTGGATGTAACATGTATTCCGTTAGGGTTAACCAGATAAAGGTTAAGCGTTGCGTTAAGTATGCCGGCAATATTACTTGGGGCATCCCCTGCTACCCGGCTTAAGACATTGGTATTTGCGGCTATGCCGGGCTCAAGCGGTAAGAAATTCACCATTTCGTTTTGTGCAATGTTAAAATTATTAAAATTGATGACCGTGCCGTTACCGGCGGTGATATTGAGGGTATTTTGGTCGGGGCGCTCAAAAGTGGCTGAGCCGTTTTCCACGGTTTCGCCATCCGGAAGGGCCAACGCAGGAGAGATTAATCGCTGATTGACAAAGAATAACATTAAGAGGAAGGTAAGTATTCTTTTCATCTTGAGTATAAACTGTACCAGAATATTTATGTATCGTCAATAATAGAATTGATTTGACTCCTTATTGTCAATTAAAGCATAACATGCTTTTTAGGGGTCTTCAAGAAAATTAGTAGGGATGTGAAATTATTTTCAGTTTAGAATTCTGACTGAAAGGACATATGGAAGGTTGACTCACCTTGGCCTACTTCGGGGTCATCTCCTACGTGTTTGGCCCAGTCCAGTTTGACAGAGATATAATCGTTAAAACGAAAACGTAAGCCAGCACCTATCCCCATAAGGAACTTATGATCATCTTCTGTGGCAATCTCATCCAGTATTTTTCCGCCCCCAAGATCCATAAACAACACAGGCTCTAATTGATTCCTTAAAGGTATTTTAGTATGGGGAAGTTTATAGTTTTTGGGGAGCAGATAATTAGGGAAAACCCACTCTGCGCTAAAGCTGATTCCGATGTCTGCCAAATAGTCTCCTTCCGGATAACCACGGATGGAATTTGCTCCGCCCAACTGAAATTGTTCTGACGAAGGCAATGTAGAAGAAGTCAGTTGTGCATCCGAACTTAATAATAACCGGCTTTCCCAGGGCATTCTTTGATAACGCTGTAATGCCTGTTCATATTTGTAAAAGAACCCGCAGGTATTGCTTCTTGAGGCACTGGGGTGGTTATATTCCGACGAGCCAAAGGCATCTTTAATATTAAAGGAAAATTTCGGCGAGAATACAGTCTGGCCCATCCCTAAAAAAGAATCTATCTTTACCAGGTTAAATCCGATATAAGGCATGCGCAGCTGGTCGTTGGTGGTCATGCTGCCGGCAGTCCTTTTATGTATGGACTTAATCTCAACACCCACATCAGCTCCCAACTCGGAATAATCCGAAAGGCTGAGCTCTTTAAGTAAATGCAGGGCGCAGATTTGAGACTTGCCTTTTATATGCGACGTTTTATATTCCTTTTTTAAATTGGTGTAGAAATAAGTATAATCAAAGATAAGCTTAGTGCCATAAGTATCCAAAGGGAGGCTGTAACTGGTAAAGCTGCCGTATGAAGATTTACTTTTGAGCTGGCTGATATACAATGTATCGAAAATTCCGGAAAGATTGGTGCTACGAAAGATAACCGAGCCTCTTACTTTACCGACAGTGCGGCTTCCCTGATTATCTACCGTAGCGCCTACATGATAAGGAAATTTATCCTCTACTTTTAAGATTATATCGGTAGTACCGGGCTCTTTGCCTTTTTCTATAACTGCTCTTACCTCTAAATCTGGGTTCTTATCTAAACGCAAGAGGTCTTTTTGTATTTTAGAACTGTCTAATATTTCTTTTTCCTTGGAGTGGAAATATCTGCTTAACAAAGAACTAGAAAACCACTTATTACCTTCTATTTTTACTTCACCAATCTTGCCCTCTACTATTTTTATCTCTACCCGGCCGGCGCTTATATCTTGCTGCGGTATATAAACTATAGTTGTTACAAAGCCTTCCTTAAGATATAGCCCTTTTATCTCATTCGCAACAAACTCCAAGTCCCTGAAATTTACCTCTCTGCCAAGGTAAGATTCATAAATGCTACGGAATTTTTCCGGCTTAAAAACAGTTGCGCCGGTAACAAAAATATCTTTTAATATAAATTTGACGACTTCGGGCAGAGCTGGTTTTTCTTTCTCTTTGGGGATTTCTATCTGGGGTTTTCTAATCTCTTTTTCCTGGAGTTCTTTTTCTCTACGTTTAGATTCCTCCTCGAAGCGGCTTGCCTGAGACCCTGGCTCTTCGCCAGACTGTATATCTTCAGACCTGGCGTATTCAACAGAACCAACACAGGCTGTTAAAACAAGGAAAAAGATAATGAATAAATTCGCCTTTGGCGGTTTTAGCTTATTTTTACCAATCATAGCGTGTTAGCATACAATATCTTCTCGTGTTTAAAAAGCGAAAATATAATTTAACTTTTGTCAGCTACTTCCTCCCTATCAGCTCATCTATGCTAATCTTGAAAGCATCGGCTAATTTGACCATAGTTTGAATAGTAGGCCTCTTTGCAACACCTTGTTCAATCTTGGTTATCACATTATAAGATAATCTGGCCTTTTCAGCTAATTTCTGCTGGGACCAACCAGCTTTCTTTCTTAGCTGTCTTAGTCTTTGTTCTAACATTTTATCTTGACAATATACCACAATTATACTACCATATTAGATATACACCCTAACTACCAATATTTTAGCACATTTTATCACTTAATAACTATTTACTCAATATATTTTCTCTCCCTGACAGCATTGATTTTTTGTGTGCTCTCCCGCTTCGCGGGATTTCGTTGGATTTCGATATTGTGGTGCTCAATTTGAGCAAAAAGGCAAATTTTAGGTAGCGGTTGAAAATTTGCCT
>Ga0233422_10001317_pt1 | contig 11152 bp, 8 predicted proteins | sample Watercolumn_Mata_2_FD_182724 | JGI IMG/M metagenome (GOLD analysis project Ga0233422, IMG submission 182724) | Freshwater microbial communities from Lake Matano, South Sulawesi, Indonesia - Watercolumn_Matano_2014_110_MG | ecosystem: Environmental > Aquatic > Freshwater > Lake | place...
ACAATTTACTACGGTCAAACATCCTCCACCGTAACTGGCCATCCCGGATCTCGCACTACTTCGTATATTATCTCTGGTAATACGACGACTAGGACCGATTTCACTGGTGCCGTCACAACAGATCATTGGTACAACATTAATGCTATTGATGTACTGGCACCGACGACAGCAGCTTGTGTTGCAATTCTCGGTAACTCCATTACCGATGGACGTGGTTCTACAACAAACATGCAAAATCGATGGCCCGACATATTCTCAGAATCTCTTCTTAAAAATCCAAGTACAGAACAGGTAGGTGTTCTTAATATGGGAATTGGTGGTAATTGTGTGCTTTCAGGCGGTTTAGGTCCAACTGCTGTAAGCCGATTTGATCGGGACATACTCAATCAACAAGGAGTACGCTGGGCTATCGTTTTTGAAGGCGTGAATGATATTGGTGGAGTCAAGAATACTTCCGCCGCAACTACCATTGCTAATAATCTTATTTCTGCCTACCAGCAGATGATTGTCAAAGCTCATGCTAAGAATATTAGGATATACGGTGGCACTATAATGCCTTTTAATGGTAATTCGTATTATAATCAATATAGTGAAGCATGCCGAAATACCGTTAATCAATGGATTCGTGCGGATGGTAATTTTGATGCCGTGATTGATTTCGACAAGGTGATGCGAAATCCACAGGATACAACAAGACTCCTTTTACCTGCATATCAAAATGATGGATTACACCCCGATGCGGCAGGATACAAAGTAATGGGTGAATCTGTTGATCTGAATTTATTCACGGACACAAATACTACAACGGTCGGTGTAAATACAATCAAACCAAAATATGATTTTTTACTTTCACAAAATTATCCAAATCCGTTTAATCCCACGACAAACATTAGATTCAGCATCGCAGAATCTGCACATGTTAGTCTGAGAATTTACGATATCCTTGGTAAGGAAATCGCAACCTTAGCAAATGATATTTTTAAGGCAGGTGTTTACAATTTTACCTGGAATACTAAAAATTCAGAAGGCAATAAGGTTGCAAGCGGAACATACATTTGCAGATTGGCTATCGCAAATCAAGTCATTTCTCAAAAAATGTTGTTGTTGAGATGAGGATCGAGAACCGTTCGTTCTCTTCGATACATCGTCTCTAAAACAATACTCAAGGTAAATCACGATTACTCAGAGAGCGTAGCTGCCAGTCCCCGATCATCGAGTAGTCCCGACTTTGTTTGTTGGGACGTATCGAGATGTGAGGGGAATCTAAACCATTGAAAACCGTTCGTTCTCTTCGATACATCGTCTCTAAAAAAACTCAAGGCACACCGCGATTACTCGGAGAGCGTGAATACCAGTTCCAGGTCATCGAGTAGTCCCGACGCTATTTGTTGGAATGTATCGAGATGTGAGTCGTATCGAAACTAATGAATCCAAAGTACTTTCTTTTCTCCATGCCTTCTATATCATAACAGACAAACAATAAAAAATGAGAAACTATAGGATCAGCCAAGAAAAGACAGAATTCATAAGTAATACATACAATTCTACCATCTAAAAGTAGAGCTCAATCTTTGTAAAGCAAGAACTTGGATAATACCAATACTCATCCATACGTTCACCCGTAAATAATTGTCCACCAAATGTAATGGAAGTTTCGTCAGTTGGAATATAGACTATTGATAAAGCAATGTAACCACTACCATCATCAAGATTTCCAATAATAGTTACAGAAGTTGTTACAAGCGGATGAACAAGATAGGAAATGTTAAATGCAAGATAATCAATACCGACATTAAGCACTTCGCCATTCATTAATTTTAATAAATCATACTTGGTCGGATTCTTTTCACCTTCACCATTGTAATGATACTCGATAAGCGTATACAAGTCTGCAGTCCATTGATAATCAACTCCAAATATTGCTTTTATGAAGTTATTTGAAAGATCTTCTTTCTTCATTGAAAGAATCAATTCAGTCCTGATCCCTGCCTCGAATAAATTGCCCGCAACATCCCCACCAACGATTACTCTTCGATCAAAATATCCTGCAAGACCAGCAATATCAAACTCATTACGATTTGTTCGAATTCGAAGTGCATAATTACTTGAATTACTATATTGTGGATTATAGACGAACATTATATCGCTGAGCGTTCCAAAATTCAACTTTAATGACGCTACATCTACCCCGTCTTTTTCGATTTTTGAAAATGTTGTTGGATTAAGCGGATTAAATAGATCACTTGGATTCCAAATTCTCCCGGATCCCCAAGCAATACGCTGCCGACCAAAAGAAACGTCGACTATCCCTACCTGCTGACGATAATAAAACCGGTCAATACCGTGCTGAATATACCATCGCTTCTCCTTTTTGATATCCCAATTTAAGTCGAACAACTGGCGACGGTTCACAGAAGTTGGAACAATTGATGAGTACGTCTCTGATTGATATGTGGCTGATGCCTCATATTCTAATGCAAAATAGCCAGATTCAGACAAATTCAACGTTGGTCGCAACAGGAGACGCGTAATATCTATTACACACTCCTGTTTAACCCTCTGAGCTGATGCAAGCAGTTCATTCAACTTTAAGTAGGCCGGTACATTTACTATATATCCGTTAAAGTCAAAACCTGCTTGTGAAATAGAAATGCTATAGAAAATACATGTAGACAATATTAGACTGAATATTTTCATATTTTTTTATTGTCCTCTGCAAGCCTTCCATCCTTCAATATCACAATGCGTCGTGCATGTTCCAGCACTTGCCGGTCATGTGAAGAAAAAATGAATGTAATGTTCTTTTCGAGATTCATCTTCAGCATCAAATCGAGCAGGGCATGAGCCGTAACGGAGTCGAGATTCGCTGTTGGCTCATCGGCAAGTACGAGCGGTGGATTATTGACAATAGCACGTGCTATTGCGACACGCTGCTGTTGGCCGCCACTCATTTTATTTGGACGTTTATCAGCCAAATCACCTATACCCAGTTCATTCAGGACTTGAAGTGAACGTTCCTTTCGCGCGTTTTCAGAGACACCCAGTAGCATCAGCTTGAATTCTACGTTCTCGCGCGCGGTAAGCACAGGAATAAGATTGTACGCTTGAAAGATAAATCCAATTCTATTCAGGCGAATTGAAGAGAGTGCATTTTTATTTAAATCTTGTAGCATCTCCTGCTCAAAAATTATGTTTCCCGAGGTTGGTATATCCAACGCACCGATGAGATTTAGGAGAGTCGTTTTTCCAGAACCAGATGGACCTGCTATAGCTAGGAATTCACCACGTTCGATACTCAAATCTATCGAGTGAAGTGCGTGCACCGGTACACCATTATCTTCATAGACTTTTTCCAATTTTTCTACAGATATCATTTTAACTTTCCATCCTTTCAATCATTTTCATACATACATAATTGCTTGCATTGGTTGCAATTTCATAGCACGACGCGCCGGATAAATGGCTGCAAGCAAACATATCATAATAATGATGACAGCACCTATTCCGATCGAAAACCAATCAAACCTCGGATAAAGAATCGCGCCCGAACCGAATGCTGTCAAACCTTTTGAGAATATGGCAAGATTTAATCCTACTTTTCCAACTATTAATACAACACCGGCACCCAGTATTGTACCTATTATGCTTCCGATAAGTCCGAGTAACAATGCTTCCAACTCAATCATAATAAGTAAATACACATCTTTCATTCCAATGCTTTTAAGAACGCCAAATTCACGAATACGCTCATACACAGCCATTAGAAATGTGTTGATAACACCAAAAATCAAAGCCGTACCAATAAGCACAAAGAAAAGATACATCAGACTATTCATCAACTCTATTTGCGATACAAGTGAAGGCAGTAGATCGTTATACGACAAAACCTCATATGTTGATCCTAATTTTGCCGAGAGCTCTTTCTTCATTACTTCAACTGAATCAATGTCCTTTCCAATGATAGCAATTTCGGCTATCCGATCGTCAACATGCAGCATCTGTTGCATAATTTGTAATGGCACATAGACGTACATTTTATCGAACGACAAGCTCGGTGATTGATATATTCCTGTGATACGGAACAATTCCGAACCTACAGTACCATCTTGTGTGGATGCCATCGCTACCAATCGGTCGCCCAAGCCGACATCGAGAGTTTTTGCCATTTGTCTGCTAATAACGATCTCATTTGCAGTATTCGTAAAATATTTGCCTTCAACAATATTTCTATGAATGGTAGTTACGCATTGTTCCTGGTTCGGTTCGATTCCCACGAGTGAAATCCCAGATGAATTACTTGCACTACTCAGGAGCCCAAACGTAACAATCCTTCGACTGTAATTTTTTATCTGTCCTTTTGATTTTACCGCCATCATAACTGAGTCTGAATTTCTCATAAAATTCTGAACGGTCTTGTTGTCATTAAATCCTTTCGCATGAATTTGGAGGTGAGCAGTGTGAGCACCAAGCTGGTTCTCCAGCATTTGCGTTGTGTAACCGCGAGCAAGTCCATCCATCCAATCCGTTGCTGCGACCCCAACGATTATGGAAGTCAGAATAATAAATGAGCGACGCTTATTTCGCCAAAGATTTCGCCAAGCTATCTGAAGAATCATCATGTGTGTCGAATTCCTTTCAAAGGTTCCAAATTCTGAACACGATAGAGCGGATATAAACTTGCCAAACAACAAAGTAAAAAGATTAAACCTGTCGCGATAAACGGAACAGATAATCGAATAGTTGGAATAATCATAGGAAGAAATCCATATTCTTCATAAAGTTGTCCCACATTACCACCAAGCAAAATTGGATGATAGTAAAAATATAAATTAACACAATGGCCGATTATGCCACCGATGGCTATTCCGACAAGTGATATGAAGATGGTTTCGATCAAAACTAATTTTACAAGACCACTTGATTGCATTCCAAGCGCGAGCGTAATTCCAAATTCTCGAAATCGTTCCGTAATAGACATTAAAACAGTATTCATGACTCCGAATGCAACAACAATGACAAGAATCGCCATGAAGATTGAATGGTTGATTTTATCAAGATCCATCCCCTGTTTCAATTCGGGCATTACTTCACTCCAAGTAAGAATAGAAAGATGGTTAAGACCATGGCGCTGAAGAGATTCCTGGACAGTGTCGTGGACATTCTCGACCATTTGTAATCCTTGAGTACCGATGACCACAATATTTACTAATCCATTCATTGCAAGCAGTTCCTGGGCAGCTTGGTAATGAAGAAGGATCATTGTTGCATCAATTTCTGCCGTTCCAAATTTCATTGCTCCGACGACTTGGAATTTTTGATTTCCCATAACACCATCATATCCTTGAGCAAGAAGCACGACAGTATCACCAATTTCCGCACTGAGATTTTTTAAAAGCGTAATACCGACCACCATTTCATCCAGTCCATCCTGTCGGATCATTCTGCCCTTTCTTATTCGGTCTTGGAAACGAGAGAGCTTAACTTCAGCTTGTGGATCAATACCAATAATGGCAGTACCAGAAGAATTGTCACGAAAACTAATAAGTCCGTCTGTTTGAATACGAGGCGCGAAACCAATAATATTCGGTACATTATTGATACAATCCGCCACTTTTCCCGGAAAAGCAAAATTTTTATTCAAAGAAGGATTTTCCTGGAATCCTTGCTTTTGGATTTGCAGATAGCCAGAGAACAACTCCACCGAATTGGATACACTATATTCCCATGTCCCGATTGTCATTCCTTCAAAAGCAACAGTTAGAAACGTAGCAAATGCGATGGCTAAAATAGTCAGGATAGAACGACGTTTGTTTCGCCAAATATTTCGCCAACCGAGTTTGAATAACATGCTCATCGGCTTCGTCCCTTTTCTAGTTCACGGAAAGAAAACACTTTATCACTTATCGTAATATCAAACTGTACATCGAGGTACTCGAAAGATGTTCGGTGTTGTTTTTTTATATTATTGAACATCTCCCATTTTGAAGGAATTATTCTATTTCCGAACTGGCGGATTTCAGAATATCGCATCGTACGCATTAGTGTTCCTTTTTCGTTATAAAATTCAGTTTTAGTAGGAAGATAATCCTTCTTCCGGATCCAATGGTTGAGTTTTCCCCACACCACTGGAGCAGATGGTTTGGGGTGCATTTCGATTTTCCAACATAATGTATTATCGAGTTCCTCTTCACCAATAATATTCATCGTGTAATCATCCGGTAAGCTTGATTCTCGCACAAGATCGTCGTTCGTAAAATCAGAACCATTCCATGATTGAAGCATCATGGATGGAGGAACTTTAATTGTGGTTTCCGTATTACGAAGATACATCCACAATTCGTTATTTATTTTTAATGTCTTATTCCCTGCTTCTCTCTTCGGTGAAGTAATTGCGATAAGAGCTTTTTCATTTCCAATCCACCAGGCGTCCATCTCCATTGTTCTAGTGAAATCTGGTGTTTCAACTACCATCCGGAATTTTCCTTTTGAGCTCACACCTTTTAAAAGATCTTCTGATTTCCGGACTATATCGACCACATTTTGTGCAACCAGGATTTGAGTTAGCGCAAGAAATATTATTGCTAGGAATTTCATAATTATCCTCATTTTTTAGAAGTTCGTCGTTTCCGATTTTCCCATCTAACTAGCATTGCTTCGAATTCTTCCTGGAAAAACTCATAAAATTCGTGAAGTTGTTGTAACCGATAATACGGCGCATGTTCCTTGTTTGAAACAATTTCCAATCCATTCTCAACCATATGATGAAAACTTGTAATCTCCTGAAGTCGTGTCCGAAGGAATTCTGTCCACGCACCAGGGCGTATCCGGAAATAGTCACGTCTTTCCCCGGGTTTACCGGCACGTTCAATGATACGCTGATCAACTAACATACGCGTCATTGTACTAAGCGATCCACGGCTTGCACCGAGAACACGCGCCAATTCGTCGGTTGAGACTTCATTATCACTCGTTATCATAAGAATTCCAATGATACGTCCCGCCATACGCGGAAAACCTGCACGCTCCAATGCAATTCCCATATCTTCCGCGAAATGACGCCGTGTTGTGTCTAATGTTACTGACATATAATTACTCCTTGATCTGTTATACGTAAGACAGTATACAAAGTTTTAAACATTCAGTCAATACTGAAAGTATTAAATCATGTAAATAATGATTAGAGATAACGCAACATTGGTTACTCAGGATATATTATCATTGATTTTGACTGATTTCGGTGATTTTCTATGGAAGATTATATAGAAACTGAGGATGTCCTTGCCGCTGTGTATCCGATCATCGAGTAGTCCCGACTTTGTTAGTTGGAAGTATCAAGAGGTGAAGATGATTAAATCCACGGAGAACTGTCCGCTCTCTTCGATACATCGTCTCAAGACAATACTCAAAGTAAACACTATTACTCAGAGAGCGTAACTTCTAGCCCCCGGTCATCGAGTAATCCCGACGCTGTTTGTCGGGACGTATCGAGATGTGAAAAGGATCTAATCCATGGAGAACCGTCCGCTCTCTTCGATACATCGTTTCAAAACAGTACTCAAAGTAAAACACGATTACTCAGAGAGCGTAACTACCAGCCCCCGGTCATCGAGTAGTCCCGATTCTATCTGTCGGGACGTATCGAGATGAGATGAGTATCGAAACCACAGGAAATCCAATGCTCTTTTCGATACGATTGTTTTCTTAACAATACTCAATCTAAAGCACGACCACTCAAAGAACGTAGCTGTTAAGGTGAAACACAGCAACTTAGTGAGTGTTAACGGGAGTTAATTAAAACAAAATAATCAAAAGCATTAAATTGTAGAGTAGTAGCAAGGTTTACTTCGGATCCGTCAAATACGCTTGTCCAACTTGAATTCTGAATAGATGCAGGTAAGGAGTATAAAACACTCTTACTCCTTACATTAACTAATATTAATGCCTCTTCATTATCTAAATTCTTTCTAAAGGCAACTATGTCGGTATTAGAAAAAGACTGTAATGTTCCCGTTCGTAATAATTCAGATGAGCTGTAAGCAGTTAATAACTTCTGGTATTCTGAGAGCAGATCAGGATTCTTTGTCCAATCTATCGGATTTTTTGAGAAGAAAGATATTTTATTCGAGATGCCAACTTCCTGACTCCCATACACAAGTGGCACACCTCCAAGACATGTTGTAATAACAAACGCGGAAAAAGAACTCTTCAATCCGCCAAACATTCCCACTGGTGTTGCGTTCCACGCGGATTCGTCGTGATTTGTAGTGAAACGCAATTTATATTTACCAATCGGAATATTCGAATACTCCTGCGAGTGAACTGCAAATAGAGTGCTAGCAGAATATGAATTAACATATACATTTTTTATTGCTCCGAAAAAATCCCAGGCATAATTCATGTGAAAACCGGCAAGAAATTGCTCAGATTTCGATCCCTCAGCAAGCAATATCAGTTTTCTATCAAGTATATTATTGAGAGTATCAATTGCCTGTGTCCAAAAATCCGTGGGAACATAATCGGCAGCATCACACCGAAATCCGTCAATATTCATATCCATTACCCAATATTTCATGGCATCAATCATTGCTAGTCGCATAGTATCATTATCATAATTTAACTCAGCCACGTCTTGCCAGTTAGTACCGGGAGGAATAATGATATTACCCTGAGCATCCTGAGTATACCACGATTTGTTTTTCATCCAGATGTTATCCCATGAAGTATGGTTCGCCACCCAATCGATGATGACAGCAATGTTTCTTTTGTGAGATTCATTTACCAATCCTTTAAAATCAGAAACTGTACCAAACTCCGGATTAATACCTTTATAGTCACGAACACAGTATGGTGAATTCACCGTATTTACCATACCAATAGGATAAATAGGCATTAACCACAACACATTAACACCAAGTGATTTAATGTGATCCAATTTCTGAGTGACTCCATTAAAATCACCGGTCTGGCTGAATGCACGGAAGTTGACCTCGTACATTACTATATCTTTAGTTGATGGAATATTGGTGAAAGGTCGGGTAACATCATCAACCGGTGAAGTGCCCCCTTCTTCCTTGCACGAAATTGTTGAGAGAAGAATTACAACAACGACGCCTATCTGCCATCTATAATATTTTTGTAGAGTAAATTCCTTCATCACCAGAAAATGTTAATTTGGGAATATGCAAGTCTAATTAAAACACGAATTTTCTTTAAAAGTAGATGTGGAAATATATACCAGATAGGTTTATAATTAACCTTTTCATTCAATCAAATATTTTCGACTGTTTCCTAAGAACAAATCCTCTAAACCAGTTAGAAATTAATACAAAGTGTATATTTTTGGACACTCTTCAAATTTCCAAACGATTCATATGCATAATCAAAACGTACTCCATAATTCTCTAGTAACAATCCGCCTCCTAAGGTCAGTCCTTCTTCACTATCTTCAAGGAACAACGAACTGTAACCAACTCGAAATGCTATGAGTTTTAGTAACTGGTATTCCATCCCAAGATTTACACTTTCATAATTATCATTTGGATGGAGAGCATCGGCAACAAGTATTATTCTGTTATCCTCCGTTGTTAGTACATTATACGCCAAACCAAAGCGGAATGAGAGAGGCAGATCGTAGTTTCCGGTTTCTATTCTTGAATTTATCTGGTCGTTGTTACCACTTATAGTTTGATCAATATCTACTTTCACAAGCAGATCATCTCCGGACATTTGCATTTTAGTTCCGAAATTTGATACACTCATGCCCAACGTAAGACCTGTGAATGGTGTTTCGTAAAGAAAGCCAACATCTACCGCCATACCACGTGCACGTGAATTAAAAATGCTCTCTTCGATATATTTTCCTGTGAATCCAATCATAAATTTATTCGTCAACCTTCTCGCATAAGAAATATTTACTGCGAGACTTCTTGCCGTAAATTTCACCCCTGTGCCTTGTGGACTGTTTTCAGTAGTTTGTTCGAATTCACCATAATCAACATTCATCACTCCTATACCAAAGTTTCCAAGTCCGGACACCGGGATTACAACTCCGCCATAGTTATATGCAATATCTGCAATCCAGATTGAGTGATTTACCATAATTTCATTTTGATCAAGTTGCGCCATCCCGCCGACATTCCAAAACATTGCAGAAGCATCATTCGCGACCGCAGTAAACGCGTTACCTAATGCTTGGGCACGTGCACCAACACCAACAGTCAAAAACGGCGCGGCAGTCGTTGCCACTTTCGAAATATTTTGTGTAAATGAATTATTAAAAATCAAAATACTGGAAACAGATAGAATCATTATATGAAGTAAACGCATGACTGAATCCTTGTAAAAATTACTTTATCACTGCAAACTTTCCAATTTTCTCGCCTATTCCATCGGCTTGAACATGATAGATATAGATACCGTACGATACATCCAATTGATCTTTACTTAACAGATCCCAATCAGCAGTGCCATTAGTAATGGAGGAATTGTGTTCGATCGTTTTAACTAATTCTCCCCTCATGGTATAAATCCGTATGGTACAGGCTGCAGGTAAATTAATAAAATGGATTGAACGTTGTCCCCGGCCGCTTGAATAGGTATTACGAGGTTCCCATGATGCTGCAGCCATATATGGATTAGGAACAACTTTGATATTATCTAATTCAACTTTTGCTAACTGCTTATCTTGCTTTGGCCCGGTTACTGTAAATTGAAATTCATCATAACTTAAGAACGGTTTCAAAACAGGCAGATTTAAAACATCACCTGATATTGGTATCTCAGCCAAAGCATTCCTACTAACCATTTTTATCTGATACGTCAGTGTTTGTTTTGAATTATCCGGTTCAAACATTATGATCAGGTCATTCTCATCAAGTATTCCTAAATCTTTCTGTGCATCTGGACCGCTTCCGCCTGCAGCATATTCATAAAAATTAAATTTTACGTATTTATTTTGCGTCAAATTTTTAATTCTAAAATTAACAGGACGATGCGCATCGCTCGGCATGGTAAATACTGCTATACCTGCAGATGTATCTACTCCTATGTCTCCTACTTCAAGTTGATATTGTGCCGGATATGCTTTGCCCTGTGCAAATCCTTGTGCAGCTCGTGTCCAACCTAGACCACTTGCGAGATCAGGTAATAGAAT
>Ga0233422_10001318_pt1 | contig 11147 bp, 13 predicted proteins | sample Watercolumn_Mata_2_FD_182724 | JGI IMG/M metagenome (GOLD analysis project Ga0233422, IMG submission 182724) | Freshwater microbial communities from Lake Matano, South Sulawesi, Indonesia - Watercolumn_Matano_2014_110_MG | ecosystem: Environmental > Aquatic > Freshwater > Lake | place...
AGTGGTAAGGTCAATGGTCACACTCACATCAGCCAAAGTTTCCACCAGGCCATCGGCATTGAGCATATCCACCGAGGTACAGGTCAAGTCAAGATGATCCTCCGGGCTGCCGGTGGTGTTGGTGATAACCAGGCCCTCCACCGGGCGCACTACACTAACCCCAGTGGGGGTTATGGTAACCTCATACGGGTCAACATCGTCCAGGTTTTGCCGGGCCGCCTGAAAAACATTAAAGGACAACAGCTTGACATAGAAGGACTTCCCCACCATATTCGATTCTACTGGGTATGAAAACACCGCCTCATCCACCCTAACAAAATCTGTGCCAATTCCGTGACTGGTCATTTCCGAGCCGTACACTCCCCGCACCAGGTAGGTCAAATCATATTCGTAGGGATCGGTCAATGAGGCATAGGCGAACGCAAGATATTCGCCATCCACATAGCACAGAGTCTGCAAAGAACTGGCGTCATCTTCAGTGGCATCCGCCAGGGCGCCACCGCTCACTGTCAGGTCAACCGACAGGGTATTGGCGACATCCGGGTTCTCGGACGGGGCGGCCAACTCAGCAGAAAGCGTCCCGTAACGGCTTTTCCCTTTCAGGACACCAATTTTTCGGTAAGTTTCGCCGGTTTCAGAGGCCCAAACCTCGCATCCTCCCCAGTCCTCTCCGCCGGACGCCGCCATATACAAGGTCAAAGTACCGGGCGGCATGAAAAATACCGGCTCCGTGACATCCCCGGGGTCAGCATTGGTATCTACATCTTGTCGCTCAGATTCAGGATACGGATAGTCAGGGCAGTGTCCAGCACCTGTTACAACCTCTTCCGCAACAAACGACCAGAGGCCATCCCCCTCCTCCTGCTTTTCCAGGATTCGCACAAGTTTAGCCGAGAGGCCTAATGGGGCGTGAGTCAGAGTCACCATATCCACCACTGGCTCCAGCAGCATGTATTTCCAGGGAAGAGTGAATTGATACTGAGCTCGGACGTACAAATGTCGCTGTTTAATTAGGTGAGCCACCTTAGTTGCTATTTCGGGCAAGGTGATTTCAGATGCGTCGATATTGGCGCCCGGCTTCAGCCCGTAAGTATCGATGCTCAGGATATCCTCAACTTCAATGGTTTCCTCATTGTAATCATTGTTTCGGTTGCGATAGGACAGGGCAAACCGGTTGGCAATATCGTTTTCGGCCCGGCGAATCACCGTAACTGGAGGGTCATCTGCGTCGCTGACAATAAAATCATCATCAGTAAGCGCATATTTTGGGGTCAAATCCGGTTCCCAAAGAACAGTTTCGCCATCCAGCAGGGTTTCATCCCCCAGGGGATGCAGCTTTAGCTTGTTCCCTGACCACACACAATCACTGTTGGTTAGGGAGAGGAGCTTATCGATAATCTCTCGAGCCGGAGCCTGGGCCGTATAAACCGGGTCCACATGGACCCCTAACCCCTCGCAATAAGTCTCGTAGTCGTCAAAACTGGTGCTGTCCAGATATGACGCTGCCAAGCCGACGCCGTGATTGACGTTGGTTAGAATATCCTCTATGACATCCCTGGCGGCAGCGTGCTCTAAAGCCGCATCGTAAGCTAGAGCTTCGACTTCAAAACTAATAAGGGGCATAGAGGGGGTCGGGCCCAGATCGAACCCCTGCAATGGCACCAAGACCACACCGTTATATCCCAGGGCCTGATCCGGATAGTTAGAGACTAAGTGAGGCCAGGCTGATTGTGGATAGGTGCCCTGATACAGGGTGTACCCCGTGGCCTTTCCCTTGTCGATCCACACCGTACCGGTGGTCACCGCAGAAATCGGCCCCTGACACAAAGCCAGTAAAAACGAGGCGGCATAAGTGTAATCCGTATAGCTCTGAGTATAGGTGCCGCCGCCCCCGCCCAGGCTACCCCCACCACCCCCACCACCTTGAGTTACCTGAGTGTGCGTATGGGGAATGGCGGCGAAGTCCCCATACCATATCATCGTAGAGCCCAACCGAGACTTTCCATAGGCGAGCGGCACTGGAACTCCATACTGTGTCCCAGTAAGTCGCATGGCAGCCGCTGCTTGCTCCATGGCATGGGCCGATTGCGATTTGCCCCCGCCTCCCATCGCCAGCCGGTAAATAAAACTACCAATCGATATAATGGCGGCGATGGCCATCAAATAGGGAGCGGCCGCGGCCAGAGGAGGCATTAAACCACTCCTCCTCGATAACGGTAAAACCTGGTCTCGGCCGGCGGTCTGGGTTGACGCCTGATAATCCAGGTTAATCTTTTCCCATCAGCCCACTCCACCCCATGCACCGTAGCATGGATAATGCTCGGCCAGTCCATTATTATAGCGGGGTGAGCAAAGGCATGAGCGAAACGAAACGCCGCTACATCGCCGGGCATAGGATCGCCAACCTCATCCGCATACCGCCTTAATACCCCCAGCAATCTTTCCTCTCGAAGATTCAAGTGCCATTGATGCGAATAACGGGGCAGGGAAATATCCGGCCTTACCAGCCCGCATTGGATAAAGACTTCCAGAACAAACGTGGAGCAATCCACCCCCGCCCGCTTTGACCGCCCCCGGTGGTGGTACGGCGTGCCTACCCAGGATTTTGCTTCCCTGACCACCAGTTCCCGCCAAGATTCAATCACAATATTACCTCCGGCTCTGGCACGTAGGGGAAGCCAATGAAATTCGCGAGATTGTCAAATTTATCCTCACAAGTCGCCTTCTTTTTATCGCAGCCGGGGTATAAGTAAACTTCATCCCCTTCCGCCGGCAGAGACAACAATGGAGGCAGAACTGTCACCAGGCTTCCAATCTGGGATTTGATCAGGCGGCTTTGTCCAGCGTTGGCGCCGGTGACAATCTCCAAATACCCGAATGTATAGTAATTATCATCCATGCCGGAGTTAATAATCAAAGAGGAAGAAGAGCTCCCAGCCTCAATCTCGCTGGACAACCGCCAGACAACACGATCCAGACCACAGGCATTGTCGTAAAGTTTATTGGTGCAACCCGGCTGCACCAGGCGCCGGGGCAGTTTCGTAATGAGCTTTTGTAAAACGCACTTAACTTCCGCCTCAATCTTTTGGAACTTCATCTCCAGCTTGCCGATGTTGCCGATGAACAGCGGCACGATCCCCACCGGCCCGGACTCCCAGGAGGAGAACACGGCCAGGTCAAGTTGCACCGTGGCGTCGGCCAGCAATCCGGCATTGATGGCCTGGGGCCAGGACAGCGAACCGATATTATCCTGCTCGCCTGAACTGTCGCAGGAATATGGGTAAACTTTAGGGGATATCTCCAATTTTAAATCATCCACCTCCAGCCCCCGGGCGATCTTGAGATGTGACCGTTTAATCACCGGCCCGGAACTGGAAAAGGTGTTGTCGCCATAGCTTATGTCTCTGTCGGAGGTGGTAAAGCGCAGCACCGTGCCATTGACCAGGGTGAAAGTGTAGAGGTCCGCCATCAGAACCTCGTCGGCGGTCTCCAGGAGGGTCTGTACTGTAGCGTCCACACTGATCATTTCACTTCCACCAGTGACACTTCCTTGAAATTGTAAAGATTATAAAACACCAGTTGACCACCCAAGGCTTCCTCAAACCGGCACCGAACAAAAAAGCTGAAATCCACTGTCACTTCCACCCCGACTCCGGGTGGCGCGTCGAACGTAATGACCGAATCGGTGCCGATAGAATACCCGGAGTATTGCAGCACGCCATCCAGATAGACATATGGCGGCTCGGCAAAGCCGGTGATGCCGCCGCCTCCCCAGAACCCCTCACCCCAACCGCCTTCTCCCCAGCCAAAATAAGGCGGATAAGGATTCAAGTATTGTATGGTCTCGTCATAATAACCACCCCAGGAACGGATGATCTGGAAATCCGTTTCCGAGCCGTCCCCCGTTCCCAGAGACTGATTGGCTATTTGGTGTGATTGTCCCGGCCGCAGAATCGGCGCATAGAAAAACGGAGAGGCCAGGGACTTTTGTTGCAGATAAAATCCAACCAGGCTCTCCATGTCATCCGGCGAGAGATAGGAGTAACTCAAGGTGTAACGTCGCCGTGGCAATGACCAGGGAGTGCCCCGCCACTCTTTTCCAGACGCACCTAGCACCTGAGCCACGATCCATTCGTATCCCTCAATCAGGTCATAGTTGACGTTCAGTTCCCAAGGGAAGACATTCATCACAGCACCCGCCGGTAATTCTTGGCTCTATTTTCAGCCACCCGGAAAAGCACGTCGCCATGCTTTTCCAGCACCCGCTGTACATCTGCCCCATCCATTGCCTTAATGGTTATATTATATTGGTGGGTCACACCGGCATCTGTCTTACTTCCTGACTTCGACAGAGGGATCACCGCTTCGGGTCCGGCCTCACCGATCATGGCCAGAGTGGGTTTGGTAACAATCCCGCCGTGCTGGAACGGCACCACGGCCAGCATGTTTTCAGCAATAGAGAGGGCACCAATCCCGGAAGACCCGGCCAAGCCCCAACCCAGTTCTCCCAGGCCAATCCAATTCAAAAAATCAAAACCCATGCTTCCAAGCCCAGACAAGGAACCGCCCATTGACCCTCCACTACCGCCAAACATGCCACCCATACTCTTTCCGGCCATAGCTCCCTTGACCATGTTCATTACAGCCTGGGCCGCCATCTGGCTCATAATTTGAAGGATGCCATTAAGAAGATTTTTCAGTACGTCCCCGGCAGTCTTTGTCTGGGTGACCAAATTGTAAATGGTGTTCGCCAAGGCGTCTTGGACGTTCTCCGCCGCCCTCTTCCAGGCGGCTTCCCAGTCAAGCACGGCGGGCTGAGTCGCCTGGGAGATTTTCTTGTCCATGGCCTCGGTCTGGGCCCGGCGGTAAGCTTCCAGGGCCGCCTCCGGGATGCGCCCCCGGTATTGCCGGCGTAAATCCTCAATTTCCTTTTCAATTGTCTGAAGGCGGGCCTGGCGGAACTGCTCCGCGGCGTTCAGGCGCTCCTGGTAGGAGAGCTTTTCCTGTTCCATAGCCTCCTGCCACAAATGGGCGGATTTGGCCACGGCTTCAGCCTCCATTTTCTGCATGTCTTCATAAAATTTGTTGATTTCCCGCTGCACATCCCAGATGGTCCGAAAGGCTTCATTTGCCGCCCTGAGCGCCTCCAGGCGGGCTTTTTCCGTTTCCTGGCGGGCATCCTCCAACTCTTTATCAACATCCACTCCGGCGCCGGCGCCCTCCGGCTTTTCCGGCCCCGGCGGTTGCCTGGTCTTCAACCCCAGAGATTCCCGCAACTGCTCCAAAGACAACCCCGGAATGGTCAGTTTCGGCAAATTCTCAGCATAACGGCCAGCCAGGATTTCCGGAGTGATCCGGATCCGGCCCCGCTCATCCATAAAGGGGCTCAATCCCCGCCCCCCGTGCTCCAGACGGTAGCGCTCTGCGGCCGAGGCCTGGGCCTTGGCCAGGTCGCCACGTAAAAATGCCCTAAGCATTTGGAAATTCTGCTCGTCAATCTGCAGGGCCCGGGATAATTCCTTGGCCGCTTCCACCAAGGCTCGCATGGGGGCCAGCATCACCGTCAGCAGATCATTGATACCCTGCAGGGCCGCGTAAATTCCGCCCAAGATCTCCCGGATATCGGCCCAGGCATTCCGGAGCTTCACGGCCAACTCTTCGGCATGCTCTCGCAAATAGTCATTGATGCTTTTGACCAGGCCGACGATATCGTCATACGCCCCCTTCATGCCCTCCTGGGCCAGATATTTTAAATTTCCCTGCAATGTGGTGGTCTGCGCCTGGAGGGTCTGGCTCACGCGCTCTGACGCCACTTCAATTCCCGGCCAGAGCTCCGCCATCCATTTCAGCAGATCCCCGGCTTTTTTATGTTCCTGAACAATTTCGGCCCAGGCCGGCCCCAGGCGGGTTTTCAATTCCATGGCAATGGCCGAATGAGCATCGGCCTGGCCCTGCATCAAGGCCCGGATCTCCTGGTTCTGTTGCACCTGAAAATTTTGTCCCTGGGTGGCCATCCAGATTTTGTCAGTAATGATTCGCAGGGCCGCCACCTCATCCAGGCGCACGGCATAACCCTGCTGCACCAGGGCGTTATAGACCCCCATCATGTCCTGGGCGGAGGAAGCTGCTTTCTCATCCTCCCGGCGGATGGCCTCGTACATCTCCCCGGCATACTGGCGGTTGGCCTCAAAAACGTCTTTCCACAGACCGCCGTGGCCCTCCGTCATGTTAGTCAGCCCCACGCCGATCTTAATGCTCTGCATCTCAAACTCTTCGTTGGCCTTGATAGCCTCTTTGAAACCGAATACCATGGCCTGCCCGGCCTTATAGGCCGCGGCGGTCAGCAGGGCATAAACCCCGATAGTTTTGGCCAGAGACGATCCCAGGGACTCATGGGCGGCCCCGGCCTCCTCCACTACTTTGCCGGCCTGGGCCGTGGCCTCCCGCATTTTTTTCAACTCCGCGGTGGCCTGGTTGAGACTGCGGGTCAGCTCATCCTTGGCCTTGAGCAGAATTTCCACCCGGTTATCGGCCATGCTTCCTCTCTCGTTGGGCCGCCTGCAGCGCGGCCATTTCCCCGCCGATCACCATGAACGCCATCAAGTCGATTTCATATTGATCATTCAGCCCCCCGGTCTCAGGGAGCAGCCCGACGTTCACGTAGCTGTAAAGATTAAGCCATTCCAGGGAAGCCGGCGTCACCCTGGAAACCAGACAGTGCCGGACGATCTCGCCGTCCAGCAGGTATTCGTGACCCGGATGCGCCGCCCCCAATTCCGGGCAGCCCCGGTGCTGTTGCAGGCCCTGGGCCCGGCAGTGGCGGCAGTTGTGCAGGGCTTCCGCCTGCCACAGCCCCACCGCCAGCCTCAGTTTTTTGCGGACTCCTCCCGCAGGTAGGTCAGATTCACGGTTTCGCCGAATGCCATCAGCAGGGTGCCGGCAATCAGCTCATCCACCTGCTCGGGAGTGACGTCCAACACCAAGCCCACCACCCTTTCCGTGGCCCGCTCCAGGGCCTCGCCCTCAAGCTGCTGGCTGAGATCGATGCCCTCCGCCCGCAGCCGCTTGATCTCCCCATGTTTCAAGCCCCTGATCATGATAGGGCCATCCGGCGTCTGAATTTCTTTACGGATCATGATTCCTCACGAAAAGGTCAGGGTGATTTCATCATTCCCACTGGTGCGGTATAGACCGAAATCCAGGTCATAAATCAGCTTGCCGCCCCGGTCACCATAAGCTGCTTTTTTCTTGACGCATTTAGGCGCGGCGATGGCCACCTGGTTACCGGCCACGCTGCCGATAGTGACGGCCAGGGCGCCTTCATTGGCCGCAGCCAGGTTGGCCCAGACATCCCGGCTGGCCAGGGTCTGGACTTCAGGATCCCAGGAGGCCTCCGGCGCCCGGCTGCCGATGAAAAATCCCAGCAGCCCGCTGGCCTCCCGCACGTCCTCCCGTTCGGCCACCTCGTTTTTGAGAGCTATAGTGAATTTGCTTACCGGCACGTCCCAGGAATCATATAAAAAGCCGGCGCTCAGGATCAGGGGCGGATTCAGATTGAGATAGGTCATGGCGGGCATGGCGGTGTCCAGAACGCCGGCCAACTTGCCTTTGAACGAGAAGCTGAACAAAGCCGGCTGACCTACTGCCCCGGCCAGACTCCAGTCGCCCATGCAGCCCACCAGTTTATGCAGAATTCCGTCCCGGTTGGCATAGATGGTCACGGATTCCTGCGTGCTGCTCTCCGGAGCATACACCACGCTGGTGCCGCCGTTGATGGTCTGGCTCATGGAGCAGGCCCGGAGCAGCGGCCCGAAGTCCGGCGGGTCATCCGGATCCCCGGCCGCGCCCTTGAGCTCCACATCAAAGGTTATCTCGCACCAGTAGCGCCCGATCAGGTGCGGCAACAGTGACAGGTCCGGCAGGGCCACATTCCGGCGCTCGATCACGTCATAAGTCGGACCCACCACCAGGTTCTGCGCCAACACGGCGTTGTCCGTACCCGTCGGCACGGGATCCACCCCGTAGGTCCCTTCGATTTCGGCCAGCAGGCCGATCTTGCGGGTCAGGAGAGGTAAAGGCATGGTCATTCCCCCTGTTAAGCGCTGGTGCCGACAATCCAGACGTTCACATCAGCGCTGGCCCCGGCTTCATTGGCGATCTGCAAAATATCGCCGGTGGCGGCCGTCACCGTATAGCCATCCAAAGGCGCGCTCAGATATAATTTCCCAGATGGCTTCAGAATCAGGGTCTGGACCGCCGCCCCCAGAATACCGACGCTGTTGGCGTCGCCAAAGATCGTCAGGGTCTTGGTGGCGCTCAAATTTTCGATGAAGATTTCCTTCACCTTGGCGAATACGCAAGATACCCCCAAGGCATTCGTCAAGGTGCCGGACAGATCGATGTCTTGGGAGCCGCTGCCGGCCACGGTGATTTTGTCGTGCCAGACCAGGTCCGCCTGGCCGGAACCGGTGCCGTTGGCATAATTTTTTTGCGGCGCGTAGGACAGCTCATCCACCGGCGTGGTCAAATCCACGGGATTCGTAAGTTTGTGGTAGAGCGCCAGTTGCACCTTGGCGGTCAGATTCGTTGGCATATCCTCCTCCTTCTAGGCCATGACCTCACTGATGCGGTCGTTGATCAGGCGGTATTCCTGGATGGCCACCACCGCCTCGAACTCCTCATAAATAATTTCCTCGCCCACAATGTCAATGGGCCGAATTTCCAACCCCGCGTCCTTCCCCAGGAGCAGCCGCCGGGCCTGGTCCATGAGCTGGTACACGCCATTTTCATCTCGCCAGCCATTGGCTCCCAGGTAAATCAAGGCCGTGATATCCTGTCGCCAAAACTGCGTGGTGCGGCCCTCCTCCGGATAAGCCGCGGCGGTGATGGCCACAGCCGCGGCGGGAAACTGCGCCAACCAGAATTGAAACGCCTCGTCCTCTTCAAACTGGCCGGAGTAGCCGGCTAACTCCTGGAGCACGCCGCCGTTGGCCGCCAGCATGGGGGCCAGGCTCCGGAGCAGCGCCTGTTCGTAATCGCCAAAGGTGTAATTCACGGCCTAAAATTCCACCTGCTTGGGATCCTGCCCGGCGATGGCCGCATAAATCCGGGAACGCAAAAATTTCACCACCCGCCATTCGTTGGCCCGATATACGAGCTCCACGTGGGCCCGTTGGGGAATGCGGATGGCCGCGGCCCGGATACCCAGCCCCACGGCAAAAATCTTGCGCCGCATTTTGGCGGTGACGGCCACCTGATGCGGCCCCGCTGCGTGGTACTCCGCCAGGCGCCGGGCCTACGGCGTTAAAAAGCCGATGCGGGCCTTGCTCTGAGCCGCACCGCTCTCAAAGGTATCCTGGTAAAATTTGTATCTGGCCGCGTAGGCCAAACGCCGCAAAGCGCTCTCCTTGCCGCCTATGATGGAGAATTTCGTCATGGGTTTCACTGTGCGCCCCTTGGCCAGGGCCGCAAACCGCTTTTTGGCGGCCTGTTGGAAAACCTTGTATTTCGTCCAGGGATGCAGAGACGGCCAGCGCTGGCCGCCCGGGGCTTCGGCCAGCATACCCTCTTTGATGCGCTGGCGCAGTTGAAAGGCCGCGGCCTTGATGCCCCCGGCCGTGGCTTTGGGCACTAGTTTGCCGGTCTTTATGAGAAACGGCGTGGCCCGGTCGTCCAGTTCAATTTTCATGTGCTGTGCACCTTGACTCTGGGCTGCCGGTAACAATCCAAAACCCAATGGAAGCCGTTGCCTGCCCGCCGCCGCACTTTCCAATCCTGACCATCCACCATCACCGTATCCCCCGGCGCCGGGGAGGCCACGTCCGCGGCCTGGACAATGGCAGTAAGGCCGTCCCGGACGAAATGGGAGGCCACCCGGTCTGCGCTGGGGGCTTCCCCGTAGGTTACGAGCGCCGCAATAGTCTGGGAGGCGCCAGTGGCCGCCACGGTATAGACCACCTCCTGGGCCAGGCCGTCCAGGTCAAACCAGGCATAGTCGGCATCCAGCAGAATCTGGTCGCGTAAAGTCATATCCCTACAACACCACGTCCACCGGCTCCGGCGGCGCCGCCCCGGAGAGCAGCGACTCCACATAGGTGGTTTTCTGGGGCTTGGTTTTCCCGGTCATGGCGCTCATCCAGCCCTCAGACTTGACGGGCACATCGTTCACAGTGCCTTCTGCGATCAGCAGGTCACCGACTTTACTTAGTTTACTGATTTTAATAGTCGCCATGCTTATTCCTCTGGAAAAATATTTGTCCTCACTGATCCCCACAGGAACATCATAAACCGTCAACTTCTCAAAATTTCTGGGGACCAGTGCGGACAGGCCAAGAACGCCTTGATCACCGAAGGAACTCATATTCTGACTCCCTGGTGGCCGATTACGCCGTGATATTGCTCAGCAAATACCCGGCGCCGGTGAAAACAAAGGCCTCTGCCACGTTATGGCGCACCCGGTAGATATTGCTTCGGCTCTGCTCCTCCCGGTATTGTTCGGTCACCAGCATCTGCGGCGAATCGCCGGTCCATAGAAACGTCCGGCCCAGGCACGGTTCCCGTAAATCCCGGGCCCGGACCGCCAGACGGGCCACCAGGACATATTCATCGTCCCAGATTTCCGTCAGGCTGGCCGCCTGGCCCTTGTTGGCCGAATCGTAAATGGCGCCGCCCACAACGATCCGATCCACCCCGAAATATTTAGCCAGCATGTCTTTCTGGGCCTGCTCGGTTTCAATCAGATGCGGTGAGGTATATTGCAGATAGCTTTTCAGCTCGGCGCTCATGAGCACGTTCTGAAAAACCTTCCAGGACATCACCGCGGCATTGGGCATAATTCCCCGCCCGGACCGCAACCCGTCAAGGGCGGTTTTGATATCGGCCTTGGGCGTGCAAGTGGCCAGCGTGCTCCATTCCGTAGCCACCGCGGAAGTCAGGGTAATCACGCTCGGATCGAACACCGCCGCGGCCACCCGGGCCTCCCGGGCGCGCAGAATTTTATCGGTGGCGCGTATCACCGCCACTTCCTCGGCGTCGAAAAAGCGCCGGTACATCCGGGCTTCCACGTCATCCAGCGGCTCCTCGTAGCCGTGATCCTGGCAGGAATAGGTGCCGGTATCGAATTCATAGTCATCCCTGGGGATACCCAG
>Ga0233422_10001319_pt1 | contig 11137 bp, 5 predicted proteins | sample Watercolumn_Mata_2_FD_182724 | JGI IMG/M metagenome (GOLD analysis project Ga0233422, IMG submission 182724) | Freshwater microbial communities from Lake Matano, South Sulawesi, Indonesia - Watercolumn_Matano_2014_110_MG | ecosystem: Environmental > Aquatic > Freshwater > Lake | place...
AAAAAAGCCCTTTTAGCATTGGCCAGAGAATCTATCCAGACCTATTTTTCAGAGGATGAGCCTGATGTCAGAAAGGTTAAGCATCTTGACAAGAAACAAGGCGTCTTTGTGACTCTCACAGAAAACAAGGAGTTAAGAGGCTGCATAGGTTTTCCTCACGCAGTCATGCCTTTGTATAAAGCCGTGATAGAGGCTGCGAGAAGCGCTGCTTTTGGCGATCCAAGATTTCCTATTCTGACAGAGGAAGAGCTTCCGATGATAAAGATAGAGATCTCTGTGTTGACAGAGCCTGTGCCCATAAAGGTTGATGGTCCTGAGCAGTATATGAAAGAGGTAAAGCTCGGAGAAGACGGTTTAATATTAAGAAGCATCTATGGCTCAGGATTGTTATTGCCTCAAGTTGCGACAGAGCACAACATGACTGCCACACAATTCTTGAATGCTTTGAGCCAGAAAGCAGGGCTTTCCTTTGACGCTTGGAAAGACTTGAAGAACCAGATATTCAAGTTCCAGGCAGAGGTTTTTTCAGAGAAATAGTTATTTTGTCCTTAATATCTCCGTCTGCGCCATTATTTGCCATTATGCTAATAATGGCAAAGGCCAGACGAAGCTGAACAAGTTCGTATACGAAGTATACGGTTTTGGTCAGCGAAGTAGGAGATTAAGGACTAAATCATTTTAGAGACTTGAAAGGCAGTCTGGACAAACTTTTGAGCCTTTGACGTCTTTTATGCTTTTGGAATATTTTCCGCAGAGCTCGCATATGCCTTCGTCGGCAATGGCTTCGAAAACAGGTTTTCTGGATTCCTCTCTTATTTCAAAAGATTCGACCACCAAGTCAAAAAGCTGCGGCTCGATCTTCAAGATGTCTTTCCAGGTTATTAATCCGATGATTCTCTTGTTTTCTTCTACAGGAAGATGCCTTATATCGTTCTTTTTCATACGCTCTAGAGCTTCAAAGATATCAGCATCCGGCCGTATGGTTATCAATTTGGTTTCCATGACTGTCTTTACGGGCTTTTTCACGTCTAAGTTCTTGGCGACGACTTTATGGACCAGGTCTTGCTCTGTTATTATGCCTATGACGTTTTTATTTTTTGACACCAAAAGGCTTCCGATATTCTCTTTCTCCATCTTTTTGGCGCAATCCTGCAAGCTAATGTTTTCATCAACTGTTACAGGCTTGTTGGTCATGGCATCCAAAACGCGTATTCCTGTCTGCATAAAAAACACCCTTTAAAGAAAAGTGATAGCTTTTATATTTAAAAAGTTATCTATAAATGACTTTTATTGCAGTCCACGTAGCATCTTCTACTGCAGAATTTACATCTATCCAAACAACTGGCTGATCACTCTGCATAGCTTGTGTCGCTTCAAGAATTTTTTGATAAGGAATAGACTCAGAACCCGTATTCCTGAAGTAAATGGCCTGCCCCGTCAAAGGCATAGGTAAAGAAGCAAAGGCCAACGTTTCTTGTTGTGCTTGTACAAATGTTGGGTCTATACCTAAATGAACATAAGTGTGAGCTATAGGCTTTCCCGGATTATCTGCTTGTAAAATCTGAATGCCTTCGAATTCTACATCTTCTCCTGTACTAAAATTTGGAAAAAGATAAGTGAAATTAGCATTATGCGGAACTAGTACGTATCCTAAGTTTCCAAGCAAGGTGTACAAAGGCTGATATTGCTGTACAGTTCCTCTGTCAGAATTTGCTTTAGCTACAACACAGTCTATAGTGCTTGATATTGTGGTGCCTCGTAATGCCTGTGCACGGACAGACTCTTGACTTGATACACTTCTAGATGCATAAGCCAGAATCAACGCTAACGAAACAGGTATTATTTTACTTGCTCTTGTTGGTCTCATCTTAAGGTCCCTCTATTTCAGTTTCCCTTAACTTGATAGGCGGCGGTTGAGGATCTTGAGCAACATGAACATTTAAAGTCAAGAGATTATTTGATTCATTAGCCTCATCTATCAGGTTTTGATAATCAGCCAATATCTGTGGCGTGTAATCTCCAGAATAAGGATACGCCCATATTTTATAAAGGTATGTAAAGTCTCCAGCAGTTATGCTAATTGGTTGCGCGTCATTGGTGTAAGATGCTGGATTTCCATAAGTTATTATTTGATAATAGATATTATTTATATCTATAAGACCAGTGTTGCTGAGTTTCATCCTGAACATTATGGGTTCAGAAACCTTTGGTTGCACGGGGTTCATAACTATAAATTCTGTGACAGCGATATCCTTCAAAGAGGGTCCCGAAGGATAATGGTCTATACCATCTCCCGGTCCGAATATCTCATAATAATCAGGGTATCCTGAATTAAGCTCATAGTCATCCCAATAGTTTCCAACACCCTCAAAATCCCAAAGATTGCCATTAGCATTTATTGTGTCAATAGCATTTTCCCAGAAATTATGGATGAGGGTATTTGAATAAAATTTGTTGCCTGTCCCATAATGCATAAGTATCCCTACGGTGTTATTTAGCAATTGATTTGAATGTATGTTTGCATTGTTTCCGTACCACAGACTAATTCCGTCATTAAAATCAGTGATGACACAATTTTTTACTATAACATTATTTCTATTATAAATTCTAACACCGGAATCGCTATTTTCTCTACCTTGCCCGGTAATTTTGTGTCCATCACAATCAAGCACCAGTCCACCATAACCAAAATTCAAACCATATTCAGGACAATCTAAAATATCTGCACTAAGCACCGTATCTTCATATAATGTAGAACCACAGCCTATTTCGTTAAGTATACATTGACACTCTGAGCAGGAATACCCCGAATTGCAATCAACATTAGTCTCACATTCTTCCGGACCATTTATTACACTATCCCCGCAGTATCCTCCAAAAAGAGTTTCATATGTACACTCAATTTCACAATAAGTGCAATTGCCTTCATAAGGCGGATCACAGGGAACTCCGTTGTTGCCGTTATCGTCGCATTCTTCTTCTCCTTCAACTTGGCCATTGCCACATTCTGGTAAATTTACTTCTTCCGTGTGAAAGCTCCAGACAGGACCGGTAGTGAAATAACTGTAGTTGTCATATGCAACAATCATCCAGTAATATGTTGTATCATATCTTAACGTGCCCGGACTATAAAAAGCAACAGGAATATTGGTTTGAACTAACGGAGGAGGAGTGAAGTTACCAAAATGAATATTATACGTCACAGGATTTCCATCTGGATCACCAGCCATCCAACTAAGATCTGTGTTTATGGATACATTTATTGCAGCATTGTAAGGGTTCGGATTAGATGGCACATATGGTGGATAATTTGGAGTCTCATTAAGTATGGTAGTATAAAATAAGAATGGTGAGTGAATGGGAGTTCCAGAATAGATGAATGTTAGGTTATTTTGGTCAGATATAACACTTAACATATTACCTAAACTGTCATAATTGTACATGATAGAGCTGGTTTCAGAGGGTGTTTGTTTTTGGGTAAAGATAATTCTTTTTAATTCATCATACTGGTAGGTATCGACTTCATTATTAAAAGCATCAGTTATCTTTATGATGTTTCCTGTGCTATCGTATTCATACTGAAGATGCTGCAACGCAGATGTTGTTATTGCTTCCAATCTAAAATTCACGGGGTTATAAGTTAAAACAGACTCTAATGCATTGTTGTAATGCCTTTCCACTGGCTGATCGAATGCGTTATAATCAATGTTTTGCATAACATTACTGATGGAGTCTAGCAATCCTTGATTATTATAAGTATATATCATTTGTGTTCCATCGGGAAGGGTTTTTTTAGTTATTCTGTCCATCGCGTCATATTCATAATTAGTTATATAACGTGCTCCATCAATGGTTTTTGATTCCGAAATCAACCTTAACCTGTTATCATATGCATAATTTACTACATAATTCCACATGGCCACATTAGTAAGTGTACCTATTTTTCCGCCACCATCGTAAATGTAGTCTATTGTTTCAGCACCTTGTTTTTTCTTCAGCCTATCAAGGTAATCGTAATATAGACTTATTGTGTTTTGTCCTGCATCTGTTTGCTGAACAAGATTGCCGTTCGCATCATATTGATAATGCCAGATACCCATATCCGGATCATTCATCTGTGTTTTCCTGCTTAAACTATCATACTGATATATTAAATGGTCTCCGTGGTCGTTCTCTATGTCTATCATGTTACCCAGAGTGTCATAAGTATATTTGGTTGTGTAAAGCGCAGCTCCATTATACTCATAAACTTCTTTTATTTTGCCATACGCATCTAATACGTATCTATGCTGGTTACCTTCCTCATCGTATTCATTAACAACCCAATGGTCATAATCTATTATCTTGTTGGTTGCATCCGGATTTCTTATATTAATCACTCTATCTAAAGCATCATAGTAATACCTTGTGTAATCGCCATAATTAGGGGGAGCAACGTATGTTGCACTGAAAGATGTGATTTGGGGGTTGCTAACTCTTTCAAGATTATATCTGTAATCATAGAAATAATTAACAACTACTTGATTTCCGTTTTCAGCCTCTCTTCTTGTTTGTATGGTCTTGCCGACTCCATCAAAAAACCTGGATTCATCTAGCGTGTTAGAAGTTCCGCCAACCTCTCTTCTTTTTGTTGTGACCTGTTCTGGAGGAATGCCGTCAAAGGCATAACTAATGCTTGTTGTGGGATTGGCTTCAGAATCATATGGCAATATCTCCTTTGTTTTTCTTCCAAACACATCATACTTGTAGATAACGATAATGTTATTAGGATCAGTCACAGAAAGGACGTTGCCCGTGCCCAAGTCATAAGCATACGATTCGGATTGATTTAATGCATTCTTAACCTGAATGGGGAAGGTGTTGGTTGCCGAATCATAAGTATAACGTGTCTTGTGTGAATTGGCATCTGTACTTGTTAAAACATTTCCATAAGAATCATACGTGGCCTGCTCTATAGGATTCCCTCCCGTGTTTAACCAATATTCTGTCTTAGTGAGGTCTCCCTTTATCGGAGGTTGTCCATATGCTTGGCCATCATAACTTAGAAGTGTCTCTGCAACTTTAGTTGTGTCGTCGCTTGCTTTTATCTTGGTTTGAATAGGCTTGTTTAAGAGCCAAGCGTTCAAATTATAACCATATTGGACAGATTCATATTTCTCATCTCCTGCCAAGTTTATATCTCCCAGATAAGACGTTTTTATAACGTTTCCGTATTGGTCATACAAAAATGTTGCCCTCGTTATTTTTGGTGAGCTAGAAGAACCGTCGTAAGTGTAGCTGTCTGTCTGATCAAGCTTGACAGTATAAATATTGTTCTGCTGCGAGAAAGAATAAGTGTTTGTTGTCCTAGAGTAGGGCGAGCTACCCTGCATTACTTCAGTGTCATACTCCAATGATTTTCTCGCATCATCTTGATGGAACTTATGGATCATGTCTATATCGTCAGGGTTGTGTTCTATAATCTGTGCAAATCCTCTAAACTCCCGATCTATGTAATCGTGGTAACCGCCTTCATAATCATAGGTGATTGCAAAAGATTTTTGATGAAGGCCAGTCATTGCATTGTTTAAAGAAACCTGACTTACAACCCAGCGATTGTATCCTAAATCAGATACATTATCATCACCAGTATTGTCCAAAGATGTTGATTGAATATAATCGACCGTTACCTGACCACCAAAACTATCAGTAACTTTTTTCAACAGATAAGCTTTCTTTGCCTTGTTTATCCACACCTGTTGGTCAGGGTCCTCTGTATCTACTTGGTATGATTTAACTATATCCACCACACCATCTCCGTCAATATCTACAAGTCTTGAACCCATGTTCCTTCCCGTAGAACTTACAAACTCAACATTAGATGGAACATACCAATTAGAGACTGCTGTCCAGCCATGTCCAGTGTTTAGATATGATATTCTGGTGCTTGACTGTGCTCTCACAAGATCGGGCAAACCATCGCCGTTAACATCCGCGATCCTAACGCCATTATCATCTCCATCACTTACCTCAACAAAAGTTATTTCAGAAGGTACGTTCCATTCAGAACTGGAAACCCATTCTTCGCCATTGTTTAAGTAAGCCCAGATATCGCTTCCTTCTGCTTTCAAGATATCTGCAAGACCGTCTCCATTTATATCAACAAGTCTGACGCCTTCATCCTCACTATTTCCTGAAGTAAAATCCTCGGGAGGTATGCAAGAGGATTTAGAAACCCAGCCTTCACCAGTATTTATCCAGCAGTATCTTGTCTCTCCAGCATCACCTCTTAAAGCATCAACCAAACCATCTCCATTGATATCATCCAATCTCACTCCCCTGTCTGCAACTCCATCAATATAACTCATAAAATAGAGTTGGCTTGGAAAGTTATATGGCGGGTAATGCTCCCATTGTCCGTCCAAGTTTTCAAACATAACTTGGAATTGGTCATTTGCATGGATGATGTCTGTTTTGCCATCATTATTGAAGTCGCCAAACCGTCCGCCGGTATCAACATAATCTGAATCAACTATCAAGGTGTCAAAATCATAGTCTGTCGGATAATCATAGTTTCCATCGTAATAAAATCCTCCCTGGCCATTATTTACATAAGCATTGTTCCTATATGGACCTCCAGAATCTAACCAGTACGATTCCAAAACATCAACCAAACCGTCACCTGTGAAATCCACAAGTCTTGCTCCTTTATCATCCCTGCCGAAAACCAATCTGTTGCCTCCCGGCAAATCAAAGTTGTAATCTCTTTGCCAGCCAACACTGATTGGATAATACTCGAATTTTGTTGGCGGCAAGGTTGACGTTCCATCAGAACCGTACTCTGTTATCTGAGACACAAAAGAACGTGAAGAAACATCATTATTAATATAAGATAATCTGTATTTTCTCACCAGAGTTCCATCGTACTTGACTTGTATTTCTCTTAAACGCTGAGTATGGCTTAATTTATGACCGTTGATGTAAACTCCCCAGATATCCGGCCTGGACTCATACGTGAATTGTATCTGTCTCTTTTGGTCGTTGTTGTAAGTAATGCTTGAAGGATAAGATGTGCCGTCGGAATTTTCTGAATAGGTATAATAAATTTTGTTACCGTGCGCGTCTTCAACCTGGTCAAGATACCATCTCCAGGCAAAGGCATACTGGTTTGATGCAGCTTCTGAATTGGCATTATATCCGAACCGATATTTGGTGCCGTCTTTGGTTGTTAATAACCAATACCCGCCAAACGTGTTAGGTGCGCCTGTTTGGAAGGTTATCTTGTAATATTTCTCGCCTTCTGTGTGATATGCTCCGTTATAATGAATCAATTTGTCAAAATTTCCACCAAAGATAAGCTCATACGTATCATCAGGTGTAGAATAGGGAGTATATTGAACGTTTCTTTGTATATAACTCTCGCTTAAACTCCATGATGAACCAGCAATTCCAGGTACGCCATTGTCTTGGCTGTTATAAGTCAAGAAAATTGCTGGTTGAAGCCCATTTGTGCCTGACGGAACCTTTATCGGATAAGTATATGTGGCTGCGCCTGTGTAAAGGTTGGTATTGTATTTACCGCCGACCTCAAAACCGATATCAGAAGGCACTTCCGGATTATAGATATAAGGAAGATAAGGATAAAGTGATCTGTCAAGCAATTCGTTTTCTCCAAGAACTTCAGATTCTGTTTCAGTAGAGACTTCTGTTTGCGTTGTTTCAGACTGGTCTTGCAATACCTCAGGCTCAAACACAGAAGAAGCTTCAAAAACATCTTCATCCAATGATTGTTCTGTAGAGAGTTCTTCTGCAAAAGCGGAAGAACTGAGTAAGACTGGGAAAATAAGTAGCAATACACACATTTTTAATAAGTTAGTTTTGTTCATTTTGTATCGCTTCATAAAAAAATTTTCCACATTCTATAGTTAATTCTTCTTCTCCAGCAAAAACAACAACAAATTTTCTTAATGATTTTGAGGGAAGTTCATATATTTCATGAATCTCGTCAAGCTGGGGGGTGTCTTGTGTTTGTTTAAGGGCATGTTTAGTCACATTAATAAATTCCAGCACATATTTCTTTCCATCCCAAGATGTTAATTTTATTTTAATTTTACTAGCATGAACATCTATAACCACACTTACGTTTTGCGAATCTTCAAACTGCCAATCCAGTTCTTCTTTTTTCATGGCATCCACTCTCCGGGCAAATAGTTCCAAGGTGCACTTTCAACTCCTGATTGCTGGATTTTAACCCATCTGCTAAATTCCTGACCATTTGCGTTAATCCCGGTTTTTCTTATATAAACAGTATAATGGCCTGTATGGTGTCTGACATCGAAGTTATCCCCCGGCCTAAAAGAGTGCCCTGAATGATACTCTATTTTTTTATTCTCGGACAATTGCCAAACCAACCTTTGATTGAAATTACCTTTAACTTGAGGTTTTACGCCAGCCATTTTAGTAAGTTCGCCGGGATCCGAAGGAAATTTTCCCTTTATTGATGATATTTTACCGTTTCCCAGATACCCTCTCTGAGCAACAGCATCACTTAATCCTTTCGCCCCGGCTCCGAAAACTCCTCCTAGCAGTCCTTCAACAGCTATATCTTGCCAATTAAGCATATTATTGCTTAGTTCCTGTTCATAAAGAATGTTTGATGTCAATTGACCTGCACGACCACCAACAACTCCTGATAATGCTCCTGCGCCAAAAGCTTGACCGTAGGTAGCTGCACCTAAACTTGTTGCGCCCAAACTTAAACCAAACGTAGCTCCACCTATTGCTCCTGATACTCCCCCAATCAAGGCACCTTTGCTAACATCCGCCCAGTTCATTGTACTAAATGTTGCACCATTAGCTATCTGAGCTATCATTGAAGATCCGGCACCGATTGCAGCACCTATGCCCGCTCCAAGAGCTATATTTACCCATGCTCCTTCTTCATCCCTATATTTCACAGGATTGTTAAGTGTATAACTGTATCTGTTAAGATTCTGCGGATTATATGATTCCGCTATCACACTATCCGGCTGGGTGAAATGCTTTATGGTCGGGCTATAGTATCTGGCGCCGTAATACATCAGGCCTGTTGCGACATCTGCTTCTTGGCCCGTGAAGGTATATCTGGAATTACCGCCTTCTAAAAGCTCTCCAAATGGCCCGTATTTGGTTTCTTCAATCTTCTGGCCTGCCTGGTTGGTTGTCAAGCTGGTGCTGCCTAAATGGTCTGGATGATAATAGACCATCTCTCCAGAGGGTTTTCTTTCTCCCACTAAAGAATAAGAATCGTAATAATAAACCGTGTCGAATGTGCCACTGGAATTTATTATCCTGACAAAGTTCGAATCAATATAAATAGTTGTTTGATTGCTTCCATCCGTGAAATACTCCACTTTCTTTATTCTGTTGCCTGCGTCATCATACGAGTATTGCTCTATTAATCTATCTCCATTAGCCCAATCTCTTACCTTCACAAGCTGGTTGTAGGCGTTGTATTCATACGTGTTTTGCTGGTCCTTAAGGATATTTCCGTTGGCATCATAATAAAACTCGTATTCCATCTCGTTTTCTACGCATAACCCATAGCCATTGCAAGCTCCGTTATCTCCGCAAGGAGTGCCTTCTGGAGCATCAGAGTAAACTGTGCAGTATTCAGGAGAAGAAGCGCAGGTGTTTATATCCAGACAGAGCCGCACATTGGTGTAGTCTCTGCATTCATCATCAAGGGAGTTACAGTCAATCCAAGGGCAATCTGTGTGCTCTGGCTCAAAAATAGGGGTTGAACCGCCATTACAAACAGCACACGTACCTGCATCGTAGCCAGTACAGGCAGCATCATAGTCTATCAGTATGTTGTTATCAGGGCACGTGTTTGAATCACCAGAACATAGGTCCTGATACGCATGGCCATTGCACGTAGTTACGGTGTGTGTATCACAAACAGGAGTTTGCGCAGAACTGCAAGGGGTTCCAGCAACCTTGTATTGACCAGTATTGACATCGCAGCAAGCTCCTGATACGCAGTAAATAGGATTTCCTTCATAGCAAACTTTTAAATAGCTTTGACGATTAGAAGCGCATTTCAGTTCTCCTTGCATCTCCTCATCACCATCATACTCACCATAAAACCTATAATATGCACTGTTGTCATGAAATCCTAGACTAACAGCACTCACATCAGTTATAGTATCAATTACAATCTCATCAGGATCAACCTTACTTGATTCGTATATTAGTGTTCCAGAAGGTTTATTATTCCAAGTTATGGTGTAAGGATCAAAAGGCTCGTTACAAGCCCTTATATTAAAATATCCATCATCGTAAGTATCGTCATCTGCTTGAAATTCAAAACCAAAAATAACCGAGGTAATCTGGGTTTCTTCAAGAAGAAAATCAAATTCGAACTTAGCGTAAGCTTCTCTATCATCATATCCTGCTTCTTCCTCAATATATGGATTAACATAACAACAAAAATTCTCATCTGGGTAATGCTCATCGGGATTGGCACAATCAAATTTTTCATCATTCTGCCCCCAACCCACATGGACACACTCTGCCTCCACAACAGGCAGCATAAGAATAAGAAAACATATGAATATAGATATAAGGACTTTAAATCTACCCAAATTCTTGTTTTTTCGCCCCAACATAGGAGAAAGAGAAGACACATGTATTTATAAATGCTACGCCAAAAAATCCGAAAATCTTCCGGAATCAATAATTAACCAGTATCTCAACGTCCTTTCCGAAGATGCTCTTAAGATCTTCAAATATGGGCTCTTTGATGAAGGCTTTCTCAGGCATCTCCACCTCTGTCAAGGCTTTTTCCAGCTCTTCAAGAGAGCTCTTCTCTATGTTCTTTATGCCGCCGTTCTCTGAGATGTCTGCCTTGGTTATGTCTTTGTCTTCGTTGTCTATGTCATGTATTATGAAGGCCTTTTTGCCTAGCAGGATGACTTCTCCGAATTGTTTGCCGTGCTTGACTCTTATCTTGGTTCGTTCGAGCTCTCTGCCTCTTTTTCTTTGTATGTACTCGACGATGAATTTTATCAGTTCCCTGCCGTTCTTGGTTATGTTCTGCACCTCGACTTTGGAGAGCTTGTTGTTGTCATAGTCTTTCTTGGCTTTGACGACTTGTTTTACAAGCCGCAAGTATTTT
>Ga0233422_10001321_pt1 | contig 11128 bp, 8 predicted proteins | sample Watercolumn_Mata_2_FD_182724 | JGI IMG/M metagenome (GOLD analysis project Ga0233422, IMG submission 182724) | Freshwater microbial communities from Lake Matano, South Sulawesi, Indonesia - Watercolumn_Matano_2014_110_MG | ecosystem: Environmental > Aquatic > Freshwater > Lake | place...
TATATGTATACACTTTTATATACGAAAACCGATCCGTCGGAGTATAGAATGACTGCCAGAACCTCATTTGATGCAGCAGGTTTCTTCCATGTACATGGTTTTGGGAAATACGTTTTTGGCGGAATATTGCCCTCAAAGCTTGATCCGAATACACTTTATATTTGGGATACCGGTATGATGCCCAAAGAGGCTCGCATTATTGATACAGTACGTTTGTTAGACGGGACACCGGTCCTTGGTATATTTGATGCGGGTCAAATATCGATATGAAAAAAACACTGTTTATTCTTTTTGCAATTATCGCAGTTGCCGCTGGACTGCGATTCTACCGGTTGGGAAATGTACCGGCGAGTCCCGATTGGGATGAAACGGCACTTGGGTATAACGCATACTCGATACTCAAGACCGGCAGGGATGAATACGGTACGTTTCTTCCGCTGACATTCCGCTCGTTTGACGATTATAAACCGCCGCTTTATGTGTATCTGACGGTTGGGTCGGTTGCTCTATTTGGATTGTCCGTATGGTCAACAAGGCTTCCATCTGTCATTTTCGGGATTATTGCTGTAATTGGGGTATATTTCCTTGTTAAGGAATTATCGTCCGGCGCCAAAGACAGCGAAATACTATCTCTTTTGTCATCGTTTCTTCTTGCTATCTCCCCGTGGCATGTGGTATTTTCGCGGATTGCGTTTGAGGCAAATATTGGATTAACCGTCTGCATTTGGGCAGTAGTCTGTTTTATAAACGGTCTTCGGAAGCCGAATTTCCTGCCGGTCTGCGCTTTTCTTTTCAGCTTAGGAATGTATACGTATCACAGTGAGCGCGTGTTTCTCCCGCTTTTGCTTCTTGTGTTAATTATATCGAATTGGAATCGCCTTACGCTGCAATATAATAAGAAACAATTAGCTTTAGCGGCTACAATCGGTATACTTCTTATTCTTCCGTTAATTCCTGTGATATTTAATAAAACGGCGATGCTGCGTTTGAAGGCTACAAGCGTTTTTACCGATAAAACAGCGATGCTCGCAAGGGACATAAGATATCTTGAAGATGATCAAAAACGGAACGATATTATTGGAAAAATTCTTGACAACAGAAGGATTGTATTTGTAAAAACCGTTATTTCAGGATACTTGTCGCATTATTCTTTGAGATGGCTGTATCTGACGGGTGATAATCCCAGACACCATGCACCGGATGTTGGACTACTGTATTTTTGGGAACTTCCGTTTATGCTTTACGGAATAATAGTCGTATTGAAAAATTTCCGGTCGTCTCAAAAAAACATGCTTATCGGATGGTTTCTTATAGCTCCCATTGCAGCTTCTCCGACGACCGGCGTCCCGCATGCGGTCCGCACGCTTGTATTCTTACCGACATTCCAGATTTTTACCGCAGTTGGCATCGTTTCTTTATTAAACACGATATCCGGTTTAAAAAGGTATAGTCGCTATGGTTTAACAATTTTTATTTTGGGATGCGCGGTATTTAATATCGCATATTTCATGGATCTATATTTTATCCATACAAATCCCGAATATTCTGAATACTGGCAGTACGGGTATAAAGAGGCAGTTGCATTTACGGAACGCGTGAAAAGCAAGTATGAAAAGATAGTGGTATCAACTGCGCTCGACCAATCGTATATGTTTTTCCTTTTCTATACCAAATACGATCCTGTTAAATACTTGGCAGTGGGTGGCACTCGCTCCGGCAGCTTTGAGGAGATACGCAATACGTTTGATAAATATGAGTTTAGGAAGATTATTTGGTCAAAGGAAAAACGTGACGGGTCGATTCTGTATGTCGGCTCTCCGGCAGAAATGCCGCATGGAAATGTACTGAATATTACGTTTTTAAACGGCAAACCAGCCATGGAACTTGCGGATTCTCCATGTGGAGCTCCTTAAGTATGAAAACAATTAATCGCATCGGTATTAAGATAGGGGCAATAGCAGTTATTGCCTGGGGGATTGCGCTTCGGGCAGTTGAGGTTCTCAACGGAAATTATTTGTTTGGATTTGATCAGGGGAGGGATTACCTGGCGGCTTATAATATTGCCGTTAATCATAAACTGACACTTATCGGGGCAGAAGTGGGCGCCGGTTTTGCAGGGTTGAATGGCTTATTTCACGGGTCGGGATATTATTATATTCTTTCCGTTATGCATTTCCTTTTTCATGGGGATCCGTACGGAGGACTGCTCCTTATGTTCATTTTCGGAACCGCAGCGCTTGTCCTGACTTATTTTTTCACTAAAAACGCGCTTGGAAATGCAACAGCAATTATTTCAACATTTCTTGTAGCAATATCCCCGCTACTTGCGCCTCAATCGCGGTTTATCTGGAACCATCATCCGACGACTTTTTTTATTATTATTTTCTTCTTTTTTATGTACAGGATCAACAAACGGCCCCGTGTCTATGCGCCGCTTGCAGTGTTTACCGCATGCTTCATCTACCATTTTGAACTTGCCATAGCCGTGCCGCTTGCGATCGCCGCTTGTTTATCTTTCCCTTTTATTTTTCATATTAAAGATATAAAGACATATATATACTGTTTTATCGCTTTGATAGTTGCCTTGTCGCCGCTTTTCCTGTTTGAGATCCGTCATGGATGGATGGCGTTTCGCTCTTTTTGGACATATATTATAGGAGGCTCATTGCAGTTGCCGGTTGCACAGACCGCCGGCCATCTGAAAGCATTTCTTTATAACGCCGTGAATTCATTTCCCACGGAAAAAACATTTCTTCCTGAAGGAGCGTATATTGCGCTTGTGTATTTTTTAATCGCGTTTCTTATGTATCTGTCATTTCATGCAAAGCCTGCCCTGCATAAAAAATTTTTCCGGTTTCTTCTTCTTACGCTGGCAGTTTCGTACGGGGTGTTGTTTTTTCTTAGAAATGATATTTGGGATTATTACCTCATACATGCACATATCGTCTATATTTTCATTTTTGCGTATGCCGCAACGTTTTTTTGGAAAAACAAACGGAAGTCATTTTCAAACGCATCTGTATTTATAGTCCTTTCCGTATATTTTGTCGCGATGACCATATCGACAACACAGCGGATGATTATTAATTACACCTACGATTATCATGATCTTGGAGGGATAGAAAAAATCAAAGGTAAGAAGATAGCGATTGACCATATTTACAAAGACGCAAACGGCCGGCCGTTTTCGGCGTTTATATTTGTTCCGGCGATTTATACATACCCGTATGATTATTTATTTCTCACGTATGCCAAGGAAAAGTACGGATATGCACCCGGAAAAAATAAAATCGGATTGGTATACCTTATAATTGAACCTGATCACAGGAAGCCATGGACATATAAAGGATGGCTGGAAACAGTCATTAAAGACGGAAATATATTGAATACTCAAACATTGAAAACCGGTCATATTATCCAAAAACGCATGTTTCCGTTATGAAAAAGATCATCGGCTCGCCGCTTGCGTGGGTTATTCTTTTAACGTTTTTGCCGCTTATCCCGCTTTTTAATACCGGACTTCCAGCCACACATGACGGGCAGGATCATGTCGCCAGGATCGCGAATTTTTATGCGTCTTTGCGCGAAGGGAATCTTGTTCCACGGTGGGCGTCAAATCTTAACTGGGGATACGGGCATCCGATTCTTATGTTCTTATATCCATTGCCCTCATACATCGCATCTTTTTTTCATTTCACAGGTTTTTCTTTTGTTGACAGCGTGAAATTAGTATTCGGAATTTCATTCCTTGCCAGCGCTTTCACGATGTGCATATGGCTTAACGGCATATTAGGGAAACGCGCGGCGGTCATCGGGACGCTTCTTTATGTCTTTGCTCCTTATCGGTTTGTAGATCTGTATGTGCGGGGGGCAATCGGCGAGCATGCGGCGTTTGTTTTTCCTCCGCTTATTCTTTTTATTCTCTTCAAACTAGCTAAATCAGGCACTAAATACAAAGCGTCGAATGTAAAGTACGGCATCGGACTTGCTTTCACGATGGCGTGCATGAATCTTTCTCATAATGCGATATCATTGATATTTATTCCGATTATTGCGCTTTATGTATTGTATTTATATTTTTTTGAATCAAATCGTTCGACAAGCTATATACTAAATACAATCTGCTATATGCTTCTTGGCTTCGGCCTTTCCGCATTTTTCTGGGTGCCGGCGCTTTTTGAAGGCAAATATACACTTCGTGATATAGTGACGGCAGGCGAAGCGGTCAAGCGCTTTGTACCGTGGACACAGTTTTTTTGCTCCCCGTGGAATTACGGCGGGACAGTTAGCTTGCCTAAATCGTTAGGGTTCTTGCAGTGGCTTGGGATTATTATTGCATTTGTAACAATAAAAAATATAAAGGACAAAAAAATTCAGTTTCTTCTTGTAGGATTTCTTGTTATCCTTTTTCTGTCACTTTTCATTATGACATCGTATTCAAAACCGATCTGGCTTACTTTTACAACCCTTCAGAAATTTCAGTTTCCGTGGAGGTTTCTTTCGCTATCCGTTTTCTGTACCGCTGTTATCGGCGCAATTGTCATATCCCGACTTCGTTTTTCATTTGTTATTGCTTATTGTTTATTGCTTATTTTCTCTTGTCTCGGCATGTGGCATCCAAAGACATATCTTAATAAAGATTCATCGTTTTACAACGGCATTTATCCTGGCACTACGGATACAGGAGAGAGCAGTCCTATTTGGTCTGTACGCTTTATGGAGCATACACCTGCAAATCCTTTGGATGTAGCAAAAGGTGATGCAACAATTGCTCCGATTTTCAGAAATACGACAACCCGTATATATATAATTGTGGCAAAGACGCAGTCAAGGCTTGTTGAAAACACGCTCTTTTTTCCGGGATGGACGGTAACAGTTGACGGCATAAAGACAGGTTTGCAATTCCAGGATCCTAACTATCGGGGTCTCATGGTTTTTTGGGTAGATCCGGGGAAACATACGGTTGTCGTCAAATTCGGCGAGACGAAGCTTCGCCGTACTGCTGATTATATTTCCCTAGCTTCGTTTACTGTTGTTATTCTTTTTTATTTTATTAACCTGTTTTTTAAAGTCTTTTCGCGAAAACCCCGCAGATGACAAATATTGGAGTGGAACATATAGATTCATCTAATTACGTGTTAACCGTTTGTCTTATTCCAACGTTTGAGAGGAGGTGCGAAGCTATTCCACCTGGAATGTGTATGTTAATATTAGATAAACAATAATTCAGTTTGGCGCAGGCGTTACTATTGATTGGTTAATGATAATTCACCTGAAGCAACTTAAAATCTGAATTTCTGTAAATTTCATGAGTTAGAATACCATCCGGAATTGATAAATTCATTGGCGTAGTAAGCAGTAGATAATTAACTTTGCTTTTCGTGAGATTCTCCCGAACTTTTTGAATGTTTGTATCTGAAAAAATAGCGTTTACTATGCGTTCTCTACCATAATATTGAATTCCGTGTGACTTCAGCTCATTTAAAACACCGGAGAAGTAGGTTGGCCGGTCCGCAAGATACGCAACATACACCCCGTCATAGTCAGTAAGTTGTGCACGGGGATCAACGAGAATAACAGAATTTTCTGGAGTATTGAGTCTTATGTAATCAAGTGCAGCGATCTCTTTATTTGATATGACAGATGTGGATATACCGAGTTGTTGAACGTTTTGCTGAACCATATAGACAAGACGGGGAATTGAGAGTAGAACGAAAAAGCATGTGATAAGGTATTCTGCTCGTTTATGTACGTTTTTTTCTAATAGTTCTGATACTGCAAGCGCTGCATAAAACGAACCGATGATCTGTACATTTACGAGAAAGTTAAAAGTATTTGCGCCGCCATTGTGCTGCATCGTAAACATTCCCAATAAAAAATTAGTAATAAGCCCCGTTCCTAAAAACAGATTAAGTTCCGGTGGAACTTTCGATAAAGACCTTCGATATTGTAATATGCCTACCAGCTTAAGTCCGAAGGTTGATATGATAAAAAGCAGGAAAAAGAGTGTATGATATTCGATTATCCGCAGAAGATTGTCGTGTTGTTTATATACCTCTAAAGCCATGATTGCCGAACCCAGGTGATATTGAGGAATCTGGGCGAAATCATCAGATCTCCAGAATCCCGAAAAGAAAAGACCGCCGGCTTGGGAATTGACGGGGATGTATATTATAATACCCCAAAGCACAGCAATTATAATCGGAATGAGGCATGCATAATGTCGTTTGAAAAAGCATAAGGCAAAGAGAGCACCGAGTCCGCAAAACGCAAAAATACCGACATAAATTTTAAACCCGATTAGAGTTCCGCACATGAAACAAAATAATATAAATAAAGACAATTGACGTTTCTGTTTCCACAGAACCAGTAACGAACAAGCAGCGAAAAGGGTAACGATTGCCATTGCACGGGGATAATTCATGAGGAATTGTGCGCTATTTTCGACGGATCCGACACTTAAATGAAATTTTCCTGTAACAAAGAAAATAGTAATATACGTTAGTTCTCCGGAGAAATAGAGAAAGAATAAAAACCATCGGATAAACCGTTTTTTCATGGAGAGGAGTTCCGATAATACAATTGCTGTTAATCCAAGACCGGCAGAGACGAGAATGGTCATATACTGATATACCGTTGCGATAAGCGGGAGATGAAATACACGGATAAGCTCCGCAAAGACAAAGTGGCTCCAATAATGGTAATTTTGAATAGGATGACCAAACATTCCCGGCTCATTCGGAGGAAATCGATGGATAATTTCGTTTGTCAGAGAAAGATTCAGGTTGTTATCCGGCGGGTGTCCGCAACACATGATAAGTCCGGCTGGCGTCCGTACTCCCATAAACCAGACTCCAGAAAGCTGAATTAGCACGCCAATGAGTATGATTCCAAACGTTATGAAATCAGGCGATATTTTTTGCGACGATTGTTTAGTTGGCTTAATTATATGTTTACGTTTGAAAAGCCATAAGAAGAAGAATGTCAGTAAATATATATATGAAAGAAAACGCATTCCTGCGTATCCGAAAAAATACCCCTGTATGCCCCACATTACCATTCCGATAATTACGCTTAGAACGATTCGATGTAATTTTGCAAGCTGTATATTCCGAAGAATCAATGAGCCGGGTATATAGAAAGTCAAAAATACCGTTATGATGAAATAGAGAAAATTTAACCAAAACGGAAGACTTGTGATTTCACTCCCCATATATTTATCGTACATTTATATATCTGAATTCCCAAATGTTACGAATTATGAAATTTGAGTCTATTTCCAATGGAATAGGCATATCAGTTCAATAAGGCGTTTGATGTGGTAGTCGGAAAACCTGCATCTCTGGTAAAAAATTTTTCACAAAATCTTTTTTCGCTCAAGTTTTCAATATTAAAATCTTGTAACTGTATATTATACAGATAAGGTAATAGATTATATTTGCTGCAAATTTTATCATTATATATTTGGTATATCGGCTGATTATTTGAAATATCGGTTATGCTGGTATATGTTATTGGCAATTTTTGATCAATACAGGATAGATTAAATGGTATCACTGTTATTGTATTAACACCCAATTGAGCATCTTTACAGTCCACAAAGCGCACATAGTTCATGCTAATACTCGGATTCTGAAATAATCCTGCAATTTTTGCATAATTTGTTATATTATACTTTTTTCCGAAGAACAGATACTGTTTAGCAAGGTTTACATTTGCGCCATGAGATAATACCTGAATATTGTACTTATATTTTTCCGCGAATAGTATATAGTACGATAAAACCCGGCCACTCACACCGAACGAATCATAATTCGATATTGGATTTCTCATGATATAGATATAGGCAAAATTAAGAAATGAAATAAGATAGATAATTATTATTCCGGTTGAGATATACCTTTTATTGAACGCTTGCGTTGTCCAAAATATTCCGTATCCGATATACACGAGAAGAATAGGATATAAAAACGAAGATCGTAAAACATATTGTGTATCGCTGTAATGAATTGCAGATGGCAACGGGGCGATAAGCGTAAGGCAGAGTAATAAAAGTCCTTCCTTTTTATGTTTACGAAAGATTACGTAAATACCGATGAGCAAAAAAACAATATCAATTAGATAAAATAAACCGTGAAACCAGAGAGAGTATCGCGACGAACCCTCACCTTTAATAAAAAGAAATTCAGGTGAAAATGCATTTACATATTGTTGCATGAAAATGGACCCCGTCTCCAGATACTTATTAATAAAAACAGATGCTAGGGGAGTTTGAATGGCCTGCTTTCTATAGAAATTTACTGAGTTAACAATTTTTGTGGTAGCTGGTGAAAGAAGTTCATTCATTCTTCTGTTGTCAATATTATTTGGAAGATATATAAGGTAGAGGGAAAATGAAGTAATAATACCGAGTAACAATAACAGATAATATTGAGTCCATCTTTTATTATGCTTAAGCCAAACATAGAAAATCGAAAACGCGGAAAAAAATGGCAAAATGAGCTTTGTGCCTATGTAACTATAAAAAGATAGAATGTAAAAACCAAATAGAAAAACGATGTACCATGATTCGGCATATAATAAGAGAAGTAACATAAGATACGCAAAATACATTGCAACAGGAGACTCATATGCTGTACGACTAAAAAATACCGACCATGGATTTATTGCTGTCAATAAAGCTACGATAATGCCGACGCGATAGCCGAACAGTTTTTTACTAAATAAGAAAATTATGACAACGAATAGACTTCCCATAAAAGCATACGGAAACCGGGCCATAAACATAGAATATGGAAATAACCCATAATATGGAGCCAAAAGCATGTAAGGGGTTTGTCCGTTGGGAAGAGCTATATGGTTTCTGAAGTTAAGATTGGAAAAAAAGGGCAATCGTTCCAACATATGCAAGCTTGAATAAAAAAAAGAACGTGAGGATGTAAAATAAAGCATTTCATCGTCACTGACACCCGTTGGTATTTTATCAAGCATGAATGTTCTTATAAGAAGAGAGAATAAGAAAATACAAATAACCGGAATCCATTTTCTTTTGGTCATAAGCACATTATAACAAAGTTTATAGAGCCTCATGGTACAATACATTTATGGAGTTAACAACTTCCTGTATTCGGTGCCATACGAACGTTGATCAGACGGATTTTTACTGCAGGGTATGCGGAAAAAACCTGCGAGCTAAGCCTCCGTCTATGGATCCGTTTACACTAGCAGGTTTATTTATCGGAAGCCTGCTTCTTCCTCCGTTTGGCATTTTTTGGGGTTTGAAATATATTCGCGAGGATAACCAACAGTCAAAACTTGTCGGTTTAATCGCATGCGGGCTGACAATACTTTCTATAATTTTTGCAGTCGTCGGGACGATGAAAATCTATACAATCGTATCAAACGGAGTATCCAATAAGCTTCAGGAGTATCAGGGATTATAGATAACACATAAAGCTTATGAAATTATCGGTAGCGCTTGCGGTGTACAACGAAGAAAAAATACTTGGGCAATGTCTTACTTCAATTAAAGACATTGCGGACGAGATTGTGATTGTCGACGGCGGTTCAACCGATAAGACCGTCACGATCGCCAGATCATTCGGAGCACGTATTACACGGACAGACAATCCCTCGATATTTCATATCAATAAACAGAAAGCGCTTGATAGCAGTCTCGGTGATTGGATTCTCCAGCTTGATGCGGATGAGGAAGCGACGGAAGATTTAAAGAAAGAAATATTACATATTATAGCGTCTTCGCCGTCTGGAATTAACGGTTATTACATTCCGCGCCGCAATTTTTTCTGGGGACATTGGATGAGAAAGGGTGGTTTGTACCCCGATTACGTTATCCGGCTTGTGAAACAGGGAAAAGCTCATTTCCCCTGCAGGAGTGTCCACGAGCAGATAGCGATTGATGGAAAAGCCGGATATTGTAAGGAAGAACTTCTCCATTATTCATACCGCACGAGGGAAGATTACTGGCGGAAATCCGATGCGTATACAGCACTTACGGCTGCGGAAATGAAAAAAAGAGGCATTTCTAATTCACTTAAAACTTGGTTTACCTATACTGTTATGAAACCCGTACAAACGTTTGTAAATATTTTTATCCGCAATAAAGGATTCATAGATGGATGGTATGGGTTGATATTTGCGTGGTGGTCTGCCTTGCATTTTCCAATCGCATATAAAAAATTCAGAACATGAAAAAGATTATTATTTATTGCTTATTGCTTATTGTGTTTTGTTCATTCGTTATTCCCGCTGTCCGGGCCGATTACGTCTTGCCGTATCCCTCATACATGCCGGGTAATAAACTGTATAAAGTCGGAAGGGTTATCGATACCCATAAGCGTTTCTGGTATTTCGGAAGCATTGCTCAAACGAAATATCATTTGGGACTTTCGGACAAGTATTTGGTAGAGGCCAAAACGCTATTTGAGTATAAACAGTATATGCTGGGAGCCGATGCCCTTATCAGGTCAAATAATGAATTCAATGAAATCCCACACTATATCGCAAAGGCAAAGGAGAGTGGCATCGATGTGACTTTATTGAAAGCGACTATCCTTGATGCGGCAAAAAAGCATGGCGAGGTATTATCGTTACTGGATGAACAACTTCCCAAGACATTCCTTTGGGAGCCGGAAAAAGAAAAACCAACAGAGCTTAAGCTCCATGATCTTCTGACCGCATCCGCTGGTGTTCGGATTAAGATAGTCAACGACATAGCACTGTTTTGAAATGAAACCGTTTATTATTGTATTGTACATTTCGACTCTTATCGTGCTGACTGTTTTTTCGTACGGCTTCATTGACCCGAACCTTTCTCTTTCGACAAACCCAATCTTAATCCGTTTTATTGAGCCTTTAACATTTCTTGTGTATCACAAAAGACCGATTGCAACAATTCTGTTTTTCATAATTCTTATTATTCTGTACATTTACTATGTACTATTCTTATATAATCCGAAATATGGAATTTCTTCGATGGAGAAATTAAGAAAGGTGTTGTTGGCGAGTGCCACTGTTCTTATTTTTTCCTATCCGGCTTTAAGATATGACCTTTTTAATTACATAACAACGGCGAAAGTGCTCTTTAGGTACCATGAGAATCCTTATA
>Ga0233422_10001323_pt1 | contig 11117 bp, 11 predicted proteins | sample Watercolumn_Mata_2_FD_182724 | JGI IMG/M metagenome (GOLD analysis project Ga0233422, IMG submission 182724) | Freshwater microbial communities from Lake Matano, South Sulawesi, Indonesia - Watercolumn_Matano_2014_110_MG | ecosystem: Environmental > Aquatic > Freshwater > Lake | place...
GACTCATCAGGTGTCTTTTTAATCAAAACTAGTGGCGTTTCAATGTTAGACATAGCGACATCTAGTATATATCAGCTGTCAAGAAAATCCCACATTTAGCGCCCGGTGAAGCCAAAATATAAAACTTTTGACGTTTTATTTGCCCTATTTATTCCTACTATCCCTACGTAAACGAGGTCCTAACTATATGTATACCTGCTCTGGAGTAATAATAGTATTTAATATGTCACGCTTTTTGTGAATTCTCTACTTCCGATTGATGTATATAATAAATCCTTTCTGGATCAAGAGTCGGAATCTTCACCGGTAAACCACTGTCAATTATTTCCCCTATTGGATATGCGACTATTGGTTCTGTTGTGTATAAAGGATCTTCATCATCCTCTGTATTGTTTCCGTTAATTGCGGTTTCAGGTGGTATAATGATTTTTTCAGGTAAGATCATATATGACTCTGTACAAAATGTTTAATTTCTTTCTGAAACCGAACTTTGCTGAATTTCTTGGCCTGGGTAATACAGGCAGCGGGGGAAATTGTTATATTGTTAAATTGTTTTATTGCCGACAAAAGACTCACAACTGTTGGTTCATAAAATAATATTCCTGTTTTTCCATCAATCACCGTTTCTGTTACGCCTCCCTGCGCAAGGGCAATAACCGGTACGCCATGCGCCATTGCTTCAGCCAGAACCATACCGAAATCCTCTTCGAGAGCAGTAAATATGAGCGCTTTCGCTCCTTCATAGAAGCGTGCTAATTCCTCATCCGAAACGGATCCGGCAAATGTAATCGTCGGACCTGCGATCGAACGAAGATATTGCTCTTCCTTCCCGGAACCAACGATGACAAGCTGTTCCTTGAGCTTATTACATGCTTCTATTGCCAAATCCGCGCGCTTCGCCCACGACAACCGGCCAACGGAAAGATAATATTTATTCTGTTCGTTTTTGTTTTTTATTGGAGTATTGGTCCGCCTCCGCCAGTTGGCGGATGGTGGATTGCTTATTGGATAATTTGATATTGTAATCGGCGGATAAATGACGGTTGATTCCCTACGGTAAAACTTCTTCACCCGCCGGGCAGTCTCTTTTGAATTTGCGATAAAGTAATCAACGGATTGCGCTGTTTGGAAATCATAATGCCTAAGGAAAAAATTCACGATCGCCGTATATATACGGACCAGCGGATACTTCTGTAAGTTGCTTCCGGTTGCGTATCCGTAAAGATTCCGAGGTGGGTGATGGATGTAACAAATATGTACCTGGTTCTTCGTTTGTAGTTCATGGTTTATGATTTTAGAATTTAAACACGATGAACAATCAACGATGGACGATACGCGATTCATCGCTACTGCGCGGCTCATAAACCATCCGCTTGAGGTAAGTACGACATCATACCCGGACAGATCAATATTTTCCCATATCCTCGGCGCCAGAAATCTTAGGGGAGAATGAAATTTCTTAACTAACCAATTTTTCTGTACCCAGCTGGTTCGTATGTCCCAACCGCGAAAACGTTCTGCGTGGCGCCCCAGTGCTTTCCAGTCGACAAACGACGTATAGAGAGGTGCGTCGGGCCAAATTTCATGGATAGCCTCCACAACCCGCTCCGCACCTCCATATTCCCGTAGAAAATCATGAACAAGCGCGATTTTCATATTTAAAATAACTGCTGTTGCTCGTCAATTTTTCTTTGTTCTTTCTTAACGTTGTGTTCTTTATTTGAGTCGCTGTCGTTTTCTCCCGGATTTAATCTCTTTAACAATGAATGGAAATGAAGGTCGCCGAGGATTTTTTGTGCCTTCGGAGTATTAAGCGTCGTAATTGCCGCGCTTTCTAATGATTCATCAAGTTTAACGTGGCAGTGAATTGTTGCAAGGGTCTTGGACAATACGGCGCTCTCTTGCCCCTTGGTTAGCTTTTCGAGCACCGACGGGCTGAATTTTCCCAGCTTTTTATCTTTCTTCTTAAGCGCTTTGTACAGATTTTCGATTGTTCCGAATGTTTCGATTAGCGATACTGCGGTCTTCGGACCGATACCGCTGACCCCGGGATAATTGTCGGAGCTGTCCCCCGCTAATCCTTTATAATCCGCGATAAAGCGTGGTTCGACGCCTAACTTTTCCTTTACCTCTTTTTCCATATAGAGTTTTGCTTCCGATAAACCCTTTGTTGGCATGTAAACAAACGCTCTATCATTGACGAGCTGCAGAATATCCCGATCTCCTGTTACAATTATCGTTTGATCGATATGCAATGTATGATTTGCGGAGTGCGATAATGTCCCGATTATGTCATCCGCCTCAAATCCGTCTTTTTCAAAAATCGGAATCCCGAATGCACGGACCACTTCATGTACTTTGTCAATTTGGCCTGCTAATTCCTCATCCATCTTTGGTCTGGTTGCCTGATATTCGGCAAATAATTTTTTTCGGAACGTTGGTTTCGGCCGGTCAAATGCTACAGCAATGTGAGAAGGTGCAAGATCATGAAAAATTTTAAAAAGCATCGAGGTGAAACCGTAGACTGCATTCACGAGTGTTCCGTCGGGCGCGGTGAGTGGCGGTAGCGCGTGATACGCGCGGTGGAGAATGGCGTTGCCGTCAATGAGAACAAGGCGATTCATCGAAATTATCCAATTATCCAATCTACAAATTATCCAATTATCCAATATTTGATGACTTGATTATTGGATTATTCGAGAATTGGAAATTATCCCGCTGCGCGGGATTTCGGTCCTCCCATGAGCGCTTCAAACTCTTCGCTCTCGAGCGTCTCTTTCTTCACGAGTTCTGCTGCGATAACGTCTAGTTGTTTTTTGTGTTTTTTCAGTATCTCTAAGGCCTTTTTATACCCTGCATCCAGAAGTTTTTTCACTTCACGATCGACAGCCGCCTGCATTTCGGGTGAAATCTGATTTGGTTCAATAAAGCTTTTCCCCCATTCTGTTATGTCCGTCTGCGGACCAAAGTTTATAGGCCCCAATTCACTCATCCCGAACTCCGTCACCATGAAGCGGGCAATTCTAGTTGCCTGATCGATGTCGTTTGCTGCACCGCTGGTCATTTCGTTGAAAATAATCTGTTCGGCGGCTCTTCCTCCCATTGTCATAGAAATTTCTTCAATCAGATGTGATCTGGTCTCATGAAGTCGGTCTTTCTCCGGAGGAGCAAGCGTATAACCCAAGGCCATTCCGCGCGACACGATACTGATTCTGTGGACTATGTCAAGTGTTGGGCTATGATACGACACGACTGCGTGACCTGCTTCGTGATATGCTGTCATTTTACGGTCAAGATCACTTTGGAGGCGTTTTTTCTCCGGGCCGAGTTTGACTTTGGTTGCTGCTTCTTCGATATCCTTCATATCAATTTCCTTCTTCCCACTTCGGGCGGCAAGTATTGCCGATTCATTGAGCATATTTTCAAGATCCGCACCTGAGAAACCAACCGTGCGCTTGGATACTTTATTCCAGTCAAGCGATGCGGCAAATGGTTTGCCTTTCGCATGAATTGCGAGAATTGCCTTCCGTCCCTCCATGTCAGGAAGGTCCAAAACAACCCTCCTGTCAAATCGTCCGGGGCGAAGTAAGGCCGGATCAAGAAGATCGCCTCTGTTGGTCGCGGCTACAATTAGAACTGCGGTATTGGCCTCAAACCCGTCCATTTCAACCAGAATCTGATTAAGAGTCTGCTCACGCTCATCGTGCCCACCCATAATACCGACACTTCGCATCCGGCCGATAGCATCTATTTCATCGATGAAAATGATTGCCGGTGCGTTTTTCTTGGCATTTGCAAAAAGATCCCGCACGCGTGCGGCTCCAACGCCTACCAGCATTTCCATAAACTCACTTCCGGCAATATAGAAAAAAGCAGTCTTCGCCTCGCCCGCCATGGCTTTCGCCAGAAGCGTTTTTCCTGTTCCGCTTGGGCCGACGAGGATGACACCTTTAGGAGTACGTGCTCCGAGCGCTTTGTATTTAGCGGGATTTTTAAGAAAGTCGACGACCTCTTCAAGTTCCTTTTTCGCCTCATCTACACCAGCCACATCGGCAAATGTTATCTTGGGAAGATCTTTATTGAATATTCTTGCTTTACTCTGTCCGAAGGAAAAAATATTATCCTGCGCACCGCGCGCTTGGCGAAAAAGGAAAAGGAAGAAAAGTACCGTTAAAACTAACGGAAGCACGTTAGAAATAAGCCCCATCCAGATCTGACCAGCGGATATATCATGCACCTGGATTTCAACATCTTTTGCTCCGACCCCGGCATCCTCAAGCACTTTGAGCATCGAATCGTTTGCTTCTTTGTGGGAAACGGCTTTTACCCCGTCTTTGTATTGAATTGTGATTTTGGTATCCTCAACGTCAATTTTACGCACTTTTCCGTCCCGCACGTCCGACACAACTGTCGAAAGCGGTTTTTCCGGCAAGAGACTTGTCTGACTTCCGAAACTTCCTATGATTGAAAATAGAAGAAAAAGGATGAAAATGGCAAGTATGATGTTTTTGAGGTTAAATTCCATCCGGAATTCAAACATTTTTTTTACACGTTTCCCGTTTCCTTGCTTTTTATTTTTTGATTGTGGTTTATCTGCCATAACAGATGTCAAGTATACCATGTCTTACCTCCTGCTGCATCTGCCTCATGCAACCATCTAGAGCATCATAACTTGACATTACTCTCTCTCTGCCAAAATTCAGCCAGAACAAAAAGGGGGCAATATGCCAGCGACAATGACCGTTCTCGCAAAGGAACAAGAACCAGTTATTACACCAATTGACATTAGTCATGCATCGGATCCGTTTGAGACACCGGGCGGAGGGAAAGCTATCGTCTTTGGTACGCGGGAAGGTTTTGCCGTTCGAAGAGTCGGAGATGATGACATAAGCGCGGCAGGTCAACCGGATATTTTATATTTTGATGGTCAAAGCCTCACGCTCAACTACGCGAACACGAACATAAGCTCTCTTGTCTTTCTTGCTCATACGAATGAGGATTTTCAAGAGTCGGAGCTATTTGATGCTACCGTCTGAAACTTCTTTATCCGGATATTCAAACGACTATTATTGACAATACGTACTCTTTGTGCAAGAATTCAACCGAATTACAAACCACCTGCTTCTGAGAAAGGATTATTATGGAGAATGCAAGTTCATGGGGTCTTCCAGGCGTTATGGTCGTATTACTATAACAGAAGCACGTACACAGCCTGATGACGCTGCGCATGTTGAAACTTGGGGTCTTCCAGGAGTTTGTAGGTCTAGTATATCTGATATCGGTATAGGTGAAGAAGTTCTACTAGAGAGTCATATTACTGCGCCTTCTGAAACTTGGGGTATTCCAACAGAGATTGTTAATTTTTCTGATTAAATTACCGTATTTTTGCCCCAATAGGTAATCCTTCGGCTGAAATAAATATCGGTTTTGTTGATCCATGTTTCCCAAACGGAAGCTCTAAACCACCCGCCTCGCCTGAGGCTTTGCGAGGAGAGTCTACCGCCAATATCATTCCCTGGCTTTCCTCCCCCATCATCCTGCGCGGTGCAAGATTTACTACAAAGAAAAACTGCTTTCCGGTAAAATCCTCTGGTGTGTACCCATAGTCCCGCACACCCGTCAATATCGTTCTTGTATCTTTTGTCCCGATGTTAACAGTCAGTCGAATCAGTTTGTCGCTTTTTTCGATATTTTCTGCCGTAATTACCTTCCCAACGCGTATTTCTATGCGCGCAAATTCATCAATGGATATTGTGTCTTTCTGTGAACTTTGAACCGTGAACGGTGAGCCAAACGAGTATCGATTTGTTATCCCTGTGACCTCCCGTACCTCTTTTATGGTTTGTTCTGCAATTGTTCGTGCGTGTTCCGCTCCGCGTTTTAGAATCTCCCGAACCTTCTCCGGCTGATTCCTCAATTCCTCATATCGTTTCCGTGCGGGAGTAAATGTTTTCATTAAACTTTCAAATAAATATTCCTTCACTGCAATATCCGAAATCTTTCCTTTTTTGTATTCCTCTTTCATGCTTGTCACTTGTTGCCTATCTCCGAAGAAGTCTAAATACGTAAACACCATATTGCCTTCAACGTGTCCCGGGTCTGTCGCGTGTTTTCGTGTCGGATCGGTATAACAGCCCATCACTTGTTTTTTAATTATTTCTTCATCATCAAAAATGCTGATAATATTTCCAAGTGACTTACTCATTTTCCTCTTCCCATCCGTTCCCATGATGACGGCAACTTCCTCAGGAATATAACCATCAGGAAGTTTGAATGTCTTTGTCTTGTATGTTTTATTAAACCGTTCCGCTATATCACGAGTAATTTCTATGTGCTGTTTCTGGTCCTTCCCCACTGGTACCAAATCCGGTTTATACATAAGGATGTCGGCAGCCATGAGAATCGGATAATTAAATAAACCGAGGTTAACTTCCTCTTCCGCTACATCTTTCTGAAGTTTGTCCTTATATGCGTGTGCACGCTTAAGAAGCCCAAACGGGGTTACATTGTTGAGGATCGTCTGCAGTTCTGGGTGCAACCCTATATCCGACTGACGAAAAAAAGTAAGATTCTCAAATTCTTTGTCTGATAAAAAGCCTTTCAAAAGCGACAGCTCTTCGAGAATCAGAGTTTCAACGTTTTTTTGCAATTGTTCTTTGTTTTGCACAGTCGTTAAGGCATGAAAATCTGCCACAAATAAAAAACATTCATACGCCTTAGCCATCTGTATAAACTGTCTGACTGCCCCTAAGTGGTTAGCAATATGTAAACACCCATCCCCGCTCGGCGTAATGCCGGAAAGCATCCGTCTTTTTGTCCGCACCACCCCGGTTTCGATTACGTCGCAAACAGTTGCTTTTGTGAAAGTAATCAGATCTTTTGGTGCAATTTTCAAATCGTACTCCGGACTTCCGGTACCTAAATACACAAATTCTTTTTCCAATATCGTTTTATCCATGAGCACCGTACAATCCGGATTGTACGGAGTAACATACCCAATCTCACAGCCGGTCAAGCGAAGCACTTCTTTCGGTTGACACATGCGAAGCGCAGTAACTGCAAGCTCCTGTTTTAGCTTATCTTCTGACAACTGATGGTCATCTCGCCGAAGCACAGCAACGGTCCCCTTTTCCGTTTGAAAAATCAGCGTTGAAACACCACGGCTTGCGTCTATTCCTAAAAACGCTAACCCCTCTTCAACCGTTTTGATCGGCGGATGATAAATAAATTCATGCGGCAGATGGGAATCTATAATTGTCTGCTTCGTCCTTTCGAACGCTGTCGGAGACGCTGACGTTTTGTGTTCTCTCGTTGTTATGTTAACGATCTGAATATCCGGAATTTTCTTTAAATCTTCGCTCTTATATCGGATCGTCACAAGTAAACTTCCTGAACCTGCATTTATGTATTCTTTTTCAAAAATTTTCTCATCAATATATGTCGGTATGTCAGGTAAATATACGCTTGCCGCACCGCTTGGAACTCTGGTAATTGTGGTAAATTCGTCATCCGTTGCCATGCGGAGAGTTGTAACTCCAAGCAGTTTTTTGACCTTCTCGCTGTCCAGCTTCGTGTCGCCACGACGGATAATCGCAACAAACTGATCGCCCGCTTTCATAAGAAGCGTTGCCGCGGAGTCATCCATTCCGTATCCTAAATATTTTTGCACCTCTGCAACCGAAATAAGCTGCGGGTGTTCAAAAAGGTTATGCTCAATACCCAATTTTCTTAACTGATTACTGTATACCTGCACATTTTGATCCTTCATATTACCTCCTTTTTATAATACCGTTTTAATAATGAATCCGCGAGTATGGAAAGCGAGCTGTATACGGGAAGACGGAAATTTAAAGGAAATATAAGCGGTAGTTCCGTACATCCCAACACGATTCCCTCAATCGGATGTTTAGATAGTTGCTGTTCGGTGAGTTTTATTAACTTTTTCATTAATATCTGACGATCTTCACCGTCAATCACGCCCCGTATTATCATTTCTAATTCTTTATATTCCCTCTCTGGCGGAACGCAGTAACTGATACCGTATCTTGCAAGCGCAAGCTGATAGAGTCCCAATCGCAATGATGTTGGCGAGGCTAAAAGCATAACCCGTATTTGGTCTTTCACAACTCTTTTCACTACCTCATCGACTATTGATATAAGTTGTACATTCGTTTTTTGTTGGAGATAATCATTCAATATGCAAGCAGTATTACAGGCCATGGTCAATACATCTACTCCGTATTTCGTTAATCTCCTAATTCTGTCTTCTAGAATTTGTGCGGCGATCTCCTGTTTTTGAGTATCTGCCAGAAAATCCGGCACCGGTACGGAATCAATGAGAATTTCCGGATAATCATTATTATTGTGTGCACCGTACATATGCCGCGCCTTATCAATTAACACACGGTAAAACTCCGCACTTGCCTGCGGCCCCATACCGCCTAAAACACCGATAATCTGTTTTGTATTCATACAATTCCTATTCCCTTCAAAATGACGACGATGACGGGGGTAACAACTAAGGCCGGCAGCATATCGATAACACGTAATTTTTTTACTTCAATAAGATCTAATCCGATTGCAATAACCAATAATCCGCCAACTGCCGTTAATTCTGATACAACGGTTTCTGATAATAAAAAATAAAGCTTTCCGGCTAACAATGTTAATCCTCCTTGAATAAGTAAAACCAAAGGGGCTGAAATAAGCACGCCAATACCAAAGGTGGCTGCCAATGAAAATGAAAAGAACAAGTCTCCAATTGTTTTAAAAAGCAATAAATGAATGTCTCCAAATAAGCTGTCGCGGATCGTTCCCACGATAATCACAGGACCGACGCATGACACCAAGCTCATCATAATAAATCCCTGAAACGCTTCGTTTGTATTTTTGACACCAAGCCGGTTATGTACGACACGCTTCAATATCTCAATTTTTTCACTAAGTTTAACGAAAGATCCGATAACGAAGCCAACCAATAACCCGACCATTGCAATGAGTTCATTATGTGTTTGCATTGTCATACGAACGCCGATCATCAGAGAAATCAATCCCAATCCGTTTATCACAGATTGAGTTATTCTCTTTGGTAACGTTTTGCTCACAAGGGTCCCCAGCGACCCTCCGAGTATAATCGCTCCTACATCAATGAATGTCCCGATTCCTTTCATGTGTTGTCCTTTTTTAATACATCACGCATTATCTACCTGCAGGTCCGCCCCGGCTCGAACGGAGAATAGGAATTTTGGAGATTCCTGTGATACCGTTTCACTACGGACCTATAAGCGAATTGACCGAGATCAATTCGCTGTTATTAATTCATTATTCCCATTAAATATTCTTCATACGCCCCTAAGTCTAATAACCCGTGACCGGAAAGATTAAAAAGAATAACCTTTTTCTTCCCCTCTTCTTTGGCTCTCAGCGCTTCCACAAACACGTGTTTAATCGCATAGGATGATTCCGGCGCCGGAATAATACCTTCTGTTTGGGCAAAAACTCCCGCCGCGGCAAATACCTCTTTCTGATCGTATGCTACCGCTTCAATCAGTTTTTTGTGATACAGGAAACTGACAAGCGGTGAATCGCCGTGGTACCGCAGTCCTCCCGCGTGAACCGAAGACGGTACAAAGTCGCTTCCCATCGTATACATTTTCAGAAGCGGCGTCATCCCTGCTGTATCGCCCTGATCATATCGGTATTCACCGCGGGTTAACGACGGACATGCCGTCGGTTCAACCGCAACGACCCGCAGGCTCTTTGCTTTCCCAATCAGCTTGTCAGCAAGAAACGGGAACGAAATACCGGCCAAATTGCTTCCGCCTCCGCAGCACCCGACGATGACATCAGGATATACGTCTTCATATTCCATCTGCTTCAATGCCTCATGACCGATGACGGTCTGGTGCAATAAAACATGATTAAGGACGCTGCCGAGTGCATAATGATACCGATTGGTCACGGCAAACTCGATTGCTTCGGAAATTGCCATCCCCAAACTTCCGCTGGTGTCTGGATATTTCTCTAAAAAGGCTTGTCCCGTGTGTGTTTCCTTTGACGGACTGGGAACAACGGTCGCCCCGTACAAGCTCATAACCGTCTTCCGGTATGGTTTTTGTTCAAACGATGACCGTACCATAAAAATTTTACACTTGAGATCAAACATCCGGCATGCCAAGGCAAGCGCACTCCCCCATTGGCCGGCGCCTGTCTCTGTTGTCAATCCGGCTATCCCCTCCTTTTTATTGAAATACGCTTGCGCAAGGGCAGAGTTTAATTTGTGTGCACCGGTCGCTGATACACCTTCGTATTTGAAATAAATTTTACACGGTGTATCCAGCACTTTTTCCAGGCGCTTCGCCCGTAAAAGCGGGCTTGGCCGGAAAGACTCGTATATTTCAAGCACTTCTTCCGGAATCGGTATCTCTTTCTCAAGCGACACCTCCTGCTTGATAAGTTCCATCGGGAAAAGCGGAGCAAGCGCCTCCGGCCCGATCGGCTTTTTTGTCTTCGGGTCAAGCGGCGGATCTGGCAACTCTGCTACATATTTCTTTAAATAATACGGAAGATTCAGATATGTTTTCGGAATCTCCGTTTTCTTCGTGTTGTTTTTTTTCATATAGATTCCTTTCTTAACAAAATATACACAATACTTTCTGCGAATTTCTCCGCCAATATTCCATTCCTTTTGTTTTCCAACTTTTCAAATGTTTCATAAGCAGGCGGAGTAGGATTTGGACCTACAATCGCTTGTTTTGGATACAAGCACTCTACCATTGAGCTATCCGCCTAACAAAAAGCCCTTGCAAATCCCACAGGAATATCCTGAAAGACTTGCAAGGGCTTTCAAAGCGGTGCCACCTTGCTTCATATCCCAATAAAAATGCTTCCCGAAGGAAGCACGTCAATTGAGGATAATCTCATTCCTGACGAGCTCCGTCCGCCAGTTGGCGGACGACATTCGTTGACAGTCTTTTTACGGTTTCGCCTCCGTACTTGATTTAAGAGTCAGCTTGCCCCGCGTAGCTTTTCAGCGAAGTGGGGCTGACCCGGTTCCAACCCTCCGGATCAACGCTTGTATTCAACTAGAACAAACTATACCATGCCTTTCTTGACTT
>Ga0233422_10001324_pt1 | contig 11112 bp, 10 predicted proteins | sample Watercolumn_Mata_2_FD_182724 | JGI IMG/M metagenome (GOLD analysis project Ga0233422, IMG submission 182724) | Freshwater microbial communities from Lake Matano, South Sulawesi, Indonesia - Watercolumn_Matano_2014_110_MG | ecosystem: Environmental > Aquatic > Freshwater > Lake | place...
ATACAAATTAAGGTTATGGAATATGTGTTACAACGACACCAAACATTGCGCCTTAAATGGCTTAACACCTAACCAAGCTCTTGGATTATTTTAAAATCTGAGTGCAAAATGTCTATATACAAAACACTAACTGGTGGATAAATTTTGGTGAATTTGACAAAATTTTTATCAGGTGTATAATAGAAAAGAAAGGTCTATGATTTTAAATTAACACATTTTAAAAATATGAGCAAAAAACTTATAATTATCAAAAAGAATTCTAGTAAAGGCGCACAAGAATCTGGTTGTTGTTTAAGAAGCTGTGGTGGTATGCCAATGATGCAGAAGCCGACCGATAAAAAGGGGACACTGGTAATGAAACAAACAGAAAAGATAAAATAGAAGCAGAAACAATTGAATGGGGTAAAAAGTTTTTTTAAGATACCTATATGACGAAAAGGGTTTTGGTTAAAATTCGTCAAGAAAGAAAATATTTTTTAACGTATTTTATTGAAATACGACGGATTATTGGTGTTGATAAAGTTGGCGCACAGGTCGTCAACTATTTTTTTAACCAAAATTTAGATCTAGGTGAAATTGCAAAAAAGACAAATTATGCCAAAGAAGAAATAAAAAAATTTTTATTGAAAATTAAAAAAGAGCTTTTACTCCCATCTAACGGCGGTTATCCGATTATTGAAAATGAACAGATGGTGGCGCCGATAGCGGCGGAAGTCCAAATTAACAATCAATGTAATTTAAGGTGCAAACATTGCTGCCAAGATGATTATAATAAAATAATGCCTTTTAAAGAAGTGGCTAAAATATTAAAAATTTTACATAAAGCCAAGGTTTTTGAGATAAATTTAGTTGGTGGCGAAATTTTTTTACATCCCGCTATATTTAAAATTTTAGCTTTATGCGAAAGATATAATTTTGCTGTAAATTTAGTGACTAATGCTACGCTCATAAATGATTCTTTAATAGAAAAATTATCACAATTTAAAAATCTAGCGCTTCTGATTAGTTTAGAGGGGGTGGATGGTGACAATGATAAAATCAGAGGCAATGGTGTCTTTCAGAAGGTCGACAAAACTATAAAACGGCTAAAAGACAGAAATATTCATTTTGAAATTTCAACAACCATTAACGCGAAAAATATTTTTCATTACCAAAAAATAATAAAGTATGCCAATTCTTTTGGCGTGTCATGTAATTTTAATCTTTTTAAATTGTTTAAAGAAAATCAAAAAAAGTTGGTTCTTAAACCGGAAAAGTATTTTAAGTTTGTAAAAAATATTTTAAATCAACGAAAGAAGGGGACATTGGTCGGACTTACTAACGCTTCAATTGTCGCCTATTTTAATAAATTAAAAAAACGAAAAGAATGCAGAGCTACACTTTCCGGACTAACAATAGATGTTGATGGAGTAATGGACCCTTGTCCTTTTTTAAGATTAGCTGGATTTTATAAAAATAAGGATTTACCAAAATTTGATAGTAATTTTTTAAAGACGTGGAATAGTAATAAATATTTTAGAGAATTTCGTCAAAGAAATTTAAAAGAATGTCAGGCCTGCGCTTACATTTTCAATAAAAACATAAATTCTTTAAATCCTTATGGGCTTACTGCTTTTAAAAAATGGTTGAGAGATGAAAAAAAGAAAAGGGACCGATGAGATGGTCCCTTTTTGTTTAAGGTTTGTACAGACGTATGAGTCGTTCGGCGTTGGTTTTAACAGAAGTTAGATATTCTTCGTAATTACTAATTGTTTTTAACTGACCAGCTGACAAAGAATACAAATTATTGGGCTTGATTTTTTCTAAAAATTGCCGGTCATGTGAGACAAAAATTATTGTGCCGGTGTAATTTTCGAGCGCTTCTTCCAACGCTTCTAACGCTTCCAAATCCAGATGGTTTGTGGGTTCATCCAAAATCAGAGTGTTGATGCTTTGTGCTGAAAAGAGCAGAAGTAGCAGACGCGCTCTCTCGCCAGGACTCAAGGTGCCGACTTTTTTCTGTGCGTCATCAGCATTAAAATTGAATTTGTCCAGCAACAGAAAAACCTTTTCTTTTCCGATGCCGTGTTCATTAGATAGAAAAGCAGAGATGGTTTTTTCATGTGGCAAGTTTTCGTGAGCTTGTGTTAAATTACCGATGGTTAGTGATTTACCAATTTGGATTTTTCCGGCCTGCGGTTTGAGTTCAGCGGTGATGAGTTTAAGCAGGGTGGTTTTACCCACACCGTTTAAACCCAAAATCCCAACGCGCGATCCGTATTCAATATTGATGGTAATTGGTCCTAAAGAAAAACCATCGGGATAGGAAAATTTTACGCCATCAAGAAGAATGGAATGTTTTGGCTCGCTTTTATTTGCGATCAGAGGAATTTCCAAACTAATCCTTTCGGGCGTAGTTTTTATCTCTCCCATCCTTTCCAATTGTTTTTCCATTGTTTTGGCGCGTTTACTCGATTTGGTGGCTCGATCGCGACGAAACCCTTTAAGGTATTTGTCGTTATCCGAGGGCACCTGCATCGCTCCTTGAGCCGCCCATTGTTTTTTGTCTCGCAAACTTTCAATTAGTCTCTTTTTTTCTCGCTGTTGAAGTTTTATTGTTTCTTTTTCCCGATCAATTTTTTGACGGCGAAAGGCGAGATAGTCGCTGTAAGAACCGCAGTACTCATTAATACTCCTCGTGAACCAGTCAATTTCTAGGGTTTTTTCAACAATTTTATCTAAAAATTTGCGGTCGTGAGAAACAATCAGACAGGCCGAATCGTTATTGGCTAAAAATTTTTCCAACCAGATGACTGCTGGTAAATCAAGATTGTTAGTTGGTTCATCCAAAAGCAAGATATTCGGTTTTGAGAGAAGTAAACCAGTGAGCATCGCTTTACTTTTTTGACCGCCGCTTAAAGAGTTGATCGGTCGGTTTAAATCGAAATTTAAACCAAAACCTTCCAGAATTATTTTCGCACGATGCTCAAAAGAATAACCATCAAGAGCAGTATACGCTTGTTGTATTTCTCCGTATTCCTGTAGCTTTTCTTTTTTTATGAGACCACTTTCCAGTTCGCGCATCTTTTTTTCCAATTTAGTAAGACCCGCTGTTTCTTTCAAATACTCTTCAATTGTTAGATTAGAGGATAAATTGACTTCTTGTGGTAGATAGTTAATTTTAATTTCCTCGGCCAAATTAACTGAACCAGAGTCCGGACTTTCCAGTCCTGCTAAAATTTTTAATAAAGTGGATTTGCCCGAACCGTTGTAACCAATCAAAGCAATTTTTTGTCCTCTGGCGAGATCAAAAGAAACATCCGATAAGATGCTTTTTCCGCCATAGCTTTTATTGATTTTTTTTATACTTAACATACGTGTTTCCTCCTGTTTTTAAGTTTTTAATCTTTTATTTTAATTATACACCTTCCGTATTTTCTGTCAAGTTGGGTTTGGTGGTATAATATAGATATAAACATTTATCCACATTCCGGAAAGATGAATAAATTTCGCTCATATTTTTTTCTAATTCTTCCAATTCTGATTTTAATTGGTGGTTTTAGTTTTAGCGTAAAATCAGTTAATGCCGCTTGTTACATCACAACTCTTCCGATTAGCAAGGCAGGGGAGTAGGGGAAAAGAGAAAAGGAAAAAAAGAGAACAATACGCTGCCAAGCGTATTTTTGTTTTCCACTAAAATTTGACAAAATTTTCTAGATGATATATAATCTAAATGGATAAAAACGAACCTTAACAATCACAAAAATGGTTCATTTGAGCCAAAAAGGGAGGTTTAAGATGAAGAAGTGTTTTGTTCTAATTGCGGTCATGCTGGCTATGACTGGACAGGCGTGGGCTTCAGCGCAAACTGATACCACGGAAATTTATCCGCCTTGCGTTATCAACCAGGCGGGAATCTACAAACTCATGGCTGGCGCTACTTTTTACATTAACGCCACCAAACCGGGTATTTCTATTGCCGCTTCTAACGTCACCGTGCTGGGCAATGGCTCGGCCATTCTGGGAGAACCAGGCCAAGAAGGAGTCGTTGGTATTGAAATTAAGCCAAAGGTTGGTAACGTGGAAATCTCTGGCTTTCATCTGAGTGGCTCTCTTGAGTATGCTGTCTACGCCAAAAACTATGCTGGCCAGTTAAAAATTAATCGGAGCCGGCTGTCCTCCATTCATTATGCTTTGTGGCTGGAAAGAGAGGAAAACACCAGAAGCAATGACGAACTGGTGGAAAACAGTTACAGCGGAATTATCTGGATTTCCGGCAACGGCGTTGTGCTGAAAAATTCCACTGGCTTCGCTGGTGACCCCATCGTGCTGCGCGGACGCAATCTTGTTCTCAAAGACAATTACGGGCGAGAAGGTGGCCGGATGGGAATAATCCACGGTCCGTATGATGACCATGCTGTAGCAATCTACGGCGACAGCAATGTGGTGGAGAATAACCATATTGTGGGAGATAACACTATCCGTGGCATCCATCTGGAAGGAAATCACAACGTTGTCGCTAAAGATACGATCGAAGAATGCCTACTTGGAATCGTATCTCTTGGCGCCAGAAATAAAATTACTGATAACACTATCAGTGATTGTAGTGCCGGTATTGTAACCTGGCAAAGTATTACCAGTGAGTATAGCCGTAATTCTGGCGAAAATCGCGACAATGGACTCATTCTTTGGGCTGATGACGGCAATGATAACACCGTTATTACCAATAACTACGGTTGTGGTAATACTGTTTCCGGTATATCGTGTGCCAATCAAGAAGGTTATGACTCCACTGGTAGCAGTTTCCATCTTCCCGGCAACCACGTCAACGAATGGGCTGATTCACTGGGCACGCTCTGCGGTTCCACAATCACGGAGGAGGAATTTAATTTTCTGCCCAAAGATTTCTCTTTGGCGCAAAATTATCCGAATCCGTTCAACGGTTCCACCTCCATTTCGTATTCTTTGCCGCGATTGGCTCAGATCAAACTCGTTGTTTATGATCTGCTCGGCCGAGAGGTGGCGGTGCTGATTAACAAATGGCAACTGCCAGGCACATACCAGCTCATCTGGAACGCTGGCCATCTGCCCAGCGGCATCTACTTTGCGGTCATCACGACCGAAAGCGAAGTCAGAAAAATCAAGATGATGCTGGTGCGGTAAACATTCACTCATCCGCCAACTGGCAGAAACCAAAAGCCGAGAGCTTCAATCCTCTCGGCTTTTTTAATTTGAATTTTTTGATTTTATTTCTTTGTATTTTATGTTTAAAGTTTAGTATAAAAAATAGAGAAACAAAAACCGAGGGTTAAAACACCGGTTATTTTTTTGTTTCTCTTTCCCAATGTTTTTAGTAGAAGATAGAGGAAGCCAAAATTTACCATAACCAATTTTTGTTTTTCTGCCGATAAATAATCTAAATTTCGCAAGTTTTTTATACCAAATTACAAAAGGTAAATATAAAAAATAATGAATTGTCGACGATAATCCTAATTCTTTAAATTTATTCCATAGGAGTTTTCTCGCGAAATAAGAATTTTGAGTATAAATATATTCCGGAAACAAAAGATCATTTCTTTCAATCTCGATAAAAAATCTTTTTTGTTCTTCATAGCAGTCTTTTATCGTTCTTGGGGAAACAAAAAATACAACAGCTTTTTGAACTTCTTGGATTGATGATATACCAAACCTATGAACAAGAAGGCGGGATAAATAAATATCATCTACTTGAGGCCCTTTTTCAAGATCAAGATATTGCGTGCGATACATATTTTTTTGTTTTGCTCGCGCTATTCTATTTTGTAAATCATTAATAATAAAAAAGCGCGAGGATCTAATAATATAAGCGCGTCCGTGTATATATCTTCTTGGAGTTCGTACATCATCGTCTCGTTTGTAGTAAACTTGCTGTAGCCACTCTAATCCAAATTTATTACCGCACATAGGACGAACTTTAGCGAATGCAACTTGTAATTCTTTATTTTTATTTAATGTATTCCATAACTCTTTGAGGCATTTTTTATCTAATATGGTGTCAGCGTCTAAAAAAGCAATTGGACCATTAAATTTAGCAGAACGAATGATATGTTGTTGTGCTTGCATTTTCCCCTGAGGCGATCGGAGTATTTGTATATTATGATTATTAAAGTGTTTTTTAAATTTTTGTACAATAGCTAAAGAGGTGTCTGTGGACCCGTTTACACAAATAATTATTTCCGTTTCAATAGAATCCGAGAGTTCTTTTATTGCAACTATTAGAGAATATAAAAAATAAGGTAATATTTTTTCTTCATTACGGACGGGAATTCCTATAGTAAGAGTTTTATTAAATTGTTTTTTATTTTTGTTCATTATTAATAAAATTATATGATTGGATTGAGGTGTTATTTTTTAAATATTTAAATACTTGTTTTAACATTTCTTGTTGATTTTTATGAGTTAATTGTTTCAGGGCATCGTCATAGGAAAGCCATTTAAGATCTAACACTTCACCGGCGCTGTTTTCAAGCGATATAATTGTTGATATATTACTAATATCTACTAAGCCAAGAAAAAAAATAACCTGTTTTTCTACTATTACTCCCTGTCTTTTAAAAGAATAATTTAATTCATACTTAAAATTATCAATGATTGTACATTTATTAATTTTGGTCTCTTCATATAATTCTCGCAAAGCTGTTTGAGTATCCGTTTCCCCAGAGATTGGATGACCCTTAGGAAAAATCCAATCTCTCAAAGATTGTTGGATAATCAGAAACCAATATTTATTTTTTTCATAAAAGATCGGTATGATGCCAATTGATTTATCTTTAATAGTCATATTTGTTTTTAGTTTAATGATATGTTTTTATTAAGAAATAAGAAGGGGGGTTTCTTATAAGAAATCCCCCTATTGAAAAATAGACTTAATCAATCATTTAATGATCAACCCTGGACAATGTTTGATAATCATCGCATTTGCGGCGTTTGTCAGATTTTCTAAGGATCCGGAGTTATCAATTATTACATCAGCGACATCTGCAATTGCAGGAACCCGCCATTCTCTTTTTATTTGATCACGAGGCAACATAAGTTGTTGTGCTTCATCTAAAGAGGTGAGATTTTGGCGAATCATTTGTCGTTGAAGACGGATATCTTCGTCCATATTGACGTAAACAATAACAACTCGATCCGATCCGAGTTTTTGTCGCATATAAACACCAAGATCGGGGCCGTAGAGGCTCTCGAGACAACAATACTCGATTCCTTGTTCGCCAATCCACTGAATGAATTCATCTGTGAATACTTGATAAACCCACCCCGGTCGTTCTTTGACATTACGATTGTTCCACTCATAAAAATCACCTTGTATGCCCTCTCTTTCCATTACGCGTTTCAAAAAAAAGGCGATTTTTAATCTTTTGATGCCGTGCTGATCTAAATAGCGACCAAGAGTGCTCTTACCCGATTCACTCATGCCTCCGATGAGAAAGATTTTTTTCATATTGTATTCCTCCAAAAGAAATTTAATCTCCTTTTCGGCTCTTTCCTGAGTATGTGGTCCATGAGCGACATTATGAATAATGTCTTCAGCCCAAGTGGCTCTAATACCCTTTGAAGAACCGCGTTTTCCTATAATCTGGCGTATTTTATGAACAGCATCAAATCCTTCTACAATAAAAATGTGAATAGGAGACGATGACATAAAAACTACCAGCTCGGGAAAGTATTCCCGATGTTGCATACCATCAATGTTCCAATACAACATTTCAGCTGTGCCCGGTCTGAGTGTTTTGCGCACTTCTTGCTTAATTGTAAGACCGTTATTGATTATGATTTGTCGTATTGGTTCAATTAATCCCTTGGTGACGCCATCTGGTTTCACCAACAACATTGAGATTTCGGGCCGGCTCATAAATGGTTACCTCCTTTGTCAATCCATTGTGATGGCCAGTCAACATCGATTGTGATGAGTTGGCCGGTTTCCATAACCGCAAACTCTAGAGCTGGAAATTGTGAAATACAATTTAATTTCTCAAAACTAGTAATCAATGGCATCTTTTTACAGATATCCCGAACTGCGCTAAAAGGACAAATGGTTGAATATCCAATTGATTGCAGGTGGCGACTATCTTCAAGATAGCGATGTAATTTGAGATCTAAAAAACTTAATTTGCCCATGTAGGTCGGTAGTTGCTGATCGTCCATAAGATTGGGGAGGAAGGTTCCTTGTTGTATTTCTAGAATTTGATTATCTTGAGTGGTATAGATCAACCGACCGGCAATTGTGCGAATTCCCCAAATATAAGGCGAGAATTCTAACCAAGTATTTGTAGAATATGTTTGGATAATCGATAATGCCTTGTTTGTAGTAATTAAATTTTTATTACCTCGGTTATCGCGCCAATGAACGTTGTGTGAACTATTTACTACAAAAAGTGGGGTCACCAATGACGACATTGGTTTTTCCGATATAATGACTAAAAATGGATATCCCTGGACCCCATATTCTCCAAAAAGTCGTTCAACCTCTTTTGTGTCGTGGCATCGACACATTTTTAATTTAAGATTACTTGGGAAACCCAACACTGATAACAAAGCCCTTTTTTGTAGCCGAAATGGCAGGGTTATATCAATGCCGTATTTACTTCCTGCACTTTCCAGGAAGCCCTCATTCATTGTAATCATGATTACACCTCCTTGCAAAGTGGGTTAAGTTTGTGAAAGAACGATTATGATTAATTTAATCTTTTTTTATCAATTTATTAATATCTTGAATAGTATGCAAAGCAATCCACTTACCTTGATAAATTGTTCCGCGAACCAATGTTTTATTAGATTTAAAAACATCACTTACAATGCAGTCTAAATCTTTTCTATAAGCAAAATGAGGTAAAGATGAAAAAATTGATCCGCTTAAAACCATCAAACCAAGACTATAGTAATATTGTTTTTCTTTAAAAATTTTTTTCTGTTTGTCATTAAATAATGGTAATCGAACACTTATTTCACAGATATTTTTATTACATCTAACTATGCGAGAATGAGTTGGTGCGTAATCTTTAATACTCAATACCAAATTGATAAGTGTTGGTCCTAGATCATTCTTTCTAATCTTTTGAATAATACTAGATTTGTACAAAATGTTGCCATCCGAGTATATAAAAGGTTTATGTAATCTATTTTTTATAGAATATAATAACCATGGGACGCCTAGTTTTTTACCTTTTTGACCGCCATAAATTGGTATAATGTGTTTGTTGTTTGGATAATTTTCTTTTAAAAATAGACGGAGGTCAGTTTCATAATAACTGGATAATAAAAAAATATGTTGAAATTTCAGTGCCAGTGACATGTCAATTAAATGACTAAGAATTGACTTACCATTTATTTTGAAAAAAATTTTAGAAGTAGTAAAACCTTCTTTTTTTAGATTAACGGATATACGTTTACCTTTTCCTCCAACAGCAATTACCATTGTATTAATGTTATTCATTTTTTGGGAATTTTGGTTGCCAGTTTAAAAAATTATCTAATGAATGGATGCGTCCTCGAGTATTGGAAACTGCATAAAAAGTAGCAAATTTTTTAGGTATTTTTTTTACCCTCACACACATTTCCATTAATTCTATAAAATCTTCTTTATATAAAATAACTTTATCATATAATTGATCTTCTTCAAATAGAATTTTATTATCTTTATTCACTCCGCCAAGACGAATACAAACTACTTCCAAACCATATTTTTTTGAATAGAAACGACCAAGATGTTCAATATAATTTTTTGTTGCACCATAAGGGGTATCGGGGCAACTTTCTGATTGCACTGCCATGTATTTACCTGCTGCTGTATTTGAATAATCATCAGCATGAACCGAACTTGCTATAACAACTCGAGAGACACCTGCTTCTACGGCTGCCCGGTAGACATTTTCTGTCATAGTTTTATTTTCTGGTACAATATTTTCGTTTGGATAATCCTCAAAAATATCTCGTGCTAAATGAATAATAACGTCTTTTTTCTTTAAAAGTTTTTTAAATTTTTTATATTCAGTGACGAGATCTAATGTAATAAATGTTTTATTATCACCAATAATTTTATCTATACATAGTAAGGTAAAAGAGCCCCGCAGTCCTTTTTGTAAAATTTTTCCCAATGATCCTTGACTTCCAGTTATAATTACTCGTTTTGGTGGGTTCATATTATTGTCTATTTTTAGTTTAGATTAGCCAAAATCAAGAAGCTAGTTTTCTTTTCTTTAATTTTACGTCTTTCATAAAATTTTGTCAAGTAATTGTTTGATGATATAATAAAGATATATACTTTATCCACAACCATGCTTAAAGTTAAAAATTTAAAAGCATTCTTTTTTATCGGATTAATTTCAACCCTTATTATTCTTGGTGGCTGTTTTTTTGCTTCTCCTGTTTTGGCCGTGGGGAATGATAATACTGAATGTCTTAGTTATCCAACCGCAGACGCAAGTTCATATACATGTGCAACATTGTGTGGCAAAACTTGGTTCTCCTCCGGCGCTTGGACTGGTTTTGGCAATCCTAAATGTTGCGGCGATGACAGCCAGGAATTCTCTTTTGATGGTCAGTGTTTAAATTTAGATAATCTGTAGTTCAAAAATTAAAGTTAAAGAAAAAAAGAACCCCGCACCATGAAGGTACGGGGTGTTTAGTTGTGAAATGTTTATCTCACCAACATCATTTTCTTGACGCTGGTGAAATGTGCCGAATGGAGAATGAGGAAGTAGACTCCACTGGGCGCGGCCTGGCCGTTATTGGTTTGGCCGTTCCAGATTAGACGGTGCGTGCCAGCTAGCAGCAAACCAGCTGTTAGCACATCAATTTCCCGACCCACTGCGTCAACCACTGTAATTTTCACTTCCTCCTTAATGGGCAGTGAAAAGACAAAAGAGGTTGACTGATTAAACGGGTTGGGAAAGTTCTGGGAGAGTGCGAAGCTTTGCGGGATTGTTGCTTGAAAATCAACAGCTTCAATGCCGCTCAGATCTTCTACTTCCAGACGAATTAAGAAATCGTACTGCGGAATTAGCGGCGAATAATCAGAACCAGAGGGAATAAGATTTTGATGCCAGTAGTCCATGTAATAACCATGTCCCAGGCTTTCATCAAAACCATTTA